>ENA-ORXU01001916-ORXU01001916.1-marine-metagenome-genome-assembly--contig:-NODE-1916-length-15400-cov-3.844091_pt1 | contig 15400 bp, 16 predicted proteins | sample MGYA00237869_ERZ511484 | MGnify/ENA metagenome assembly ERZ511484
AGAAGAGATTCAAGTGTACAGAAACGAATTCTTCAGCGGAATCGTAATGCTGACCAGAAAGTTATTTATGTTATAAGAGTTTGTTTAAAGTCACTTCTTCCTGATTCCCAATATTTTAAGAACCATGGCGTCACTTTAAAATTATTAAATATCTCGATATTTAGCATTTTTAAAATATAGCCAGAGCCTCAAACTCTTGAAAATCAGTTCAAATTGATTTCAAACAACCTCTTAAACTTTTTGAAGAAGAAATTTGAAAGAGCAGTTTCCCCAAAGGCCGCTCTTTTTTATTAGTGAAACGCTGTTTTGAAAATTTGCGTAGCAATGCATTCAAAATAGCTAGTTGAACTAATCCCGCTTTTTCAGCGGGATCCTAGTGTGCTGCCTCGAACCTCTCCTCCAAAAATTTAGCATGTATTTTCCTTTTACATACTTCGCATGGTTGCATCGATGAAGTTGATTTTTGCTATATTCGATTTTCTTACGTGTCGATATGCAGCTCAGACTTCAAAAATGCAAACCTACTGACTTAGATTTACTTGTTCAGGTGTCGAGAAAGACTTTTGCAGATGCTTTCGAAGCGGTTAATAACCCAATAGATTTTAAGAAGTATACCGACCACGCCTTTTCAAACGAAACGCTGCGCGACGAACTCAGCAATACCGATACTGCATTTTATTTTGTTTTCGAGGACACCCATCTTTGCGGTTATCTTAAAATTAATGAAAATCGAGCGCAGACCGATTTGAAATCAAAGGAAAACATAGAACTTGAGCGCATTTATGTTCTCGAAAATTATCAAGGTCTCGGAATCGGAAAATGGTTATTGGACGAGGTCATGAAAATAGCCGAAAGAAAACAAAAGAAATTTCTCTGGCTAGGGGTCTGGGAAGAGAATATCAAAGCCATAAAATTTTATAAAAACTATGGATTCTCGAAATTCGGCACCCATCCCTACTACGTCGGAGACGATAAACAGACTGATTGGTTGATGCGTTTCGATATCAAAAGTATGCTACGCGGATGACACTGAACTATATGTGAACCAAAAGATAAGGATTAAACATATCGATATATCTCGATATATAATTGTATACTTGTCGTATGAAGATATTAGAAATCAGTAAGGTGCTATCAAATAAAAGTAGAATCGAGATACTGAGATGGCTAAAGAAACCTGAAGATAATTTTCCACCACACCAAGATTTAAAACACTTTGATGACGGTGTCTGCGCACAGTACATTCAGAAAAAAGCGAATCTATCACAATCAACCGTTTCAAATTATCTCTCGCAATTGGAGAGAGTAAGATTGGTAACACCTACAAGACACGGAAAATGGACTTACTATAAAAGAAATGAGAAAACGATACAGCAATATTTGAACTTATTAAATAACGAGCTATGATGGAATTCAGGAATTACGACATAAATTTCGCCAAGGATTTTGCGAAGATAAAGAACACGCCCGAAATCCTTGACAACGGATATGATAAAACACCCAATCCTTTTACCGGGGGCGACGCCTTAGAACTTTTTAGATCGGAGATAGACAAAAAAATCGCCGAACGCTTCCTTATCTTTTGGAACGGCGAACTTGCGGGAGAAATAGGCATAAACCTAAAAGAAGACGTTTTTCGACTCAACGCGGAAATCGGTTATTTTATTTCCAAGAGATTTTGGGGCAATGGAATTGCCACTAAGGCCGTCAAAAAAATGACCGAATACGCTTTCGATTCATTCGACATTGTTAGAATAGTTGCCGGGGTCTTCGATTTTAATAAAGCTTCGATGAAGGTATTGGAGAAAAACGGGTATTATCTGGAGAGTGTCCGAAAAAATGCGGTCATAAAAAATAATAGGGTAATCGATGATTATATCTGGGTCAGACTTAAACCGACTACATCATTCGCGTCTATCCAAGAATAAGACATATTGAAACTTGGAAAAAAGTAAATCAAGCCCCTACCAATGAATTTGGCGTAAAAAATATAGATAAACAAAAAGATTTGGTTAATTGCGAGGCCGAGCGATAGTCGCGTGCAACCCCTGAACTGCAAATAGCCGAGACGATGTCATGTTTTTATCCGTGCCCATCTGCCCTATCGGCATTATATATATCGGGGACAAATTATCTTCTTTACTGAAATTTAACTCTCTTTAAAGATTCAACTTTTTTAATAATAATGGTTTATACAACCGCCCCACAGGTATTTTCTGCTTTCCAACATACACAAGATTTCCATTTATCTTTTCGATAGCTTTATAATTGATGATGTACGATTTATGCACTTGAATAAATTGATTTTCAGGGAGTTTAACTAACCAATTTTTGAGCGAATCGAGATAGGAATACTTGCCCGCCGTAGTGATAACCGTAACATAGTTTTTATCGGACTCGATATAGATGATATCGCTTATTGCGATTTTATGTAGGGTTTTGTCAATATTGAGAAAAATGGTTTCCGAGCCTTGTTTTTCTTCCGAGGTTATCATTTTATGCTCTACGGATCGTTTCTTCGTTTTATTTACCGCCTTTAAAAATCGCTCAAAGGAAAATGGCTTTACAATATAATCACAGATAGTATCCAATTCAAAACTTTCTACTGCATGTTCATGATAAGCTGTCGTCATAATTATAGCAGGTGGGTTGGAAAGGGTTTTTATGTAATGGATTCCAGAAATATCAGGGAGATTCATATCCAAGAAAATCAGGTCAACAATTGTATTTTGAAGCATCCCATTGGCCTCCAACGCTGACTGATAGCTCCCTGCAATCTCCAAATCGGGAATTTTCGAAATATAGTTTTGCAGAATACGCTGCGCGGGAATTTCATCTTCTATAATTATGCAGGTCATATCAAATTCAATTTTAGATACACTTCATAATTTTCAGTTTCGGTAATCTTTAGTTCATGCTTGTTTTTATACAGTAACGATAATCGCTTTTTTAGGTTTTGCAACCCTACCGGCAATTCGGCACTTTCGGTATTCCTCGTTTTGATTTTATTCTCGCAATTACACTCTAAAATGGAATCTTTTACCGTAATCGTAATTTTTATGTTACTCTGAGGAGCACTATGCTTGAATGCATTTTCAATTAAGGTAATAAGCAAGAGCGGGGCTATTTCATATGATGTGGTATCTACTTTCGAGCGGTAATCTATATGCTTTATATTCTCAGTCCGTATTTTTTGAAAAGCGATATAGTTATCGATATACTCCAGTTCTTTTTCTAGCGCTACTGTATGTGAATTGCTTTCGTAAAGCACATGTTTTAAGTTATCGGAGAGCATCAAGATCATATCCGGAACATCATTGGGTTTTTCCAAGGCATACGAATAAATGGTATTCAGATTGTTGAAAAGTACATGCGGATTTATCTGTGATTTTAGAAATTGCAGTTCCATTTCGGTATGTTTTTTTTGTATCGCTTCTATTTCTTCCTGCTTCTCCAAAAAACGGAACAACATCCAAATAAAGGAGAAGAATACCAAAGGCACCAAGGTCTGCCAGAGATAGTCCGATAGACATTTTAATATCGAACAACCGCATTCGGCGAAATAATTACAGTAGAGTTGGGTGGCTAAAAAAGCAATGCCCCCGATAAGGAAAACGTATAGGAGGTACATTTTCCGTTGGATAAAAAAAGGAAGAAACACCCGGTCATTGAGATAAACGATAAACAGAAGAATAAAGAAATACTGAAGAAACGGATTTTCCTTCCAATGATATTCGGGAAAGACAAAAAGGGAAATAAAAACAAAGAGCGCCCAGAACAGGATGTGAATCAATATTTTGGAAACGCGATGGCTCACTAAGTTCATGGGACGGATTGAGCCATCAAAGTAGCCAAAATGTACGAATAGTTCAAGAATTACTATACGAACAGGCATTTGATCGATACCAACGACGAAATATATTGGTAAAGCGTCTTATATAGTTGGCCGGGGCGTTCATATCTTGAAGTACGTCGATAGCACACATTATTTATTTTATGGATAGGGAGGCGATAGGTTTGGAAAAAATAAATAATGAATGTTCTAAAAAAACCGATCAGCATATTACTGTTTATTGTAATTACAGCATTTGCAGGAAAAGCACAACAAACCAACCAAACTAAGATTGATGCAAAAGGCAATGAAATGCTAGTCGGCCAATTCGATAAAAGCGCATTGACCAACAAGCCCTATGCGTCTTGGTTCAGTAAGCAGTATCAATCGTACGAAACAGATAAAAAAATCATCAAATCAATCAAAAACGAACTTCGAACATATAAAATCATCGTATTCTTGGGTACTTGGTGTGGAGATAGTAAACGCCAGGTACCTCGATTCTACAGAATTTTGGAAAAGGCAAAATTTCCCATGAACCAACTGACTGTGATTGCCCTTGATTACGAGGGCGATCAATACAAAAAGAGTCCCGAAGGTGAGGAGCAAGGACTAAACATTATCAAAGTACCAACCTTCATTTTTCTGAAAGATGGCAAAGAAATCAACCGCATCGTAGAATCACCCATTGAAACTTTAGAGAAAGATATTGCAGCTATCATTAAAGGAGAAAACTATGCGCCTAACTACAGATCAATACCACCTGCTTTACCGCAAGACTAGAGTCTTCTTAAAATCTCGACAGCACTCTCTATCGTTTCGCGCTTTTTGGCAAAGCAAAACCGCAATACCCCATCTTGACGATTGGCCACATTAAAAGATGAAATGGGAATGCTTGCCAATTTATGATCGATTATCAATCGTTTGGCAAGGTCCTCGTCGCTTTCATCGGTAATGCTCGTATAGTCTAGTAGTTGAAAATAGGTGCCTTGTGATGGAGTGAACGTGAATTTTGAGCCTTTTAATCCCACTAAGAATAAGTCCCTCTTTTCTTGATAAAAGGCATTGAGCTCTAAATAGGTTGCCTCGTTTTTTAGGTATGTTGCCATAGCGCGTTGTACTGGGTGATCAACACAGAACACGGCAAACTGATGGGTCTTTCTGAATTCGTGCATCAGTTCGGCGGGTGCTGTGCAATAACCCATTTTCCAACCCGTGACGTGAAAGGTTTTGCCGAAGGAGGCACATACAAAACTACGTTGTGCCAAATCATCGTACCGCGAGGCACTTTGATGCTCCTGTCCATCAAAAATAATATGTTCATAAACTTCGTCACTAATCAGAATAATGTTCGTAGGGCGAAGTATTTCTTGCAACTGTAACATATCATCTTTTGAGAAAATACGTCCGCTGGGGTTATGGGGTGTATTGATAATCACCATTCGGGTCTTGGCCGTAATCTTACTTTTGAATTCGGCCCAGTCCACCCTATAATCATGGGCATTTAACTGTACGTAAACGGGAATTCCACCATTGACCTCGATGGCCGGTTCATAACAATCATAGGCGGGTTTGATAACTATGACCTCGTCTCCCGAATGTACAAAAGCTGTTATAGCGGTAAAAATCGCTTGTGTTGCCCCAACAGTTACGGTGATTTCCTTTTCAGGGTCATAATTTCTTTTGTGCAGTTTCTGTATTTTCTCGGAGATAATTTCCCGAAGACCATAGTATCCTTGCATAGCCGCATATTGGTTATGACCGCTGTGCATAGCTTGCGAAACCAGCTCCATTAATTTCGAATCGGCCTCGAAATTGGGGAAACCTTGAGACAGATCTATAGCACCGTGCTTTCGAGCTAAGTTGCCAACCGTGGTGAAAATGGTGGTTTTTACGTTGGGGAGTTTGGAGGGAATTTGGTCTAAATTGATTGAACTCACAGATTGCGACTTAAATTAATACATGCTCCTATAGCTTTTCAAGATACATAAAAGATTGTACAAGGTTGTTGAGATACAGGGCTTATTAGCTTAAGTCGAATTTTCATTTACAAATAACAGTTCAAGATCAGTTGAACGATATAAGCCTATGGCAGAAAATATTTTTCGTATTTTAGTACACCTAATCACCGTATAATGGATATCAAAACTTCTAAAATAGAATTGGTCAAAATCATTTTGAATATTGAAAATGATAGTTTTATTCAAAGGGTAACCGATTTTATCAACGACGAAAAAGCGGATTTCTGGAACGAGTTGACTTCAGAGGAACAAGCGGAAATCAAAAAAGGAATTGCACAGTTAGAGGAGGGGAAAAGAATATCGTATGAAGAAGTTTTGAAAAAGATTTCTTGATGAGAGTCTACTTATCACCCTTGGCGGAAGCCAAACTCATAAAACTTACCAAATATTTACTATTACATTGGAATCTAAAAGTAAAAAAAGAATTTATAGCGAAACTGACAGGAAAAATACATCAAATTAGCGCACATCCTGAAAGTTGCCCACAATCTTCCGCATTTAAAGGACTATTCAAATGTGTAGTCACAAAACAAACTACATTTTACTACAGAATTCATCCGCATAAAGAAGAAATCGAAATCATCACTTTCTTTGATACAAGAAAGCACCCTAATAAACTAAAGAAGCAATTGAAATAAAAATTATAAGGCACACTATGAAAATTAGACCCATTACCTGTATATCAATAATTGTATTTGGTTTCACAATGATATTCGCTCAGAACAATACCGATGCCAATACACAAAAAATCAAAACCCTTATCGTAGACGGCCAGAACAACCACGACCAATGGCCGAAAATCACTTTTATGCTCAAGGATGAAATGGAGGCTACGGGTCTTTTTACCGTGGATGTGGAACGTTCTGCATTTACTTGGAAAGGTGATGAATACCTAAACGATTTTGCCATAGAAGGAATGCCCGAAACTCAGGCTAACGAAAAACCACAACCTGATCCGAATTACAGTCCCGATTTTTCAAAGTACGATTTGGTCATCACCAATTTCGGATGGAACGCCGCCCCATGGCCCGAGACCACCAAAAAAAATTTTGAAAAATATATGAAAAAAGGCGGTGGATTGGTCGTTTTTCACGCAGCCGACAATTCCTTTCCCGAATGGGAAGCCTATAACAAAATGATAGGCCTCGGCGGCTGGGGCGACCGTACCGAAAAAGATGGCCCCTATGTGTACTATAATGATGACGGTGAACTTATTCGAGATGATTCCCCAGGAAATGCAGGTGCCCATGGCCCGCAGCACGAGTACGTTATACAAATTAGAAATGCAGACCATCCCATCACCAAAGGTATGCCAGAAAAATGGCTGCATACCAAGGACGAACTTTATGAACGTTTGCGCGGCCCGGCAGAAAATATGGAAATCTTGGCAACAACATTCGCTTCACCAGATCAGAAAGGTTCTGGTCATCATGAACCGGCTATGATGGTACTGACCTATGGTGAGGGGCGTATTTTCCATAACATTATGGGGCATGCCGATTACTCGGTCGAGTGCGTGGGTTTTATGACTTCGATGCTACGAGGTTCCGAATGGGCTGCTACTGGTGGAGTGACCCAAGAAATTCCGACAGATTTTCCTACTGCGGTGAAATCTAGCTCACGAAAGTTCGAGAAAAAATAGACTACCGTTTAACAAAACACATCTGTTTTTAATGATAAATACGATTCATTTCATAGAATTATCTTCATTAGTAAACAGTGGCAGTATGCAGTAAGCGGAAACTACTTACTATAACTGCCTACTTGCTACAGTGAGAACCCTAAAACTTAAAAAATTATAAAAACGTGCTTTAATCGACATATGGAACTTTCACTAAGCATTCCCGCCTTACTTTTTCCGGCGATCTCGTTGACCATGTTGGCCTATAACGCTCGGTACTTGGCGATTGCGGCCCTGATTCGGCAACTACATCAAAAATATCAAGAAACGGAATCTAAAGCCGTAGCACTTCAAGTAAAACAGCTACGCAAACGCCTTTCCATTATTAAAAATATGCAGGCAACTGCGATTTTCAGCTTTCTTTTGGCCGTAATAACTATGTCGCTGATTTATGTTGAACTAAGTTTTTGGGCGAACCTCATCTTCGGGATAAGCCTCCTTGCGCTAATGGTTTCTCTTATTCTTTCATTGATCGAGGTTCAGCTATCGACAAAAGCGCTTGGCATACAGTTGAAGGATATGGAATGACTTAAATTACTTCTTAATTACCAAAGCATGTTGACCATGAAAAATATCTGGTATTTACTGTTTTCCCTAATTTATACGGCAGGTAATTCCCAAGCGGTACCTGAGCGCCCCAATATTCTATGGATTTCCGCAGAAGATATTAGTCCGGCTTGGGGCTGCTACGGAGATGAGCAAGCAAGCACGCCCAATATCGATACTTTAGCCAGTGATGGCTATATCTTTACCAATGCTTTTTCAAATGCCCCCATTTGTGCTCCGGCGAGGGCCACTTTGATTACGGGAATGTATGCGACATCGACAGGTACCCAGAACCTGAGGTCTGCTATTCCTATGCCGGCCAACCTCAAAATTTTGCCGCAACTCTTATCGGAACAGGGCTATTATACTTCGAACAACGCGAAGACCGACTACAATTTTCCAGCTGAAGGCAAATGGAACGATTTGGGCAACAAGGCGCATTGGAGAAATAATAAAGGGAATAAGCCCTTTTTTAGTGTTTTCAATTTCGGAATTACCCATGAGGGCCATGCAAACAGATATGACCCTGAAGACACTAAAACAGTATCTTCAAAGCACGATCCCGATAAGATGTTGGTCCCATCGTACTTTCCGAATAACGATGCCTTCCGAAAAATTATGGCGCATCAATATGACCTCATTAGTGTATTCGACCAAGAGGTAGGTAGCTTGGTCGAACAACTGAAAGAAGACGGCCTTTTCGATAACACCATTATTTTCGTATTCTCCGATCATGGTTACGGGCTGCCGCGTTACAAAAGATGGCTCTATGATTCAGGGCTCAGAGTACCTTTAGTGCTTCACGTTCCTGAAAAGTATAGAGATTTAGTAACTGACTTGTCAAAAGGCGAGGTGAATAAAATGGTCGCCTTTGTTGATTTTGCCCCCACGGTTCTGAACCTGTCCAACATCGATATCCCTAAGATAATGCATGGCAAGCCCTTTCTTGGTGCCAATGCCAAAAGCAAAGATTATATTTTTGGTTATCGCGATAGGGCCGACGATGTCTTCGATGTCAGCCGTTCGGTCTTTGATGGGCGGTATCTGTATATACGCAACTATTTACCGCATAGACCTTACATTCAAAATGCATTGATATTTAACAGGGGGAAATTGACTTATGATGAACTTTTCAGGTTGAAAAAGGCCGGACAGATTTCCGAAGAAAGCTTGAAGATGTTCAATCCGAAACCTATTGAAGAGTTATACGATTTACAGAACGATCCAAATGAACTCGACAACTTAATCGAAGTTACCGAACATTTGAGAATAACCATGGCCCTTCGAAACAGGTTGCGGAAACATATTATCAGTTCGAGGGATACCGGTTTTATGGCCGAAGGCGAAATGATGCATGCCGCTGGGGCCGGTTCGGTCTACGAAATGGCACAAAATGAAAACCGTTATGCTATCGTAAAAATTCTTGAGGCTGCCGAACTAGTAGGCACTATAGAAAATTTAGAAGAGGTAGGGCTCTTTTTAAATAGCTCTGACCCATCAATTCGTTTTTGGGCCTTGAATGCCATTGATGCTTATGAGGGAGATATTTCCGGCCAAAAAGAGAACCTTCTAAAAGCTTTAAAAGATCCTTCGATACCCAATAGCGGGCTTGCTGCGGAAATTCTGATTAAAAGATTCGATAATTCCAACAAAGCCATCCAAGCCCTAGAGAAATTATTGCTCACTACCCAAAATGAGGTAGCATTACTTCACATTGGCGTCAATGTTAGAAATATCGGCAAGAAAGCAGAACCCCTCATTTCTGCAATTCAAACGAAACTGTTTCCCGAAATATCCGGAGATGTTTGGGGGCGGTATAAGAACTGGTCGTATCCTATGTTTATTGGTATGGCTCTTGACCAAACCCTCACAAATTGTGAAATACCTTTGGAATAGAGGCCAAGTAATTCATGCTAATATATGTTGAAAAAGTGTTTACAAATTCAAATAAGAAAACTGTATGGCCTTTTCCTTGCAGGAATGCTATTATCGGGCTGCTCAAACCCTTCCAAAAATATAAAGAACGTCTCTACAGCCGATAGTCTGGCTCTAGAACAAGCAAAAACAAACGGATTGTTGGTGAACGAAGGTTTTGAGCGTTGCAGACGTTTTGTAGCCGATTGGTTGGTTTATGCAGATACTACAACCGGACTCATTCCAAGAAATTTAGGGGAAAGCACAGATATTTGGAATGCAAAAGACGCCGCCGCCGATAACTATCCCTTTATGGTTTTAACGGCTGCTTTAACGGATGAAGGTCTTTTTAAAGGGCGAATGCTCGATATGTTGCATGCCGAGACCCGGTTGACCTCGCGCATAGGTAACATGCCCGATACCTATTCGTTCAGCAAAAAGGGTTTCAAGACCCAAGAGCCCAATCTGAACAGTATACTGTTCGGGTCATCCGAATATATTAAAGACGGACTTCTCCCACTTACGGAATGGTTGGGCCACAGCCCATGGTCCGAAAGAATGATTGCTATTTTAGATGATATTTGGAAATACGCCCCGGTAGAAACGCCTCATGGGAATATCCCCTCCACAAATGTGGAATTGAATGGAGAAATGTTGCAAGTGCTTTCACGAGTATACTGGATGACAGGGCAGCAAAAATATTTAGACTGGGCAATTCGCTTGGGCGATTATTATTTGTTGGGAGACCAACATCCCACTCGAAATTTCGAAACATTAAGGCTGCGCGATCACGGCTGTGAAATTGTCTCGGGCTTATGCGAACTCTATGCGACCCTAAGTGTTGCTGACCCTGACAAGAAAGAAACGTACCAGCCGCACATACATGAGATGCTAGACCGCATTTTGGCCGTTGGTAGAAACGATGACGGCCTTTTTTACAATGGCGTAAACCCTATTAGCGGAACCGTACAATGGCACGGAGCAGCCGATAATTTCGGTTACACCCTTAATGGCTTTTATTCAGTATATCAGGTTGATTCCGTACCTGCCTACCGGGAGGCCACTTTAAAGGCCCTCGGTGTACTCAACGAAAAATATCGGAATTTTGATTGGGAGCAAGGTTCCTCCGATGGATATGCCGATGCTATCGAGGGAGCCCTGAATTTGTATGCCAGAGAGCCAGTTAAATCTGCAAAAAAGTGGCTCGATAGTGAAATTCAGATTATGTGGGCCATTCAAGATTCTAGCCAAAGGCAGGATGCCCAGAAATGGAAAGGTTCCGGTATTTTAGAAGGTTGGCATGGCGATGGTAATTTTGCGCGCACCACCATTATGTACTGTCTATGGAAAACCCAAGGCGCAACTGCCCGACCATGGCGATGCGATATCGAAATAGGTGCAGTTAAGCAAGGTGATGGTGTACTAATTAGCCTTAGATCGGATAAAGATTGGCAAGGCACATTAAATTTTGATACCCCGCGGCACCAGACCATTATGCAAATGCCTGTTGACTGGCCTAGAATCAACCAATTTCCCGAATGGTTTACAGTAAAGCGTAATTTAACGTACGAAGTAAAAGATGTCGTTACTGGTTCATCAACAAAATATAAAGGAAAACAATTGAAGGAAGGGATTAGGGTTACTTTAAAAAAGAACGCGGTTTATGCCATTAAAGTAAATCCGATTTAGGGATTTTCAATTGTAACTGGGATTAATTAAAAGCCCCCCTGCCAATATTTGAATTCATTATAGCAGATGTTCGACCAAAACCTCCCAAATTTTTAATATCCGAGAACCGACCGCATAGTCGGTTTTGAAGTTTAATAAAAGCACTTTGCATCATATAATGTTGGTTAAACAAAAGAAAAAACGGCTATACTACCAGAAAACCGATATCTCATCGATAAAAGGTAAAAGAACAAACTGAACGGTCGGTGATTTAATCTACCAAACAATCAAAATGATATAGTGCATACCCCAATTTCCCACATCTTTTACTATTCTTTGGGATGATATTTGTTCATGTTTACGGATCGGCGAACTATATCCATCTTAAATTAGATCTAGCGATTGTTCAGGACTATCAGTACCGCTTAAAAAAGAAATGGACCGAACTTCCAAGCGAAAATCCAATACTTTTTTCCATTGATACATCCTGTAATGAAAACCATACAAGATTTTGGTCAAAACACACATTTCATTTTAATTGACACCCTCTAAAAGCTATCTTCCATAAAAGATGTTATGTTACATCTCTTGCACACGCTGTTACATATGTGATATGCTTTTTAAAATGCTCGGGCTACTTTTGAACTATGATAATTAGTTTATGCTCAATATTCAGGTCTGGCGAAATATAGGTAACGGTTAATTTTTCTAGACCAGCATTGCTGGGGCTCTTCGCGGAGAGCCCTTTTTTAAACGATTTTAAACCTACTAGGGTAAGAAAATATATTTATGGAAGATAGCGCAACGACATACGGTTTAGACGAAATAAAAGCGATCAGCTTTTTTTCTACCTCGCTCAATGTAAAGCAATCGGTGGAAGAACTGCTATGGTCCGTAACCAAAAATGTAGTGCACCAATTGGGATTCGTAGATTGCGTTATCTATAGATTCGATACGGAACGGAAGCTACTAATGCAAAAAGCAGCTTATGGTCAAAAAAACCCTATGGATACCTATATTTATAATAAAATCTCAATACAATTGGGGGAAGGTATTGTTGGGAGCGTGGCCGAAAATCAAAAACCTGAACTGGTTGACGATACCTCTAAAGACCCCCGCTACATCATTGATGATGAAGAACGCCTTTCTGAGTTATGCGTTCCGATTATTGTAGACAAAAAACTTTTTGGGGTTATCGATACCGAACACCCTCAAAAACATTTTTTTACCGAAAAGCATTTGCATTTGCTAACTATCATTTCGGCCCTTTGTTCTCAAAGGATAAAGGCAATGCAAGTTCAGGAAAAAAAACCCTTGGCAAAGTCGAAAACCTATTTTGAAAGACTCGAAGTTCTCTTACGGTTTAAAAAGATATATCGTGATCCGAATTTTAGTTTGGGGGCGGCAGCCGAATTATTAGGCATTTCAGCTTGTTACCTGTCGAGTATGGTCAATACTTTTAATGACAATAGTTTTATCGATTATATAAATGGCTTTCGCGTGGCCGATGTCAAAAAGAACCTCCATTCCGAAGAATATCAGGATTATACCATTTTATCCGTTGGCCTTGAGGCCGGGTTTAATTCAAAATCTGCTTTTTATTCGTCCTTTAAAAAACATACTGGCCTCACGCCATCTCAATATCGGGAAAACCGTCTTTTAGTCTCCTGATTCCTTTTTCTACTAAAAATAGGGAGGGAGTAACCAAGGTTCTTTTTGAAATCTTAGGGCTTTACTAGTCTCAATTTGAGTTAAAACTATGCACTTTAGTGCAGCTACATTTAGGTTCTAAAAACTTTTTCAAAGTAATCAGTTTCCAGTTGCGGTTGGCAGGCTAAAATATAGCCGCTTATTACTGCTAACTGCTACTGCCTACTTTTCCGGAATGTGAAATGAATTTATTCATATTTAAAGACCTATGGTGCTTTTGTCCAGAGTGGTTTAGTTAAGTTGCCCGTTTTTTTAAACTTTCAACACTTACCTATATAATTTTTGGCCTTTTGTATACATGGCACAAAATAAATGGTGAATGGTAGGTTTTTCATTACAGAAAGCAAAATATGCATATAATTCATTGTAAGTCAATTAGTTATAATTAGTCCTGATTCTTTAGATTTTAAATATTCAGGACATTTTAATTTCGGTTCACCGCTAGGTTTGTGCGAGTATTAATCCTTAAAAAAATGAGATTATGAAAACACAAATGAAAATAACAAAAAGACTTCTTAGCATCCTTCTTCTCATGACGCTCTTAACGGCATGTTCAAAAGATGGGCAAGACGGTGCTATTGGCCCTCAAGGGGTAGCGGGCCAAGATGGTACAAATGGAGTTGATGGGCAAGATGGCACCAATGGCGCAGATGGTCAAAATGGGGTAGACGGCGCAGATGGTGAACCTGGCACGGCCAATGTAATTTATTCCGATTGGGTACCATCGCCATTCAATTTTGATCCTGATTCGATACTCAGTTCCAATTCGTTCATAATTGCTCCCGGATTGACCCAAGATATCAGGGATAATGGCGTAGTTCTCGTATATGGTAGAACGAACGGTGATCAAAGATTTCAACTTCCCGCAGTGATTTTCGGCCGTAACCAAAGTTATTCAGCGCGGCCCGGCAATGGTTTTAATTTAAGACTTATCGTTGAATCGATAGATTCTGGTGTAATCGGGCAATCATTGTACCTCACAGAATTCCGATACCTCCTGATTCCGGGTGGAATTCTTGACAGTGCCAAATCTGCTTCCGTAGATTATTCCAAAATGAGCTATGAGGAGATTGCCGAGCGGTTTAACATTCCAGATTAATCACAAAACCCGTTCAGCAAAATTATAGCGGATAAACACTTTCCACTTTAAAAATCACAAACTTTAAAAAGAACATTATGAAATTAAGAATTAGAAGAAACTTAAGATTTTTTGGAATCCTATTACTAACGGTCGTTTTTATGGCCTGCTCGAAAGACGGAGATATAGGGGATATTGGTCCACAAGGGGTTCAGGGTGAACAAGGCCCTCAAGGGCCCGAAGGTGAACAGGGCCCTAAGGGTGAAGATGGGGCCGCTTTGGGCGTACCTGGCCCACAAGGGGAAGAAGGCAATCAAGGAGAACAAGGCGAGCAAGGCCCCGCAGGGCCAAAAGGAGAACCCGGCGAAGATGGGCAAGACGGGGCAACGGGCACCGCCAACGTCATTTACTCCGAATGGTTCGATACTGAGCTTGGAGATAATATTAACGCACAAACTGCTAGCTTCCGTATCGATTTCCCTGAGGGCAATACCACACTGTTGAATACTGGTGCCATATTTGTTTTCGGAAGACGCATATTCTTTGACGGTATCTCTGGCGATCTCATCAATCTTTTTTACCAATTGCCAGCAAGATTCAATGGATCGGGCAATCGTTATTCATTTTCGGTCTTAAATGGAGATGAAATTCGAATTACCGTTCAGAGTTTTGACGGATCCGATGTTGGGAGCGGTTCTTTTATACAGCAATATCGGTATGTCGTCATCCCAGGAGGAGTAGCATCAAGCGGAAAATCTACTTTACTAGATTATTCCAAAATGACCTATGAAGAAATCGCGAAACATTTTAATATATCGGATTGATCACAAAACCCGTTCAGCAAAATTATAGCGGATAAACACTTTCCACTTTAAAAATCACATTATGAAATTAAGAATTAGAAGAAACTTAAGATTTTTTGGAATCCTATTACTAACGGTCGTTTTTAT
>ENA-ORXU01001917-ORXU01001917.1-marine-metagenome-genome-assembly--contig:-NODE-1917-length-15371-cov-3.708579_pt1 | contig 15371 bp, 28 predicted proteins | sample MGYA00237869_ERZ511484 | MGnify/ENA metagenome assembly ERZ511484
CTCAGGTAGGTCATGGAGTTCAATATCTTATGATTAAACAAATAGAATCTGACTTTAATAATCCTGAAACTTGGTCAGAGCAAGACCAAAACTTTAAAGATTGGAACGAAGGTCATAGTGTAAAAATTACACTAGCAGTAGATAATGAAGATGATTTACTAGAGTTTTATGAGTTAGGTAAGCGCCTAGGTTATATGACATCTCTTGTAGAAGATAAAGGTTTTACTGAGCTAGAAGGAGACAATTACACTGTAGTTGGTTGGGGCCCAGTTCATAAGTTAGACCATCATAATTATACTAGTCATCTTAAACTGTTATGATTTTTAGATTAATGGCTCGTCAGGAACAGGGAAATATTATATGGGAATGGCAGTACAGAAAAAGCTTTAAGGTATTTAGTAGATGGCATGAGGCTTCAGACTGCTTTGACTTTAAAAGTGGTAAGACTTACTTTGAGAATTTTGATCTCAATACCTTTTTGTTTTGTAGTCGAGTAAGTCTTTCTAATTCAGCCAAGATACAAGCTTATACAAATATAGAGAATACAGATATAGAATCTGATAAATATATAGAAGTATTTAGAGCTCATCAAACTAAACTAAGAGATGAATGGTTTGAGATATAATTTTTAAAAAGGAAAGGTTTATAAATGAGAATGTTTTACTTTTGGGGAATAGTTTTACTATTATTGGGTGGTCCTGCTACTAGTAAAGAAGTAGACCTAGATTTTCAACACTGTGATGGATATATTTATCCAGAAGAAAAAGGAGGGGAACATTTAGAAGGTCCTCTTAGTTCTAAATGGGTTGAATCTAAAGAGTTAATTGATTAAGATTTAAATAGAAACAAGAGCATAACTTATGACAATAGAAAAAGACTTTCAATTAATGATTGAGCTACAAAATAAGCTTAACAGTTATGTCAATCCTGATTGGAAGGCAGCTAAACAAGATTGGATTAGAGCTGCTTGGATTGAATGTGCCGAATTGATGGACCATATTGGTTGGAAATGGTGGAAACAGCAAATCCCTAATATTCCTCAAGCACAAATTGAATTAGTAGATATATTTCATTTCTTACTATCTCAATCATTAGTAGATAATGTGGATACTGAAGTTCTAATTGAAGCTTACGAATATAGTGAAAATTTACATAGAGATTGGAAGTCAGAGTCAAATTTTAATACTCTAGCTGGTATTGAAATTTTGGTATTTGATTTAATGACTGATGGGCATCATGGATGCTATTATGAAGACTTCTTTGCTTTATGTAAAGAATTAGATTTAAGTTTTGAAAGCTTAGTAAAACAATACATTTCTAAGAACGTACTAAATATATTTAGACAAGACAAAGGTTATAAAACTGGGGATTATATTAAAGAATGGCCATCTCCTATTGAACCTAACAAGCTTGTAGAAGACAACGTCTTTCTAGAAATGTTTATGGGTGAAGCTAATGCTATTGGGTTAGAAGGAAAAGAGTTGTTTGACTACGTCTATGGACGATTAGTCGAGAGCTATCCAAACTAGATAGTTATTTAAATTGATTATTAATTTTAAAAAATAAGGAATATTTTTAATGCGTAATAACGTACTTGCTTTGACTGCTGCTTTGGCTTTAGGTTTTGGTTTCTCCGCTACTGTTGCTCCTTCAGCTAATGCTGGTGAAGTTCAGTCATATTACTACAATGACACAGTACCTGCATTTGCAGCTGACTATATCGATTTGTTGACTGAACTAGGTGTATTTGTTGGATACCCTGATGGTACTTTTCGTGGTGCTGAAAACATCACTCGTGCTGAACTAGCAGTAGCTTTGACTGAAGGACTTCTTGTTCTAGAAGATAGTATTACTGAAGCAATGTATTACCAAAACATGGTAATGTATAATGAAATTGCTGCTCAACAAGTAGAACTTCTTAGTGTCTTGGCTCGTCTAGATGCTGTTGAAGCTAAAGCTGTAGTAGAAAACAATAACTTTGTTGCTATTGGCCTAGGTTATGGTGTTTCTAACACTGAAACTGATGATGAAGTTTCTTTACAACTTCTAGCAAAACTTCAAGTTATTGAACTAACTGATACTTTTGCTATCTCCGTTCGTCCTTTTGTTATGACTGACAGTACTGCTGGTGGTACTCTTACTCTAGATGCAGACTTGTCTGACACTCTAACAGTTTACGCTGGTGGTGGTGTTGCTGCTAACTGGTCTGATGGTGGTCAATTAACTGGTGCTGATTCAAGCGATGATGTAGTTGGTATTTTGAACAGTGGTCTTGAAGTTAATCTATCTGATACAACTGTAACAGGTATTGATGTTAAACTTCCTACTGGTGGTACTGAGCAATGGAACCCTGTTGTTACAGGTTTTGTTGGTCTAAAATTCTAATTACGAATTAGATAATTAAATAAAAGAGGGGAGGTAATTCTCCTCTCTTTTTTATGGAGATAATATATGGAAATTACAACAACAAAACAAACAAACTTAGAAACGTTTAAGACTGATGATGGTCTTGAAATTATTATTGATACAAAGACCGGTGAAAGTTTTACTAGTCAGCGTGGGTACTCTAGAATTAGTAACGTTGCTGAATCAACAGTGCGCTCTAGGGTCAATAAAACAGTTAAAAAGACTGCGCAACAATCAATAGTAAAAACAGCTCAAATCCTTACAGTGTCTGGGTTAAAGACTGCGCAACTTTTAACTGAAGATTATATAGCTGAGAATCTTCCTAAAGATAATCCTGAGATGGCTACTGCTTTTCTCAAGTTAGGTATTCGTAAGTACATGCATACTGTTGCTGGCTATGATAGTGAAGAAGCTTATATCGCTTCTTCAATAAATGAAATGAAGATAGCTCAGGCTGCAATGAGACAAGAGATTGTTAATGAATTAAGAGCTGGTTTAGCTCCTATAGGAAGTTGGGATGCTAAGTTTAGTAAGTGGGTAGGAGACCTTAGAGGTTCTATTACAACACTAGCTAAGTTACAACCTACATTAAATAAAATCTTTAGTGTTATTCCTGCAGGCTATACTACTTACCAAGAGTTTAAAGATAGCCATAACTATACTTTTAAACGAGGAGCTTGGCCTTTAGTAGAAAAGAATTTAGATAGTTCAAAAGTTATAGAAAAGTCTCCTCTAAACAGAGTGAGATACTATGATACACAAGAGATAGTAGATACTATTAACTCTTTAAACCTTACAGGCAGTATAAAAATTAACTACGGTTCAACTGGTAGAGCTTCTAAAGCTACAGTTAGTCTGTGATATAATGTAATCTTCTTAAGGAAATTAATTATGAAACCAGAAACAAAAGCTCACAAAAATAAAGTTGAGTCAATGAAACGTTTAAGAGCTGCTTATATTGCTGCTTTAGAAAACGGAACGGTTAAACGTTATGAAATAACTCATAAATAATACTAGTAAAAAGAGTTTTTAAAGACTCTTTTTATGTATGAGTGGCACTACAGTTACTCTACTTAATTTGTATAAAAAGAGGAAGTTATGAATTTTATTGCTCAAGGTATTATTTTGTCACATGTAGCATGCCATAATGAAAGACGCAAAGCTGCTGAAAGATTAAATAAACCTTTAGAAGAAATCCCTTTGAAGTTTGGTTCTGTTCGTATGGCAGTAAATAGAATCCAATTTTTACAAGAAGGAGCTGAAGAAAATACTACATTTGAAATAGACAGGTCTTCTGATGATATTTCTATTAGAGAACAAAGATTAATTCTAGAAATTAGTTATAAGTTTGACTATCGTGAAACAGAAGTTGGCCAAAGCTACGGACCTATTGTAGAAGAGCATGACATTGTTAATGAGTTAAAAGTTAATGAAAGATATCTATTGAAAATGAACCATTCATTTGTTAATAGTAAACATTATATGAAACTTATTAATCCAAATGGAAATAACGCTATAAAAAGTTATTTTCTTAAGAGCTGGGCTGATAACATTACTTTTGTTGCTCCTCCTGAATTATTAAATGGAGAAGATAATATTACTCCAAAGGGTGTAATTCAGAAATTTAACTTGAATAAAGAGTTAGTCATTGTATAAGATATAATATAGGTAATATACCCTTAATTATATTTTTGTGATGGAAAGAATAAAAGAATACAGAGCTTCAGCAATAGGTTATTTATATAGTCGTGCTGAAGTTTTAAATGAACAAGTAGATATTATATTAGACGGTGCTCTCAGAATTATCTCAGGGCTACCTTCTAAACCTGTAGGACATGATGAATACAACGGTATACTGGGTAAAAAGCCTATTGTAGAACAACGTAAGTTATGTTTAAAACTTCTTCTTAAACGTGTTAATGCTATAAATACTCTTCATAAGGTAGATATGATGTTGGATGCATCTGTAAGAGTTTTAAACTCTTTACCTGCTAGACCAAAGGAAGCTCTACCTTATGAAAGACTATTTACTTTAGCTGAAGATAAGCATACTGATATTTTCAAAACTTCAAAGACAGGTATTCAATTAATACATGCTTATGAAAGTTATAGAGCTACTACTTATAAAGATCCTGGTAGTAGATCAGGGCTACCTATTACAGGTGGTTGGGGTTCGACTAGACTTAATGGTAAAAAGCTAAGTTTGGGTGTAACTTTACCAAAAGAGGTTTGGGACTCTCAGTTTGAAAAAGATCTAAAGTATTTTGAAGAAGCTGTTAATAAATATGTAGTAGTAGATATTAACCAGAACCAGTTTGATGCTTTAGTTTCATGGGTATACAACTGTGGTGTAGGAGTGTTAGTTAATAGTACTGCTATACGTAGATTAAATAGTAATGATTATAAAGGTGCTGCTGAAGCTATGCAATGGTATAACCGTGGTGGAAACGGCTCAGTTTTAAATGGTTTGGTAAGAAGAAGAGCTGAAGAAGCCCAGTTATTTTTGAAATAGGCATTGGTAGATCTATGTGATATAATAAAGTATGAGAGGAATTATTTATAAAGCTACATGCTTAAAAACTAACAAATATTACATAGGTCAAACTTACAGAAATAAATCTGTAAGCTCTAAATGGCTTTTAAATCAAAGGATTATTAAACATTTAGGAAGACTAAAGAAACACAACAATAATAAGTTCTATAATGCTATAGAAAAATATAGTGAAGCCCAATTTAAATGGGAAGTACTATTATGTTGTTTTGATATAGACACTCTAAATAAATTTGAATCATACTATATAAGTTTTTATAACAGTATGAATGAAGGATATAATTCAACAACTGGTGGAGAAAATTATTACAGAGACCCTTCTCAACATTCTAAGCGTAGTCAAGAAGCTAAAGAACGTATGAAGAGATATCTTTTAACTAAAGAAGGGTTAAAAAATAAGCAAGACCATTATAGAAAACATTTGGCTCCTGCTAGGCAAGCTAATATAAACTCAATACGAGAAACTTACTCTAAGCCTTTTAGTGTACTACTAGATAATAAAATAGTTAATACATTTAATACTAAAAGAGAATGCGCCAGGCACTTTAAAACATCAGATATGACTGTAAAAAATCATCTTGACGGCAATCCTAAGAGTTTGTATGCAAAAAAATACACTCTTAAATACATTTAAAATAAATAATTAGTAAATAAATTATGGCAACTTTAGATAACAATAATACCCCTAGTGGTGATGATGCTCGTAGTGAGATTATATCTAAGTTAGATTACAACAAACAATTTAGTCTAAGACAAAGACTGTCTTTAACTGAAGAGTTAAGTAGACAAGAAGCAATTGAAGCTTTAAAAGATAGTCTAGTACATACGGCTTATAAAGAACAAACCTATCTTAGAATGCTTAAACAAGAATTGATAGAAGATAAACCTGTTTAAATACAAATACAAATAATGTTTAGGAGCTCATGCGGGCTCTTTTTTATTGGAAATAAATTATGAAAATTTTAGATAAAATTGATAAGCTCGCTATAAAAGTTGAGCAAGAAATAGGAAAGAAAGTTAAAGCAGTTAGAGTATTTACTAACTGTCTTTGTCTATACTTAGAAAATGGAGCAACTCGTTTTTATAGTAAGATGAATCAAGCTTGGGGAAAAACAGGTAATGTATATTTTGTAACTAAGAATTTTAGTAAAGATACATTACCTAAGTCTTTAAGGCGAGAATTTAAATCATTAATTGAATGGACTCAATATTGGGTAGAAGGGACAGCTAGTAAACTTTGGTTAACTCTAGAGTATAATATCAAGTATAAAAAATGACTTATCATTTGAAAATGCAGATAGCTAATCTATCTTCTAATGGTGAGGTTAACTCTATGTTATTATATCCAAACTTTACAAAACCTACTGATACTATTAGAAAAGCATTAGGATATAGTTTATGTAATGATGTGGCAAATCATTACTACTTTATATGGTTTAAAGATTTATACGGTCATGGAGAAGTTATAACTACTGGTAAGATAACAACTATATATGATATATGGTGCTTAGCTCGTATTAGAAATGCTAACCCAATTGAAGAGTTTGATTTTAAGTATCATACAGAACTGTCAGATTTATTAGAAGATGGTAGTATAGGATTATTATTTGAATTAGGAAAGAAAAAAGATGAACAGAGTAAAATGGGCTGAAGGTAAAAAAGGTCTTACTGTATTTGTTGATGAAGGAGATGGTTGGGTACTATGGACTCAGTCTAAACTTAAAGCTAGACCTAATACAGGTCCAGGAGAAAACCCAGCATTTTCTACGTTTCAATCAGCTTTAAAAGCAGGGTATCAAGTTATAGATATTAATGGGAATCCTATATGAAATTTGAATTAGATAAAGAACAAAAAGATAAATATAAAGCTTTTAAAAAAGAATGTCTTAATGAATTATTAGAGAGACAAAAAACTAACTACATTGGTACTGAGCATGAAGAAAGATACAAGAGATTAACTTGTAATTGGGAAATAGCTTACACAGGTGCTAGTGGTGGTTTAGTTAGCTTTATTTTTACTCCTACTTCTTTAGGTACAGTTATTAAAGTTAGTTGTAAAACTTTAGGCAAGGAGTTAGATTTATCTGATTATGACCACTGGTAAAAAACACTTAAAATTAATTAAGCGTTTTTACGGAGTATATGTAGAGCCTGGTGCTTGTCCTCAGACTCTAACCTTTCATAGTCCTACTACAAAAAAAGATTTTGTTATAGAAGAAGGAAGGTATATATGCTTTATAGAAGACAGTGCTTACTTAATAACTTTAGAACATCCTGATTGGAAAAAGGCTGTTCAAATAAATGAAGCTACTTATGTAGTATATAAAAATACAAGTAGGTTTTTAGAAGGATTAATATTTCTTAATTATATAGAGTGTCCTATTTCTTACATCAATAAATTAAATGATTTACAGAAATATGATTACTATGGTTTATTAAGAGATAGATATATAGACCTAGAGAAAAATACTATAGGTCTATACTTGATTAAAAATTAGATATCTATTTAAGTAATAATAAAATTACTTGTATATAGGTATTAAGATGTATAAAATATTGAGCTTAGATGGTGGTGGTGTAAGAGGTTACTTAACCTGCTTATTACTTGCTCATCTTGAAGATAAAACGGGTAAAAAAGTAGGAGATATGTTTGACTTAGTAGTTGGAACTAGTAGTGGAGCGTTCTTAACAGGATGTTTAGACTCTTTATATGCTAGCTACTCTGCTTCTTTACTTAGAGATAGCTTAGCTAAAAGACTATTTAAACGTAACTCTTTTAGCTTTAATACTATGTTAAGAAGTAAGTATAATAGTAAATCTAGATGCGAAGCTATAGAAGAAGTTCTAAGTTTTAAATCTATAAAAAATTATGATTATGCAATACTATCTTACGATCTTCTTAGTAGAAGACCTGTTATATTTAATTCTTTGTTAGAAGAAGATAGTAAGTCTTTGTTTACAGGTAAGTACTCTATTGACAAAGCAGTATGTGCTAGCTCTGCAGCGCCTATCTATTGGAATCCTTACAAGTTAGATGATATGCTACTTGTTGATGGAGCTTTTTTATCTAATGATCCTACGTCTGTAGGTATTAAACTTGCTTTAGATCAAGGTATAAATATAGAAGATTTACTTATAGTTAATATAGGAACTGGGCTTAATACTAGAAGTTATAAATTAAATAAAGGAAGCAATCCTATTAAATGGTTAGTTCCTACTTTTAATGTATTAACTACTAGCCAAAGTCAGTTAACAAATATGCTATATACTAATAAATATATAAACTACTTTAGTTTAAACTGTGATTTATTAGAAGCTAATGACGATATAGATGATATTTCTATTGATAATTTCAAAGCTCTTGAAAGAGAATCTTCAAAAATTATACTGAATAATCAAGAAGATATTGAAAAGATTGTTAATAAATTACTTAAGTAAAAATGGAAAAGTATTTAGATAAAAGACATAAAGCAACTATTGATTATCTAAAGACAGGGAAAGGTAACCCGGTATATAAACGCTCTGCCTTTCCTCATATAAGAAAAGTGTTAGGACCTATACGGAATTGGGTTAACTTAAGTGCTGAAGAATATTTCAGTGAAGATATATATGAAGAAGCAAGACAAGCAATGCGGATTCTCAGCTTTAATAGAGAATCTACTTATAGAGATGTGCGCCAGACCTATATTAAATTATCTCAGGGAAACTCAAATACTAATGTTCTTGGTTGGCATCCTGATGCTGGGGGTCATAACGGGGCATTTGCTATTTTGAATCACGCTTATACTTTATTTAAAAATGCTAAAGATAAATGATACTTGATATAATAATAGGATGGTTTAGAAAACGTCCTATGAAAAAGAAATTAAGTTACGATGAAATTGTAGATCATATTTACAATTGTGGAATAGAGTTAAGTGAAAAATATGAATACAAAGGTAATATATACCAAGTATCTGACATAACTCTTGTAGCAGGTATAGACAATATTAAATTTCAAGTTGTTTATTATCCTCTGGATAATCTATTAGTTAGATTCTCAAGAGATTTAGAAGACTTTAAGTCTAAGTTTAAAATTAATTAAGGAGTAGGGGCTTAGGCCCTTTTTATTTGTCTATGAAAGTTCAAGAATATTTAAGAGGTGGTAAAAGCCTAGAAGATTTACAAAACGATTACGCTATTAAACATAATTTTCATTCTAAGTATCCTGAATTAGTATGTTTAAAGTACAGTCAAATCGATTCTCCAATGGGAGAAAAGATTGTACAAGAGTGTAGAGGTTTAATTCTTAATAGATATGATAACTGGAATGTTGTTAGTAGACCTTACGATAAGTTTTTTAATTACGGAGAGGGCCACGCAGATACTATTGACTGGGATAGTGCAGTTGTCTATGATAAGTTAGACGGCAGCTTAATGACGCTTTACTGGTACAAAGATGATTGGCATGTTCAATCTAGCGGTACTGCTGATGCAGGAGGCTCTGTGTACAATTATGATGGCAAAGAAATAACTTTTAAAGGATTGTTTTGGAAGACTTTTAGACAACTAGGTTATATATTACCCTGGAGAACTTATAATCATCTGTGTTTTATGTTTGAGTTAATGACTCCATTAAACAAAATTGTAGTTCAGCACACGGAACCTAAGCTTGTTCTTCATGGTGTAAGAAATAAAAACACAGGAAGATACTCTTCTGAACTATCAAGTTATAAAGAGTTGTTTAATTACCAATTGTGCCCTACTTTTAATTTAAGTAGTATAGAAGAAATAGTGTCTAGTGCAAAAGATATTAATCCGACTAGTCAAGAAGGATATATTATTGTAGATAAAAACTTTAATAGAATTAAAGTTAAGTCACCAGCTTATGTAGCTTTATCTCATACAAGAGATAGTATGTCGCCTAGAAATATGCTTGAAGTCGTTCGTTGTAATGAAGGTAGTGAAATCCTTACTTACTTTCCTGAGTTTCAAATGATGTATGATATGCAATATGTTAACTATAGAAAACTTAAACAGTCTATACAGTTAAGTGTAGATTTATGTACAGAATTAGTTCCTAACTATAAAGAAATAGGATTAAGAACTAAACATATATTTTATCAAGGAGTAATATTTAAAATACTTCGCAATAATTTAACTGTAGATGAAGTATTAAAAGAGATGCCTCTTAAAAAATTAGAAGACTGGGTAAATAAATGTTAGAAGTATTTATAGTAGGTGTAGGAGCTGCAGTATTATTTTTAGTAATACTTATCTTTGCATCTTTATTAGCAAGTTAAACAAATGTGGCTATATATAGCAGTATTTAGTACAATAGCCTATCCTTGTGTAGGCTATTTTTTATGGTTAGAGATTGAATGTAAACATTATAAAGATGGGTACACTCGATGGAGAAAAGGCAGTGGTAAAGTATATGTATTTTACTGGCCTATTATGTTGATTAAGATAGCAATTAAAGCATTTAAATTATTATGGCGATTATAATTTCAATATTGTATAAGTATTTCCTAATTAGTTTCTTTATATGTGTTGTAGGATTCTTTTTATGGGTTACTGAGGAAATTACAGTAGGACAGTGGATAGGTTACACAGTAGTATGGCCGGCTGTTCTTGTAGTATTTATTTACAAATCAGTACAAGAGGTCTTAAAATGATAATTTTATTATTATTAGCAGCAATATATTTATTAATAGGTGTAATTATTTATATTATGGACCAACTAACTTATGGTAGAATTTGGCCAGATGTTGACCCCTTTGTATATCATAGTTATATGGCCTATATTAATTATTAAAGAACTTATAAGACGATGATTAAAAACATAAATGATTTTGTAAACTGGCTTCTAGAAACTATAGATGCACCTAGATGGTTAGTCTTAGGACTTTCTTTACTATGCGTGTTAGCTGGGTTTTTATTAACGATAGGATGTTAATATAGATAACCTAATGATTAAGTTTTATAAAGGGCTTCCTGTGTTATAATAAGGAAGTCCCTCATAAAATTTAATAATGGGTAGAAAGGAAATAAAAATAAAACCTGGAGACAGGTATAATAATTTAGTTGTTATAAAAGAACTAAATCGTAAAAATAATAAAAGACGGTTCTTATGGAAATGTGATTGTGGAAAAGAACACGAAGCATATTTATACAATGTTCGCCATAATCAAACACATTCTTGTGGTTGTAAATTAACTAATTATTTAAAGGTGGGGCAAAAAGGCTCTAATAATCCTGCTTGGAAAGGTGGTAGAAGAGTCGACGAAGGATATGTTTTTATTTATATGCCTGACCATCCTAATGCTAAATCTAATGGATACGTTCGTGAACATACTTTAATAATGTCGAATTATTTAGGTAGACCTTTAGAAAAAGGTGAAAATATACATCACAAAAATGGTGTAAAAGATGATAATAGACTACAGAATTTAGAGTTGTGGTCTACTAGCCAACCTTCTGGACAACGAGTTGTTGATAAAGTTGCTTGGGCAAAAGAAATATTAGAAAAATATGGAGAATATAATGAGCCAAGTGATACGGTATTATAAAGGCTTACCTGGTAGTGGTAAAAGTACTCTAGCTAAAGCTTGGGTAGCTAAAGACCCTACTAATAGAATTAGAGTTAATAAAGATTGCATAAGAGAACTTTTACACGGTGGAAAGTATTCAAAAGGAAATGAAAAACAAGTTTTAGATACGCAAGATTTTTTAATCTTAGATAGTTTAAAACGAGGGAAATCTGTAGCTTTTGACAATACACATTTGGTAGCTAAACATTTAGATAGATTAAAAAATCTTCTATTGGAAAATAATCTATCTAATGTAAAAATTGAGATTGAGGATTTGACAGATGTTCAACCAGAAGAGTGTATTAAGCGTGACTTGCAACGTCCTAATTCAGTAGGTCAAGATGTTATCTGGCGTATGTACTGGGACCATGTAGCTGAAATTAAAACTGCTGATTTTCATCCTGATAAAATGAATGCTGTAATGGTAGACATGGATGGGACTCTAGCTAAGATGGTAAACAGAAGTCCTTTTGATTGGGACAAAGTTGACCAAGATGATGTTCACTATCATGTTGCTAATCTTGTTCTTATGTATCGCAAGATGGGAGTTAAAATTATTATTTTAACTGGCAGAGATGGTGAAGCAGAAGATAAATCAAAAGCTTGGTTAGCAAAGCATAATATTGAATGGGATGCTTTCCATATAAGAACTACAAAAGATTCTAGAAAAGACTTTATTATTAAAGGAGAAATATTTGAAAAACATATAGAACCTTTCTATAATATAGTAGCTGTTCTAGATGATAGACCTCAAGTTATCCGTGAGTGGAGAAGAAGAGGTCTTCCTGTAATGAATGTTAACCCAATAGACAGAGATTTTTAATGACAGATTTAATGGTTTTAATTGGTAGGTTTAGACCCTTCCACAAAAGTCATGAATCTTTAATCAAGGAGGCGCTATTAAAAGCACCTTATGTTTTAGTATTAGTAGGTTCGTCTTTTCAACCTGCCAATACTAAAAATCCTTGGAGCTATCTTGAAGTAGCTGAAATGATTCATACTAAATTTGACCCCCAGAAAGTAATTGTATTTCCTCTCACTGATAAAGACAGTGATATAGAATGGTCAGCTAATGTAAAAGAGATAGTTGGATTAGCTAGTAGATTTTTAGAACCTTACTTTGGAAGAGAACCTATAGTAAGTTTAACAGGACACAAGAAAGATGAAAGTAGTTATTATCTAGATTTATTTCCTGAATGGGAATTTATACCTATGAAAAATACTACAGGATTTAATGCTACTGCTATTAGAGAACAGTTTTTTAAAGATGGAAGCTTTCCAAAAGGATATCTATCTAAAGAAATAGAACAGTATTTAATTGATTGGAAAAATGAATATCCTTATCTTTATGAGGAACTAAGCAATGAATTTAAAAAATCTAATTCTTAATACGGATGGTTATAAGTTTAGTCATTTTTTACAATACCCTCCTAATTCTGAAACATCTTATTCTTATATTGAATCTAGAGGTGGTAAGTTTGACAAGATTACTTTCTTCGGACTGTTAATGTTTATTAAAGACTACTTATTAACTTCAATTACTTCTGAAGATATTGATGAAGCTGAAGAAGTAATCTTAAATATGGGGCTACCTTTTAATCGTAAAGACTGGGAAATCATAGTAAATGAATACGATGGGTATTTACCTCTTGAAATTCAAGCTTTACCAGAAGGTAGTGTAGTACCAGTTAGTACTCCTCTAGTTCAAGTTTGTAATACAGATGAAAGATTTCCATGGCTTCCTTCTTATATAGAAACAGCTTTATTAAGAGCTGTTTGGTATCCTAGCACAGTTGCTACATACTCTCGTGAATGTAAGTCTGTTATTAAACAGTACTTAGAACTTACAGGATGTAATTTAGAAGGCTTAGATTTTAAACTACATGACTTTGGTGCTAGAGGTGCTTCATCTCTAGAAACAGCTAGCATTGGTGGGTTATCTCATTTAATTAACTTTAAAGGTACAGATACTACCACTGCTCTTTTATACGGTAAGAAGTTTTATAACTCTAGTAATATAGGATTTAGTATTCCTGCTGCAGAACATAGTACTATTACTAGCTGGGGTAAAAGCTTTGAAACTGAAGCTTATAAAAATATGCTTAAGCAATTTAAAGGTGGAATGTTTGCTGTCGTAACCGATAGTTATGACCACTTTAATGCTCTTAGATATTTGTTTGGAGATAAGCTTCATAGTGAAGTTGTTAATCACAAAGGTGGTATAGTTTTTAGACCTGATAGTGGTGTTCCTAGTGAAATAGTTCCTGAAACTATATCTGTTTTAATGCAGAAGTTTGGGTATACTCATACTAAAACAGGGCATTTGCTTCTCAAATCAGGTATTAGAGTTATACAAGGTGATGGTGTATCTCTTGAGAGTATTAGTGAAATTTTGTACGCTATGCATAAGAATAATCTAGCTGCTGATAATGTTGCTTTTGGAATGGGTGCCGAGCTATTACAAAAAACTAATAGAGATGTACAGCGTTTTGCTATGAAGATGTCTGCTATTAAAGTACAAGGAGAATGGCGAGATGTATTTAAAGACCCTATTACTGCTCCTAATAAAAAGTCTAAGAAAGGTATACAGTCTGTTATTAAAACAGATGCTGGATACTTTACACAGAGAAGAGATAATCTTAATGAAGGTGTAGACTTATTACAACCTGTATTTTTTAATGGTAAGCTTTTAAAAGAAGATAGCTTTGATGTTATTAAAGATAAAGCTCTACTATAAATTGACTTTTGTATTGATTTTAAATACATTAAATAATATATAACATGGTCGCAAAAGTTAAGAAGACAAAGAAAGCAAAGCGTATGACAATTAAAGAAGCTAAGATGGAGGCTTCTAGATTAGGATTGATTGTAGCTAAAGACTATGATAAAAGATTTATTAACACTTGGTTATATACTATTGGAGATACTACAGTTGAACCTGTTTTGAGAACTAGTATTGTACATAAACCTAAGAAAGTTAAGAAGACTTTATCATGGGCTGACTTAGCGTCTTTATCAGAAGCTTAAATAAATAATGACTTATACAGTACTTATAAATAATAAAGAGATAGAAGTATCATATAAAATATATGTGGCACATTGTAGTATGGAATTTGATTCTATACAATCTTTAAGTACTTATAATAAGTTTTTATATAAGTACAAAATAGCTTCAAAGGATATAATACCCTTTATAAAAACTTACTTAGATAAAGATACAGAACACTTAAATACTATCCTTAATAAAGAGATTGTAAAAGTACTGCTTAATAATTCAAGATGGTCTTTATTATACTTAGCTGCTGTTGCTGATTACTTAGTAACAGCAGACTTTAGTTTTTATACAACAAGTAAAGAAATTAAAACTAAGCTTTTAGAAAAGTATATTAACTATAATACAAGAGAGTTTAGTTTAGAGTATGAAAGTTTACAACCTTTAACTCAGTTTTACCATTCATTAATATATGAAATAGACATGGAAAAAATTGTAACAAGAAAGGTTGATAAATTTATTAGGCCAACAAGACATATTAGTATAGATAGAATAAAGACCGCCCTAAAAGAATTAGGACAGTCAATAGAGATTAAAGATATAAGAAGAGATATTGATAATCATGGAGTATTATTAGACATGGGAGATTATTTTGTGTGGTCTAGTAATATGTTTAAACAGTGGTTTTGGAAAGCATCTTATAATGATGTTTATATTCTTAACTTGAGTAAACTAATTTCCAAAAATGTTTATAACTAAATACCCCAAGGTGTTTCATCTTGGTCATCTGGTATACCGTCTCCATCAAAATCTTCTTTATTTAAACCTGGTAAACCGTGAGGAGTATAAA
>ENA-ORXU01001926-ORXU01001926.1-marine-metagenome-genome-assembly--contig:-NODE-1926-length-15306-cov-12.043273_pt1 | contig 15306 bp, 10 predicted proteins | sample MGYA00237869_ERZ511484 | MGnify/ENA metagenome assembly ERZ511484
ATATTGGCACCACAAACTGCAATTTGGGTAGCTTGGTTAAACAATAGTTTCGGCCCTATTTGAGTGCATTCAATAACCGCAAAATTAGGTTTGTTGTTTAATAATAGATTGGCTTTAGTAGCAGCATATTGATCCATTGCACCACTTATAGGAACACCATATTTCATAAAACCACATCTACCCAAATCTTGAATTGAGGTGTACAAACCTGCTTTTAATACTTTAAGCATAAGGTGTTTTTTTAAGCTTAAAATTATTTTTACGGTAATCTTTCAGGCTTATGTTATAAAATTCAACTTTGTCACCAGCTTTAAAAACAGCGGGCGGGTTTTCGTTTACATTAAACAATTGAATAGGGCAATTGCCAACTATATGCCAACCGCCGGGGCTGCTTTGAGGATAAATACCCGTTTGTTGACCACCAATACCAACCGATCCTTTGGGTACTTTTAATAAAGGTTTTGACTTTCGGTTTAAAAACAAACGTTCCTCTAAATTACCGAGGTATAGAAAGCCGGGCAAAAAGCCAATAAAATAAACCGTATAAATTGTCTGTGTATGAATTTGGATAATTTCTTCAATTGATAAACCAATAGCAATACTGTAATTCTCTAAATCGAAACCCAATGATGGGTGATAACAAACAGGCAACTGCCAGCAATTATTTTGGTAAGATGCTGTTACTAAAACATTTTCATAAATAGCTTTAAGTTGATCGCATAAATTATTGAAACTGATACTTTTAAATAGAACAGTTAATGAAGCATAAGCTGGAATACATTCAATTACAAACTTATTTAAATTATTATTAATTGCAGCTTGAAAAGCTTGGATATCTCTTAAAATATTCTCCTCAATTTTTTGTGGCCATTCTATTAAAACAGCATTATTGCTAAAGGCTTTATATTGAAGTGGATAGTTACTCAATATTCTTTTTATTAAAAAATTGATGTAGATGTTGTACAATTGCTAAAGCATTTTCTGTATCGCTATGCACACTAAAAGTATCAGCTTGTAGCTCAATTTTTCTATTATTAATGGTAATCACCTCTTCATTTTTTATTATGGATAAAACCTGTTGCAAAGCTTTTTCGGGTTGATGAATAATTGCATTTGGCAAATTTCTGCTAAGCAAACTTAAATCATCGTTATAAGTTCTATCAGCAAAAGCTTCTACACAAATTAAAAAACCTTGTTGCTTTGCTACTTTTAAAATAGCCGAGTTAGGCGGTACAAAAAGTAAACAATCCTTTTTATAATGATTAATTGCTTTTAAGTAAATCTTAGCTTTCTGTGCATCTTTCGCAACATCGTTATACAATGCGCCGTGTGCTTTTATATGATGGAATGTAGCGGTTTGTTTTTCTAATACTTCTTCAAAAAGCTTAAGTTGTTGTTGTAAGCTTTGTATTAGATCTTCTGCTGAAATATTTAGTGAAACTCTGCCGAAATTTTCAACATCAGGATATGAAGTATGTGCGCCAATATTCACTTGATGTTTTTGAGCTAATTGAACCGATTGTTCAATAGTTGTAACATTACCAAAATGACCACCACAGGCAATATTGCAAGCCCAAAGGTAAGGCATTAAAAAGGCATCATTACTAAAGCCCTCCCCCAAATCGCAATTAAGGCTAATGTTCATTTTGTAAAAATAAGATATTTACAATTGAAACAAATCCAAAGCTTGTTCGCTAAAGTAGCTAGCTATTAAACTGCTTCCTGCTCTTTTTATCGCAATGATGGTTTCCTTTATCGCATCATTTTCATTTAACCAACCTTGCATTGCTGCAGCTTTTATCATACTATACTCACCAGAAACCTGATAGGCGGCTATTGGTAAGTTTGTGTTAACACTCACTTTTGCAATTACATCCAAATAAGCCAAAGCGGGTTTTACCATTAATATATCGGCACCTTCTTCTACATCAGATAAAATTTCTTTTACTGCTTCTTTACTGTTGCGAGGATCCATTTGATAACCCGTTTTATCACCCATCCCTGGGGCAGAATCTAAGGCATCTCTAAAAGGCCCATAAAAACAACTGGCATACTTTGCGCTGTACGACATAATGCCTACGTCTTTAAAATCTTCTTCATCTAAAGCACTTCTTATCGCCAATATTCTTCCATCCATCATATCGCTGGGCGCAATAAAATCTGCACCGCAGTTAGCATACAAAACTCCTACCCTACTCAACACATTATTAGTAGCGTCGTTTACAATTTTTCCATCTGCCACAATACCATCGTGTCCATAGCTCGAAAAGGGATCTAAAGCAGCATCTGCCATTAAAACACTATCTGGAAATTTATCTTTTATCGCTTTTATGCTTTTTGGTATGATGCCATTTTTATTTAAAGCAGCGGTGCCGTCATTGTCTTTATTTGTCGGATCAATTTTACCAAACAGCAAGTAGCAGCGTAAACCTTTTTGATAAAGTACATTAATTCTTTCTATCAACAAATCTAAACTATATCTATAATAGCCCGGCATTGAACTAATTTCTTCCGTTAGGTTTTTACCATCCATTACAAATAAAGGTGTAATAAAATCGTGAATAGAAATTTGTGTTTCAGCTACTAAATCTAACAGCAAGTGGTTGTTTCTTAAACGGCGATGACGTTGAATTGGAAACGGCATTTATACAATTTGTTTTTTGGTTAAATATAAATTTACTACATTTTCAAATGTAGGCGTTTCGGGTGTAAAAATGTTTTTAAAACCAGCTTGTTGCAAGGCCGTTTCGGTAACTGGGCCAATGCAATAAACGGGCATATTCCTATCAATATTTTTTATTTCGGAAGCAATTTTAGCATTAATAGGAGAGAAAATCCAAATGCTGTTGTATTGGGTAATTTCAATTTCGTAATTGTTTTTTATGGCATAATAACATTCCACACCCTTATAATCAATATCATTAGTTTTACAATAAGTTGGTATGGTGTTTCGATGATAGCGACCTCTAAAATAGTTTAACGCTTGTGTAGTGTTTTTACTGAAAAAATCTAATAAGTCTTCAGATGTTTTTCCAACGTAATCAACTTTATAACCTAAGTGATTTAGTAAATCAGCAGCTTGTTGACCAACGGTTAAAATTTGGCTTGGCACTATTTTGTTTTTGAGTAATGCTTGTATGGCTTTTACGGCTCTGCGGCTAGTAAAAACCCAAGTAGTTTTGTTGGTTTGTTTTAGTAATTGATTTACTACTAAATCATTATTGCTGGCACGGTAAGCCATAAAAGGAAGGCAATTATAATTTATGCCTTCACTAGCCAACAAGTTGGTTTGCTTTAAACTTAATGATTTGGTTATTAGCGCTTTCATCACCACACCAATATACAATAAAAAAGCCTACATTATGCAGGCTTGTAATATTTTTGTTTGGAAGTAGCTTATTTAACGCTATCTACCACCGCCTTAAAAGCATCAGGATGATTCATCGCTAAATCGGCCATTACTTTACGGTTAAGACCAATATTTTTTTCGCTGGCAAGATGAATAAATTTAGAATAACTTAAACCTTCTTGACGAACAGCAGCATTAATACGTGCTATCCACAATCTTCTAAAAGTTCGTTTTTTATTTCTACGATCTCTATAGGCATAAGTTAAACCCTTTTCTACAGCATTTTTTGCTACTGTAAAAACATTTTTTCTTCTTCCCCAATAACCTTTGGCCTGTTTTAAAATCTTTTTTCTTCGTGCTTTTGCAGCAACGGAATTTACTGAACGAGGCATATTTGTCTACGCTTTATCTTTTATTATTAAATTAAATACACAACAATCTACGCGCAATTGATAAATCAGCATCGTTTACAAACGTATCTTGATTTAATCTTCTTTTTTGCGATTTTGTCTTTTTACGCATTAAGTGCCTTTTATAGGCAGCACCACGCTTTATTTTACCGGAACCAGTTACTTTAAACCTTTTTTTAGCCCCACTATGTGTCTTCATTTTCGGCATACTCTTAAAATTGATTGGCAAAGATAAGGCTTTATTTTTAAAATTAATACTGTGTTGATAAATTATAATCTTAAGCTATCAACAAATGATGCACATTTCAAAGTAATTCAACCATAAACGCTCCTTTTTTGCAATACTTACAAAAATATTATTTTTGTATAAAAAGGACAACCTACTTTTTTAATTAAATCAGCATTAATGTGATTATCTTTTAAAAAAATTTTGGCTTCTCTACAATCGGGACACCAAGCTGCGCCAAACAATTGCACCACGCCTTGCTCGTTTATGCCAAGCGCGGTAGCTAATTCGCTATTATCTGAATTGGTGTTAGATGTTCCATTTATAATTACTGTCGGAATAATGCGCTTCCCTTTATTGATGTTTTCCACCAAAGCAGTTGCCTCTTTATTAATATTCACATCAACAAATTCGAAGCTGATCTTATTATCATTTAAAAAACTTTTTGCCCTTCGGTAATCCGAATATCAATCGGCTCTATAAAATATAATTAAATTGATAATTTATATTTTTCATTAATGTTACTATTAATACTTAGTTAACAACCCCTGCGTAATTAATTCCAGTTAATCGATGCAAATCAAAATCAAAAGTAGATAAATCGTTATGATTAAACTTTGCAACATCATCATATCCGCAAGCTCGGGCAACTACTTTTATTAAATCGTTAGTAGCCATCAAAAAATTATTCAATTGCTTGGCCGAACTTTCAATAATTAAGCGTTGCCTTAAATTTTCTTTTTGTGTAGCAATACCTACTGGGCAGTAATTAGAACCACAGGCGCGCATACCCAAACAACCAATAGCTTGCAATGCGGAGTTGGCCACCGCAACCGCATCTGCGCCAAGCATCATCGCTTTTGCAAAATCTTCGGCAACCCTAAGCCCGCCCGTAATTATAAGGGTTATATCTTTAGCATCTATTTTATCTAAATGCTTTCGGGCTCTGGCCAAAGCAGGAATTGTGGGTACATTAATATGATCTCGCAGTATGGTTGGTGCTGAGCCCGTGCCACCACCACGACCATCTAAAATAATATAATCAACGCCCACATTTAAAGCAAAATCTATATCGGCTTCAATGTGGCTGGCGGCTATTTTAAAACCAATAGGTATACCGCCTGTTTTTTCTCGTACTTGGTTTGCAAAATTTTTAAAATCATTTATTGTTTTAAGATCGGGAAATGCTGCTGGAGAGATAGCCGTTTCTCCTTCTTTCAAATCTCTTACTTCGGCAATTTCTTTAGTCACTTTATGGCCAGGCAAATGACCACCGGTGCCAGCTTTAGCTCCTTGTCCCCCTTTAAAGTGAAAGGCTTGTGCTTTCATTACTTTATCCCAAGAGAAGCCAAATTTACCCGAAGCCATCTCGTAAAAATAGCGAGAATTATTGGCTTGTTCTTCGGGTAACATGCCACCTTCGCCACTACAAATTCCGGTACCAGACAATTCTGCTCCTTTAGATAAAGCTATTTTTGCTTCTTTAGAAAGCGCGCCAAAGCTCATATCAGAAACAAATAAAGGAATATCTAATGTTAAAGGCTTTTGGGCGTTTTTACCAATCACTACTTTGGTGGCCACGGCCTCCTCATCTAACAAAGGACGACTGGCTAATTGAGCAGGCAAAAATTGTATGTGTTCCCATTTAGGCAAAGTATTTCTATCCACGCCCATAGAAGCAGAAGGCCCGTGATGTCCTGAATTTTTTAAGCCGTTTTTAGCCAATTCTTTAATATATGACGTGTAGGGTTCTGTACTTTGAGGGTTGGTGTCGGCATATAAACCTAAGTAGGCCTCTCTATTAAAAGGCTGCGGATTTTTCTTTAAATAGGTATCAATTTCTTCTTCATCTACCATTACAAAACCAGCCACAAGTTCGGTTTTAAATTTGTGCAAGGCTTCGTCGTTATTATATTCGCTAATGCCGGTGTCCATTCTATAATCCCAATTGTGCAAGCCACACATTAAATTATCGCCATCTACATAACCATCGGCCATTAAGGCGCCTCGGTGCATGCATCGGCCATATAATACCGAAACTTGATCGTCAAATTTAATCACTACTAAATCTAATCCGTTCACTTCGGCATAGGCTGGTTTACGGTCTTCTAATTGTTTTAATTCTATTAGTTTTACCATCATCATTTTTCAATTTGGGTAAAAATACAAATTCGTTAATATTATAATGTAGTGGTGGAGACAGTTTTTATTTGGAAAGTGCTCCCTAAATCAAATAATTAGTTTTATAAGAAATAATAATTTAAAGGATAGGTTTTTGAAAACGAAAATAACTTGTTGGGTTTTGCTTAGAAATTTCATTTCATCTGACGAACCAGCACCGTTTGCAAATTAGCCCCATTTTCTATGGTTTATTCAAGCATTACTTAGTTTTTTTTTGATTGTTAACTTGTTTTTTGACAATCAACTTTAGCTTCGCCATCCTCATCGCAGTAGTGGTTATACTACTTGTCTTGTCCGTTTTATTTTTCAAACCAAGATATTCTAATTTTTTTTTGCTTTGTTGGGTAGCACAACATTTAAAGCATATTGTTTGTTTTGATGAAAAAATGCCATATTTTCATAATAAACACTAATAGCTTCTAAAACCAATAGCGCTATCTTTTCTTTTTTGATCCATTGATCCAATCTTTTAAAACCTGTATTTGCATTGCTAAAGGTACGGCCGGCAATAATCTTGATGTGTTGATTATTGTAAATACTAATAAAACAGCCTTAAAAATTGGCTTTCAAAATGTCTATGCCTATGGTATACTTTAAAATTTTAATTTCATTTTTCATAATTATTTTATTTATGAATTAAAAAAAAGGAAATTATCTACCGTTCTTCTTCATAATATTGCGCATCATAACATAAATATTATTTATATAAATAGTATTCAAACTCAGTATCAAAAATGTGGTTGGGGTTTCTTTCAGGGCAGTATTACATTAAAGCGTACTTTGCAGAACCACTTGATACAGCCACAGTTCCTCTATAAATTATTTTGCTAATTTAATAGATTGTAAAGATAGATGCGAAACCGAAATTTATGCGAGAAGAAATGTTTCGCTTTTAATAAAAAAATTACTGCGCCAATGTAAAAGTTAACCGTAAACCTGCCCTAGTATTAGCATTAGCAAAATTATTAGGGGTGTGTGGGCTGGTAAACATGCGTTCGTAATACAAACTGGCGTTTAGCCGATCGTTAACCACATAATCTAATCGTGGAGAAATACTGTAAGATACTGCGCCTTGCGTTGGTTCAATTTTATCACGATCTACCCGATAATTAAGGGTAATATCGTTTCGATAAGTAAAATCGAACAGAAAGTTTAAATCGTTCTTTAAAACAATGTTTTTGCCAAATAGGTTTAGTTCTAAATCAATTTCTTGAAAGCGATAGCCTAAGCCAAAAGTAAATGCATCTGAACGGGTTTCTATTAACTGATAATCAATAAAACTTAAAGCTAAATTACGCGATTTTTTATAATCAATAGTTGTAGTAAGGCCGTTTTTTAAAGTTATATCGCAGCCAATTAAGGGTGAAAATGACTCGGTAAGCACTATTGCGGGAATGTCGTATAAAGAATAAAAATTACCCGAAAGGCTGTCAATTAAATCACCGTATCCATAATCTCTTCTTAAAAATTTACCATCTTTAAAATAAGTACCTTGGCCTTGTTGGGTAACTTCACCTTCAAAATTTTGGTTAGTACGGTAATTATTTACCGTAAAAGTTGAATTGTAGCCATGCTTTATGCTAAAGTTAGAAATTACCTCGCGTAGGTTACCAATTTTGTTTAAGCCGTTATAGGTTAATCGCCAATTGGGTATAGGTATATAAGTAAACGGGTTGGTTTTTGCAGACCTAACATCTTGCCCGGTATAGGCTGCCATAAATGCGGGTATTAAAACGTCTTGCGCATAAGGGCCATAACCTTCAAAATAATTTTCTGCGTTAATGGAATCGAATGGAGCAGTAAATTCTCCGTTAGAAAATCCACCCTCGGTAGCAAGTCTTTGGGCAATTGTTGTGCGGTTATCTTCAAACTGATCAAAAACTTCTGATACAAAAGTGCTATCTTTTTTTACACTTTTAAACAAAGTTTTAACTGGCACATAACTAATGCTATAACTACCCAAATCAATTGGGTTTAGGGTTTGAAAGTCACTAAAACTGTCTATCTTTTTAAACCATTCGGAGTGGTTTCTGCTGTAAGACATTGTTGCATTTAAATCAATTTTTAAATCGGGTAATGGTTCTAAAGTGGCTCTAAAATCAATTTTTTGAGTTTGATTTTGTAATACTTGAAAATTTAAGGTAGTGTCTGGCGTAATCCAGCCTTTATTGGCTATATTTGGTAGCCAGCTATTTAGGTTAGGTTGTCTACCAAAAACAAAATCTAAGCCTGGTGCGCTATTATCAAAATTTTGACCAAAAAACTCTGGACTATCTAAAAAGCCTGGCAGGGAGGTGGAACGGTTGTCTCGGTAGGTTATTGATACTTGTTTTACACCGGTTAACACTCTAAATATACTTTTTACTGCCTTGTTGTCGCCTTTTGGTACTGCTTCTTCTTTTTCAACTAATTCTTTAGGGCCATCTTTGTTTTTATCTTTTTTTCTTTTTGGTGCTATTGATCTACCTCTTCCATCTAATTGTTTTAAAAATGGTATTTTATTGTATAAGTTTCTCAGCTTAAAATCTCCTTTTAACTCAAGATCTCGGGTATTGCTAATGGTGTTACCCAAATTAATAGTATCTATTACTGCAAATGGGCCAACTTGCCAATTGTAAGTATTTGAGTATTGTGCCTTTACATCAATCCAATCGGTTAAAGGTATTTTATCTAAAGGTAGCTTATAACGTACGTTTACGCCTTGCCTAAAATCAATGTTTCTACCTAATGACATTATACTTCTGCGTAAGCTGTCTTTTTTTTCTTGGCAGTCAATTGCGCCACAAGGTTCATCAATTTTGGCCGAATTGGCAGCATTATAGTCAATTGAGAGCGTTTTAGATAAGTCGTAACGTAAATTATAGTTTCTACCCCAAATAAAGTTTTTATTGTAGGTCGGTTTTATATCTACATCACCTATTAAATCTCTAAGTTTGGTTACTGCAAAGGTACGGTTTACATCTGTTCTAAAAGAAAGTGTGTTTGGTACGGGGTTAAAGTTGAAATCTTTTATTAATGATAACCACTTACTATCAGACTTTATTAATTTTTTAAACGGGGTTATAAATTTGGGTTGTAAAGAATAATTGTATCCTATAGAACCGAAATGTGTTTTCTCTTTTTCAGATTCTATTATTGGGTCTCTATAGTTTTGTTCTGTATAGGCATAAGTAGCGTTCCAATTTTCAATATCGTATATACGGGCTTTCTTTTCATTGTTGGTTTTTACTTTTCTAACATTGGTAAGGTTTACACTTTTTATTTCGTTAACCGTTCTGCCATCTTTTCTATATTTCTTTCGTGCTTCTTCTGCTCTTAACTCATCCCCGCCTGTTTCATTAAGTGTTTTTTTAAATTCATCATTTACACTATCATCAAACCTAATATCTGTTTCGTATGGATCAAATTCTGGATCACTTATTGAACGGGAATAATCGGCTCTAAATGGTATTTTTATGCCACTTTCTTTTGGGAAAAACTTACCCAACTCTAAGTTAAGCGCACCATCATATTCATAATAAGTATCTTTAAAACGATCGTTTACTTTTTGTTCTAAAGTACCAAAACCATCGGTGTGCATATTGCCAGATAATACTAAGCTACCCCAATCGGCCAATTTCATATCAACTGTTGCAATGGCAGCGTAACCATCACTTTCATCAAACTCAGAAAGTGCAAATTCGTTAAACCACACTTCTGTACATTTTTCGAGGCCATCGTCTTCATCACCTTTTATGTTCGATTTGCTGTCTTTATCGGGGTTTCTAATACCTAACATTATGGTTCGAACAATACCCAAATCTGGCGTACCCACTACACTAATATTACTAAAAATGGTATCTCTTTCTTGGGTTAAGGTGTCGGTTATTATTTTATGAACTCTTTTTTCTGTATATCTTCTTAAATTAGGAAATCCTGAAACATTTCTGTTACGTTTTACATTAATTAAACTGTCTAAAACCAGATCAATCGTATTTTGTTCTGGCCATATTAATTCTCGTACTCTTGCTTCTACATTAGTAGCATCGGTTGGTAAATTTTCTGGCTTAGTAATTTTTAATGGTACTTCGTATTCGTAATAATTTTGCGTAAAATCGGCTCCAATTCTAATAAAAGCAGTAACGTCTCCGTCATTTAACTCGTTGGTAGAATTTAAACCTTCCTCGGCATGCACCACTAAATTTAGTCTTCTAAATTCTCTAAAATCGTAATTTAAAGTTTTGAATACGGCACGCGCATCTCCGTCTACTAAGCCACAAACTTGAACTGACATTGCTTGTTCATTTTGCAGTACATTATTACCGAAAGAGCTTAAAATTTGTTCTTGCTCAATGCCTAATGGTAATACATAAGGTATTGGCGTTCTGCTGGCGTGTTCTTCTAAACTTACCGAGGTAACATTAAAAGTAGCATCTTGATAGCTATCGCTCACTTCTATTTCACCCGGTTCTTTTAAGTTATATAGGTATCTTCGCCATTGATTTCTTACTAAGTTTATTCCTTCAAACCTAAGGGTTGTAGGTACATTAAAATCGGTTAAAAACATTCGCATAAAACGGATGGAACGAAAATCGGATATAGGCCCAACTTTACCAGAATATTCTTGAATAGGAATTTTAAAGTTATACCATTTTACTTCGCGGGTGCCTCCACCTGGTAGGTTAACCGAGGCTGTTTGAACGTTATTGATAAAAGAATCTCCAATATCCATGCCAGGAAACAAATCCAATCTATATTCAAAATAAGCTTCGTTAGTATTGAGGGTATTATCTTCGTTTAAATCTTCCATATCAGAATATGGAAAAGTAGTTCTGAAACGATTATTATTACTGTTTACTGGTGAATTACCTTCCGTATTATTGAAATTTTTGTAGGTATCTAAAATTTTCCCACCTTGCACTTCTTCGTCTCTAAAGTGATTATAATTATCGTTAGATGGATCTGCAATTAATCGGTCTTTTACTTCTTGATTTAGACTTGAGGTGTTTACGGCATCAACATAGTTTTTAAAAAATTCACGTTCATCTTCATCATTTAATCCATCTAAACCAACATCTTGTGCAGTTCTTTCTGTAGGGTTAGTACTTAAACCAAAAGTGTTGCTTATTTGATTTAATGGCACTTCTCCCCAACTTGAAGTACCTATTGAAGAGGAATTATTAATATCAATAGAATGTTCGCCAAATTTTAAGTTATCTTTTAATATATCTTCAGAAACTTCCCCCAAATTAAAATATAAACTTCCACCTAATTGGCTTTCATCAACAGGGTTGTCTACATCTTGAATAAATGGATCCATCATCCAAAAATCAATAAATTCTGTGTTTGAGGCTTCAAAATCGGTATTGCTGCCATTTCTTAAAGAACGCATAATTCCTCCCCAACGATCTTGTGGTCGTTTAAGCGTACCGTTATCATTTAAATCGTCAACGTTATAATTGTAAGGTCCTTTTTCACTTGGGTAGTAACTTAAATCGAAAGTACGGGTTCTTTGTCTCTGATTTTGAGGTAAATCTCGTAATGGAAAAATTTCTAATTGTGATACTTCTCGCACATAATCGTTACCACATTCGTCAACAAAATTAGGAATTGTATTGTTACCAGATCCACAAAACGCATTAGTTTCTAATTGGTACCAATTTATATTTGCTCGGTTGTAGCCATAGGCTAAACTATCAGAATATTTTGCTTCGGGAAAGAGTGGGTTACCAAAGTCATCAGTGGCTCCAAAAGGGGTACTGGCCAATCGCCAGCTGGTAAACGGAAATGAAACATCATTAAAGGTGGTACTTCCTTCAAAATCATCAATAAAAACTTGACCTGCTTTGGTAATAGCTCTGGAATGGCCCGGAGCAAAACGTGCTGCTTCTGCTCTTATACTTATTGTAGATTTTTCTTTGGTGTTTATAAAAGGTATTTTATCAATAAACTTTGTAATACCAGGTGCTTCGGAAAAATAATTTAAATCGAGCCCCATCATGGAGTTTGAGATAGGATCATCACCATAATTAACTTTTGGTGTAAATGGCCTTTCGGATAGGTGCATAAATGTACCACCTAAGCTAAAATCATCGTTCACCCAATAATCTAACCTTGTACCATATAGTGATTTTAGGTTAAAGCCAATCAAATCTGGACTTTCGTAACTTACTTGTATTGGCAAGCCTGACTGCAAGTAAGAATCGTTTAATAATTGAAGCGTACCTAATGAATAGTTAACCTGAAAATCAACATCTTCTCTTAAAATTTGCCCGCCTTGCCTAACTGTTACCGAACCAGGTGGTAGGTTAAATGCATTTAACCTAATGTTTGAGGTTAATTTTGATTTGTAAGTACCTCTTATAATGTATCTATTGTTTTTAGGTACTTGTAAGGCTACTGTTTTGGTAGAATCGTATAGTTGTTGAAAGGTATATTTATTGGCTTCAATTTTATCTCTAAATTGTTTTTTCAGATCGGTACCAAATGGCTCTAAAACAGGAAACATTAAGCGGCCTCGTTGTTTGTAAATGGTTAAACCTTCTACAAAATCGAAAACACCATCACCAGTGCCAACATTAACTAAATTACCCTCGTCATCAAATTCTTCGCAAACCACTCGCTCGTTATTGGCATTTAAATTATCTAAATTTACTAATTGAATAACTGGTTTTCCTTTTACAGATCGGTCTTCCGAAGGTAAATATCTTTTTGCACCACCTCCAGGGTCTTGATAATATAAATCTAATCTAAAGTCATCATTTTCTACTTGATAAGCTCCTAAAGAATAAACGTTTTTCATCATCAAATCCCACAATGGTATTGTGGGGCTTTGAGTTTGGGCTTTTAACATTTTGGTGAAGATAACATTAGGTTCGTTTGAATTTGGCCCAAGTCGACCAGCAAATTCCCCTACTTTAAATAAACCATCTGGATCAACATTTTTTGTGTATTCGTAAGATACTGCTACTACTTGATCGGGCTGTAAGTTGATGTTTAGAGAAACAAAGCCCAACTGAGGGTTTAATGTATATTCTGAACTATTTAATTTACGAGCAAAGGTTACTATATAATCTAAACCATTAGTTAATTCTAAATCGTTTAATTTATTGGTAACACTATTTAAATCGCGCGCAGTACTATCTTGCCATATATTATTATACAAATCATTAGTATTATTATCTAAATCTGGGTAGCGGTTATTTGCACTTTTTCCTGCAACAATGTTTTCATTAAAAGGTTTTTTTTCTCCCAAATCCATTAAGGCAACAATATTTCTTACATCAGAAACGTCGCGTTGATCGTTAGTTACCCAAACTTCAATATTATTTATTTGATATGGAGAATTTATGTAAGGCAATAATGCTAAACTTTGGTTAAAGTTATCTCTAAAATTATGACCTAAAAAAAAGTGTCTATTTTCTTCGTATTGATCTGCCCACACTTCAAAATTTTCTTTTTGTGCGCCTCCTTCAATGGTTAATGATTTGTTTTGCGACCTTTGTGAAGAAGCAATGCTGGTAACCGTCATTCTACCAAACTTTAATTTAGATTTTAAACCAAACAAAGTTTGCGAACCCGGTATTAACAAAGTTGGCAAAGGCATACTAACATTACCGGCTTCTATTTTTTGAATAATCTCATCTTCAGTACCCGCATAATCTAATTTAATATTATTATCAAAATCGAAATTAGAAAGCGTGTTGTAATTGAAGTCTAACTTCATTTTATCTCCAATTTGGCCCAACATATTCATGTTAATATCCATTTTAAAATCGAAGTTTCCATTACTTCTCAAATCTTCAGAAATATCGGGCCTGTCGGTACTCGACCATTGCCCGCCAAAATCTAAATTAACATTACCCTGCGGACGAATATCAACCGTGCTGCCACCAAACAAACGATCAAACATTTCGCCTCCAACATACATTTCTGGCAAAAGCCCTTTAGCTTTGTTGGTTAGTTTATCTTTTAGCTTATCTTTTAAAGTATTAACAATACCTGCTGATTCTTCTACCTTTTCATCCCAAAATTCGTACTTCGATTTATCTAACTCGTATTCTAAATATTCTTCTAAACTTAAATATTTAGGATTACTAAAAAAACTATTACCAATGGTTTGGGTAAGTATGTATTGGTTAGTTATCGGATCATATTCAACACTTTCTTCAATTATTGAAGGTAGCGGTATATTATTATTTTGATTGGTAAACGAAGTGTCAATATTTATTGGTGTAAAGTTTCGTTTGAGGCTATCATCATCTTCTGTAGCAGTAGTGTTTACTGATATTTCTTCAAAATCTTCTTCCTCTAAATCCCACTCATTTTCATAAGTACATTCTTCTGGTGGACCAATAAAATTATTTGTGTGTGCCTTAACAAAAAAACTAATGTGTAATATTAAGCAGCACAGTACAAAACCCGGCTTGGCCGAAAACAAATTAAATATTTTCAACTATTTTATTATTAAAGATTCTTTAATGCTATTTTTATTAATGATTCTACTGAATCTGGATTAGGATTTTCCGAGAGTGCGGTTTTTAATGCTTTCTCACTATTGTTACGAGAAAACCCCAAAGTTAATAGTGCAGATAACGCTTGATTGTTTTGAGTATTGCCTAAATTATCAGAAATAACCTGCCCAGTAGTGTTCATTTTTTGCAAAGTTTCCTTTAGTTCAACAATTAATCTTTTGGCAGTTTTTAGCCCAATACCCTTTATACTTTTTAAGGTAACTTCGTTTTCGGTAACAATAGCGTTTATAATTTCGTTAGGTTGAAGGCTTGAAAGCATCATCCGTGCAGTATTGGTGCCAATACCAGAAACACTTATCAATTTTATAAACAGTTGCTTTTCAAATTTATTAATAAAACCATATAAAATTTGAGCATCTTCTCTTACATACAAATAAGTATATAATTTGGCGGTTTCAAGTTGCTCAATTTTCGAATAAGTATTTAAGCTTACCTCAATATGATAACCAACTCCGTTAACATCAATTGTTACGCTTAAATCGTTTTTTTCTGCAATTTTACCAGCAATGTAGGCGTACATATTTTATTTATTATACAATTAAAAAGAGCACAAAAGTACGGATAATTATGAAACTATTTCTACCAGTTGAAGCCTCTTGCAAGGTAATTTAACAAAAAAAATTCTCC
>ENA-ORXU01001930-ORXU01001930.1-marine-metagenome-genome-assembly--contig:-NODE-1930-length-15268-cov-3.804490_pt1 | contig 15268 bp, 16 predicted proteins | sample MGYA00237869_ERZ511484 | MGnify/ENA metagenome assembly ERZ511484
ATATGGTGGTAAGCTGCATTGGCTACCGCACAGCGCAAATTCCCGGTGTCCCGTTCGATACCCGCGCAGGCCGTTTCGCCAATGACGATGGCCGCATCTTGCCCGGCCTTTACTGCGTCGGCTGGGCGCGGCGTGGACCTTCAGGCACGATCGGGACCAACCGCCCTGACGGTCAGGGTATTATCCAGTTGATCACCGCCGATCTGGCAGATGGCTCGCTGGGCACCGGAGGGAAAAGAGGCCGCGAAGGGTTTGACAAACTTGTCGCCGAGCGCGGGCTGGATGTCGTCACGTTCCAGGATTGGAAGAAGATTGAGGAGGCGGAAACGGAGGCCGCCAGAATCGGCGCACCCCGAGAGAAATTCGTCGACATTGAGGCGATGATCAGGGCGGTGAATTAGATGTATCGGCAGCCCTGAACATCCAGGCAGAACGAACTTACCATCCGCAGCCGCAGCAATCCGAATTTCTACGCGGCGCCCGCCACTAACTACACCCGCATGGGCATAAGCACATAAAGCGCCGGGCTGCTTTCGTCTTCGCGGATCAGTGTTGGCGCTCCGGCGTCTGCGAAGTGCAGTTCCACCGTATCGTTGCTGAGCTGCGCAAGAATGTCTTTCAGATAGGTCGCGTTGAAGCCGATCTCTATCGAGTCAGAGCTATATTGCGAGCTTACCTCCTCAACAGCATTGCCATTGTCCGGGCTGGTCACGGTCAGCGTGACCTTGTCGGCATCTAGCCCCATCTTCACGGCTCGGGTCTTCTCGGTCGCGATAGTCGCCACACGGTCAACACCTGCGAACAGTGATTTCGGGTCTACTTTCAACAGCTTGTCATTGCCTGTTGGAATCACGCGGCTGTAATCGGGGAAGGTTCCGTCGATCAGCTTGCTGGTCAGAACCACCCCGCCCTCGCCGCCAAGTGTAAAGCGGATTTTCGATGGGCTGAGATCTATTTGAACATTGCCTTCGGTCGCTTCTTCCAGAAGCTTGCGCAGCTCTGCGATGGCTTTGCGGGGCACAATTACATCCGGCATGCCTTCGGCGCCTTCAGGCCGTGCCAAGGTGAAGCGCGCAAGACGGTGACCATCAGTGGCAGCCGCTTTCAGCACGCCGCCATCATCGTCCGCCACATGCAGGAAGATACCGTTGAGGTAATAGCGCGTTTCTTCGGTGCTGATGGCAAAGCGCGTGCGGTCGATCATCTCGGCCAAGGTCTTGGCCGGAAGTTCGAAACTGGTTGGCAAATCGCCTTCTACGATAACCGGGAAGTCATCGCGCGGCAGCGTTGGTAGCGAGAAGCGGCTGCGGCCGGCCTTGATCGTCATGCGGTTGTCAGCCGTTTCCAGACTGACTTCGCTGCCATCGGCCAGCTTGCGAGCAATATCGAAAAGCAAATGCGCGGACACGGTGATCGCGCCTTCGCCTTCGACCTTGTTGGCGCGCAGATTGTCAATCACTTGCAGATCAAGGTCCGTCGCCATGATGCGGACATGTCCGCCGGATTCAGCTTCAATCAGCACGTTTGAGAGGATCGGGATCGTATTCCGCCGCTCCACCACGCTCTGGACGTGGGACAGGCTGCGAAGCAGCTCTGCGCGTTCGATGGTGACTTTCATGGCCAATCATTCCCCATTCGCGCGCTGTGGTAACCGGGAGGTCCCGGATTCGCTCACCAGCGCCGGTAAAGTGTCGGATTACCCTTAGCGGAGGTGCGCATACGGGCAAGAGATCGGCGGCTGGAGGCGGGATTCGTTGGGGAAAACTGCCAAAATTCAGTCCGACCAGCGCCTCTGCCTACACAATTGCGCAATACTCACCCCACCATCGCCATGCCGCCATTCACGTGAATGGTCTGGCCGGTCACATAATTCGCCTCTTTCGATGCCAGATACGCCACCGCTGCGCCGATATCATCGCCCTCGCCCATGCGGCCCATGGGGATACGGGCGTTGATGGCACTGGTCTGCTTTTCGTCCAGCGCCTGCGTCATGGGGGAGCTGATGAAGCCGGGTGACACGCAGTTCACGGTAATGCCTCTGCTGGCAACTTCCTGCGCCAAACTCTTGGACGCGCCGACCAGTCCCGCCTTCGCTGCCACGTAGTTCATCTGTCCGGGATTGCCGGTGGTGCCGACAACGCTGGTGATGTTGATCATGCGGCCAAAGCGCGCCTTCATCATCGGGCGCACAGCCGCGCGCATCAGGCGAAAGCTGGCTTCCAGATTTATGCGGATGACTTCATCCCATTCTTCGTCCTTCATCCGCATGGCAAGGTTATCGCGCGTGATGCCGGCATTGTTCACCAGAATGTCGATACCGCCCAGCGTATCAACAGCGGCGGGCACCAGTTCTTCTACCTGTGTAGTGTCAGACAAATTGCAGGTAATTTCGACATGCCCGTCATGATCGTGATGGGCGTAGCTTTCGTTCAATTCTTCGCGGAAAGCGCGCAGCTTGTCTCCGTTGGAGCCGGATAGCGCCAATCGTGCGCCCTGCGATGCGAGTGCGCGGGCGATGGATGAACCAATCCCTCCGCTTGCTCCGGTGACAAGGGCATTCATTCCTTCAAGTGAGAACATGGCGCGCGTTTCCTAGGCTGCGTTATCGTTACGAACGCCTGTTGCGCGCCGCCACCGCTTTGGTCAACCGGGCGCTATTCGCTGGAGCGGGTGCGCGGGATGAAATTTACGCGGCGAACTGTCTCGATTTCACCGCCGTCCATGCGCCCCTCGACCAGTTCGTAGCCCATCAGAGCAAACACGCGGCCACCAAGGAAGATCGGGCGGGCATTGCCATACCAATCGACGCATGAGGCGATGCAGCCATCATCACGGCCCGCCTTGGCGCGGCTATTCAAATGCCCTGCTGGCGTGAAATCACGATTGTCGCGGCGCAGGAAGAAAATGGCAGAAGCATTGCCAAGAAACTCTCCGCCGCGGCCAGTGCGTTGGCGTGTTACCGGCAGACCAAGCGTTCCCGATACGCCGCCGGGCGATCCGGCATCGGGGCGATAGAAAAACGCCTGACTGCGCACTTCACCCTCACTGGCTGCCGGGAGCATGTAAAGGTCTTCCACCCGCGCTTGATCGCCAAGGGAAATCGCGCTGAAACCCAGCGCATTATCACTGCCGGGGCCAATCGCGATGGCATCTGAGCCCATGACGTCAAACCGGGTTATACCGTGTTCCAGATCAATGCGCTGGGCCGCGCGGCCATCGACAGGTGCTGCATAGAGGAAGCGTTCGTCATCCTCATTGCCGTAATTGGCGGCGGAATAGAGCAGGTAGTCCCCCACGAAGCGGTTTTTGAAGCTCCAGCCCTCTACTGCCGGCAGTTCACGCATGGCTTGTTGCGGGATACGTTCCGAACCATCGGTGAAGGCTCCCAGCGGTATCGTCAGCAGACCAAGATCGCCGCTGGAAAATTCACTGCCCCACATGCCCTCGCCATTGCCCTCTGCGCGCAGAACAACGCGGAGCACGTCGTCGGCGCGGTCCTCTGTGAAGGAGAACTGGTCAATCGGCGCACCGTTTACCGGCACAGAGCCGGGTCGTGATCCGTCGAGTGGCAGCCGGAAAAGCTGACCGTCGGATATTCCGCCATCGTAGCTGCTTTCTCCCGTCCACAGGTAAACGGCGCGCTGGCTAACGTAAAATACCCGGCTCCAGGTGCCCAGAACAGCGGTTGCTTCACACTCCAGCTCGGGCGCGGAAAGATCGCAGCGAGTCACCGCATGAGCCATCGGCAGCACGAATTTGCCGCGCCGCGCTGGCTCAGTCACGTAAATGTCCTCAGGCTCGACCAAATCGACCACTTCGCCATCGGGCCCGCCGCGCCGGAGCGCTGGCATGGTGGCGCGCCAATCGTTCCAGCGCATCGAAACGGGCGCATAGAAGATCAGCTCATCACCGATCATGCGCGAGGCGTAATTGCTGGATGAATAATAATCGCCGGAGCGCAGATAATGCGTGTCGCGGTAAGTCAGACTGCCATCATTGCCGAGCCGGAAGCGGTTTATCTCGGTGCCAAAATCCCCGTAGGAATAGCCGACCACGATGACCTGATCGCCGCGCACAAGCATTTCATCATACCATGTGCTGCCAGCGTTCTGGGCTTCGGGCGGGAAAGCATTGATTGCGTCCACAGGTTCCAGCGCATTGTCGCCGTGGCGCACAGTGAAGACGCGGCCGCGCCGCAGAATGACGAGGTAGTCGCCCGCGTCTTTGACGATAGCGCCTTCATCAACGCCCGCTTCCTGCGTGTTGGTGATCTGCTCGCCACCGGACGCATCGGCGGAGGCTTCCATAAAGCCAAATTCCGCCTCTGGAGCGGCAGCTGGAGGAGGTGGTGGTGGCGGTGGCGAAGAAACCTGCGCTCCGGTTACCGTAATCTCTTCAACGCGCTGAGAGCGAGGCCGTTGCAGCGCCTGCATCTGTTCCGCAAATGCAGAAAAAGCGTCTTCATCGGCGAAGGAATAGAGGCCAACATCTTCGCTCGCTGCCGATACACTATCGGTCCCGCGTTGCGCCGTGGCGGATTGGCAGCCCACGAGCGTCAAACAAAGCGCAAGACCTGCTCCGGCAAGTGCGACTGGTGTACGAAAATGCAGCTTCATCAGACATCCCCCAACGTTGTTACAATGTTACATCGCTTTACTGGTCTGAACGCAAGATGTATTCCGGCCTAGCGCAGATTTCCGAATTCCCGTCGCCCCAAACGCTGCAGGCCCATAAAGCCGAGCAGCAGGCCGACCTTCTCGGCCACCATCAGGCTTTCATTTTCCACGTCGAGCCCGGACCCGATGAGAAACGCGCCCATAACCATCGCGTCGCCATTGGCAACGGGCGCCTCTGTGTCTCCCATTCCGGCCATAACGCCTGCCTCAATCACGTCCCAAAGCCGGTCACGATTGCCGGTAGCCAGCGCGGAGTCCAGCAGTCCCAGCTCTTCATCCGACAGTTGGCCCGATGCGCGGTAGGCAGCTTCATTCAAACGGCCCAGCTCAAAGAATGTCGCATAGATCGCCTGTTCCTGCGTCCAGCCATTGTTGGCGACGCAGGACTCTATCGCCGTCATGGCAATATCGCCGATCTGGTCGAACACAGCCTGATTGATCTGCGCCCCAAACACGCTGACCTGTGGACCAAGCTCGGCCAATTCATCGCGCTGAGCAGTGCTATATTCGGCGCGCATGCAGTTCACGCCCTTGTCCTGCGCCATGGCGGGCGCCGACATCAACGGCAGCGCAGCAGCGCCCATTAGAATTGCGATTAACTTGCGACCCATTGTTATTCCTATCATTTCGCCAAATGGCTTGGCCATCAAATCTCTTTAGCCAATGCCTCGATGTCATCCATCCCTATCACGCTGGTGACAGTAAGGTCGGGCGCAATCTTGCGGACCATCGGGCCAAGGACCTTCCCCCCCAGTTCCACGATGTGGCTTATGCCCGCATCCTGCATCGCCAGCACGCTTTCACGCCAGCGCACGCGCCCGGTGATCTGATCAACCAACAGACCCTTTTGCGCTTCGGCATCGGTCACAAGTGCGGCGGTGACATTGGCATAGACCGGCAGGCGAAAGGCTTGCGGAGGCGTCTCATCCAAGGCGGCCTTCATACGCAGCGCTGCTGGCTCCATCAGTGAGCAGTGAAAAGGTGCGGAGACCGGCAGCTTGATCGCGCGCTTACACCCGTGCTCCTTGGCCAGTTCAACTGCTCGATCAATCGCTGAGAGGTGGCCGGACAGCACCACCTGCCCGGGATCATTGTCATTGGCGAGTTCGCAGACCTCGCCCTGCGCTGCGGCCTCTGCAAGACCAAGCGCCTTATCGACATCCGCGCCCAGCAAGGCGCACATCCCGCCGACGCCAACAGGAACGGCATCCTGCATCGCATCGCCGCGAATGCGCAGCAGCTTGGCGGTGTCGGTGAGGCTGAATGCGCCAACGCTGGCAAGCGCTGAATATTCGCCCAAAGAATGACCTGCCACTGCCTCACCCTTTTCGGAAAGGCTTATACCGCCATCTTCCAGTATGCGCGCCACAGCGATGGCATTGGCCATGATCGCAGGCTGCGCATTGGCCGTCAGCGTCAAATCACTTTCCGGGCCTTCACACATCAAATGAAAGAGCTTCTGCTTGAGCGCCTCATCCACTTCCTGAAACACCTCGCGCGCTGCGGAGCTGGCATCGGCAAGCTCTGCGCCCATGCCGACCTTCTGGCTGCCTTGGCCGGGAAAAATGAATGCGATCATGTGATGTCCTTGGGGTTATGTGTTCCGAACGGAACGATAGAATTGTCCGCATCATGGCCGATGTCGGCGCGCCCGAGATAGGGAATGCCCGATTTTTCGCACCAATAGCGCGCGATATCCTCTTCGCTTGCGCCGAAGGGGCGATCATTTTCCGGAATAGCGGAAACGCGGCCCAGCCGAATGCCCGCCGCGCCCTGCAAATGCTGGGTGATATGGAAGAACAGCCGGTCGACCGCATAAAGATGCTCGGCCACTTCTTCTATTAATACCACATGATTGGTGAGATCAGGCATCAGATCGGTACCGACCAGCATCGCCAGCGTCATCAAATTAAACGCTGCGGCAGGACGATGATCGAGCCCCGCTTCCAATTCTGCTGCACCGTCTGAAAGGTAGCCGAGGACACGGCGCACTGCCTCGTCACCGCCGTCACGCTTGATATCGCCAGCCAGTGGACCGTGAACAGGCTTGCCAATGCCGCTGCGGTAAAGTGCCCCAAGGATTGTTCCTGCGTCCGAATAACCAAGGAAGGTCTTGCTCCGCGCAGCCTCTCCCATGCCAGCAATCGCATCGCCTGCGATCCGGCACGCGCCATAACCGCCCATCCCGAACCACACAGCATCAATGTCCGGATCATTCGCCACTTCGAGCAAAGCCGCCAACCGCGTGGAATCATCACCAGCAAAATGCCCCGATTCGGCAAAACACTGCGGATGGAAGACCAATTCCGCCTGCGGAAACTCCGCCGCCGCTAACGCCAATACCGCATCTGCCCGCTCACGGCGGAGCGGTTTACCGGGGCAGACAATGGCGATGCGTGTTGTCATCCCATTCCCTCTAACATCCACTTCACAAAGTGCCACTGCCAGCATAGGCACATCCCCATGAATGATACGACGAACATCACGGCCCAATCCTATTTTTTCTGCGGCATTGGCGGATCAGGCATGTTGCCGCTTGCCCAGATAGTAAAAGGCCTTGGCGGAGAAGTGGCGGGATCGGACCGCAGTTTCGACCAGGGACGCACGCCAGAGAAATTCGCTGCATTGGAACGGCAGGGTTACGCGCTGTTCCCGCAAGACGGCAGCGGGCTGACCTCGGGCGATCAGGTGCTTATCGCTTCTGCCGCGATTGAAGACACCGTGCCGGAAATCGCCCGTGCCAAGGAACTGGGCTGCGAACGGCTGACCCGCGCAGAGCTGCTCGCGCGCTTGTTTAATGACGCACCGCAAAGCATCGCCATTGGCGGCACCAGCGGCAAATCGACAACCACCGCCATGCTTGGTTGGATCATGCAGGCCACGGGCCGTGCGCCAACCATAATGAACGGTGCGGTGATGAAAAACTTCGTTTCCGAGGCGCGGCCATTTGCCAGCGCCGTTGTCGGTGACGGCGAGACTTTCGTGAGCGAAGTGGACGAAAGCGACGGGTCCATCGCGCTTTACCGTCCTTCAGTCGCCCTGCTGCTTAATGTCAGCCTTGATCACAAGAGCATGGACGAACTGCGCGAATTGTTTGGCAATTTCCTGTCTGTGGCGGCGCGCGGCGTCGTGAATGCGGACGATCTGGAGGCCTTCCGGCTTGTCGCGCAGGCGAATGAACCGCTCACCTTGGGCATCGACAATAGCTGCGCAGCATTGGGTATTGCAGAGGGCAGCGTTGCCGACGGGCCGACCAAGCAGGCTGCGCTGGTTGTGGACCGGCGCGATGACACCGAACATGCCCTGCGTCTAGCCATGCCCGGGCGGCACAATCTCTCCAATGCGCTGGCCGCGATTGCTGCGGCCAATGCTGCTGGCGTGCCAGTGGCAGAGGCTGTCGCTGCTCTCGCGGATTTCACCGGCCTCGCCCGCCGCTTTGATATCGTCGGCACATCGCCAAGCGGCGTCACGGTAATCGATGATTTCGGCCACAATCCGGAAAAAGCCCGCGCCACTTTGCGCACGCTGAAAGCGCATGAAGGCCGCGTTATCGCTTTCTTCCAGCCGCATGGCTACGGCCCCTTGCGCCAGATGGGCCATGAACTGGCAGAAACCTTTGCCGAGGAGCTTGGCCCCGACGATCTGACAATCCTGTGCGACCCGGTCTATTTCGGAGGCACAGTAGACCGCAGCGAAGGCAGCGAGCGCATCATTGATCTAATCGCGAAAGCTGGCGGAAAAGCACTGCACATCAACACCCGCGAAGGCTGCGGCGACTTTATCGTCCAAAACGCAAAGCCCGGTGACCGCATCGCCGTGATGGGCGCCCGCGACGATACGCTGACGGAATTTGCGGAAGACCTTTTGAGCAGGCTTTGAGTACCTACGCGAAGGCGTAATGGCTGACCGGCATTTGGATAATGCTCGTGATCTTCGTGCTCTTTGCAGTCTTGGTCAGATCGGCTGGCTGGGACTTGCCGATTGCTGATGCTGCCGGAACAATTGGGCTTTTCGGCTACTTCCTGATGATCATCATCTCACAGCGTTTTCCAAAATGTCCAAACTGCAAAGAGCCTGTAAATATGCCGCATGAAAGCCATGGGAGCATGGGCCTGACGTATGGCGTGATGGTGCGTCCCGAAAGACCATCACGTGAATGCGGTTTCGGCGGGCAGGACTTAACCAGCTAAGCCTTTCGCAACATTTGTAGGCCACTGTCTCTCTTTCAACGCACATACGGAGGGCGTGAAGACGTGCAGAAGAGTTATCGCGAGAGCGGCGTCGGCATGTTCGATGCAGCGCCGGGCACCTATGTCGTGTCCGCCTATTTTGACGATAATCAGGTCGATCTGGTCTATTGCAACGTGCTCGGCTGGCAGATCGGCAAGGACCGGCGGCTTACTCCCATGTGTCTCGATCACCGGGCGGTGCAGGATGAGCCCTGGTTTGTCATCCATCCTGATGGCCGCGTTGAAAGCAATGACGGGCGCAGCTGGGCTGACCAAGATCTGTGGGTAGACGAACAGCGCCGCTCGTTGCGAGCAGTTGCCTGACCGTCAATGAGTCCCAGCGAAGGCTGGGACATCCAACACCTCGGTATCAAGGCTTGTGAAGTGCCAGCCTTCGCGGAGTCTCAACTAAGCCTCAATCAGTGCGCGGCTTCACTGCTGTCACTTTCTTCTGTGTGACCAAAACCGAGCACATTGTGCAGCAGAAACACAATCACCGCGCCCAAGATTAGGCCGACCAACGCCGATAGTCCGGCGAATGTGAGCCATCCTAGAATGCCGCCAGCGCGGCCTGCAATTTCCGACACACCGTGCTCGATGCCTGCGACCCAATGTTCAGGGCCAGCGATGCCAATTTCCGCAAGACCATGCAGGATTATCCCACCGCCAACCCATAGCATGGCCACCGTGCCGATGATGCTGAGAGCGGTAAGCAAATGCGGCATAAACGCGACTAGGCCGCGCCCGAAACTCTTTACGAGTTGGCTCTTCTTCTTAGCGAGATGGAGGCCAACGTCGTCCATTTTTACGATCAGACCAACGGTCCCGTAGACGCCGATGGTCACGGCGATTCCGACTAATGCCAGAACGCCTGCGCGAGTCATCAAATCCTCGGTTGCAACTTCGTTAAGCGTAATCGCCATGATTTCAGCTGAAAGGATCAAATCGGTTCGCACAGCACCTGCTATGCGCTGCTTTTCGAACTCGACCGGATCGTCGATTTTGTCATCCAGCGTTTTTCCGTGCTTAGCCCCGCCAAGCTTTTCCAACACCTTCTCCGCGCCCTCGTAAGACAGATAAGCGCCGCCAAGCATCAGAATAAAGACGATCGCCTGCGGCAGGAACTCGCTCAACAGCAATGCGCCCGGCAGCAGGATAATCAGTTTGTTGAACAGACTGCCTTTGGTGATCTTCCAGATGATCGGCAGCTCGCGCGCCGGAGAAAGGCCGGTGACGTAACTTGGCGTCACCGCCGCATCATCAATCACCACGCCCGCCGTTTTGGAGCCAGCACGGCCCGCAGCAGCAGCAATATCGTCCACACTCGCAGAAGCTGCGCGGGCAATGATGGATACATCGTCGAGTAGAGCGGCTAGGCCGGATGGCATATGGAAACCTCCTGTTTCGCTATCAAACCGCTCCTTGCCGCTCTCGTTCCCTACTCGCAAGCCTTGCATTTGCCTCCATTCCCGCTATGTGCGCCCCTCCATCAGGAAACAGGCCCTCGTGCCCCTGTGGAAAACCAAGAAAGCCGGAGGGGCCCCGTCATCCGGACGGATCAGCCAGTGATCGGCATGAACATGAAAGGAAGCGCACATGGCTCTATATGAGCACGTGTTCCTCGCGCGTCAGGATCTGAGCCAGGCTCAGGTAGACGCGCTCGCCACTGGCGCCACGGAAATCGTGGAAAGCAATGGCGGTAAGGTCGTAAAGACCGAGACTTGGGGCCTGAAGTCCCTCGCCTATAAAATTGACCGCAACCGCAAGGCGCATTTCGTCATGCTCAACATCGACGGCCCCGGCGCGTTGGTATCCGAGCTTGAGCGCCAGAACCGCATCAACGAAGACATCATTCGTTGGCTGACGATCGCCGTGGAAGAGCACGAAGACGGTCCGTCTGTCATGATGCGCAAGAATGACCGCGACAAGAAGCGTCGTTCCGACCGTGAGGAGCGTAACTGATGGCCCGTCCGTTTTACCGTCGCCGCAAGTCCTGCCCGTTCTCGGGCAAGGAAGCGCCACAGATCGATTACAAAGACACGCGTCTGCTGCAGGGCTTCATGTCCGAGCGTGGCAAGATCGTGCCTAGCCGTATCACCGCCGTTTCCGGCAAGAAGCAGCGCGAGCTGGCCAAGGCGATCAAGCGCGCCCGCCACTTGGGCCTGCTGCCCTACATCGTTAAGTAAGAGGAGACTGAATCATGGATATCATCCTCCTCGAACGTGTTGGTGGACTTGGCTCCATCGGCGATGTTGTCACCGTAAAGGATGGCTACGCCCGTAACTTCCTGCTGCCGCAGAAGAAGGCCCTTCGCGCCAACGCTGCAAACAAGCAGGTCTTCGAAGCCAATCGTGAAAGCCTTGAAGCTGAGAACGCTGAAAAGCGCACGACGGCTGAAAAGGACGGCGCAAAGGTTGCGGATACGGAAATCGTACTCATCCGTGCCGCGTCCAACGCTGGCCAGCTGTATGGCTCGGTCAATGTGCGCGACGTTGCTGCGGGTCTGGCTTCAAAGGGCCACGACATTGACAAAAAGCAGGTCATCATGGGCGCACCGATCAAGACGATTGGTATGTTCGATGTGACTGTTCGCCTGCACCCCGAAGTCGAAGTGACGATCAAGGCCAATGTGGCCCGTTCGGACGACGAAGCGGAACTGCAGAGCCAGGGCATTGACGTCATCGCACAGATGAACGCAGATGAGCTTGCTGCTGATGCCGCAACCGGCTTCCAGGACGAACTCGATCCTGACCGCGAGCTTGGCGACTTGCCGCCCGCAGAAGATGGCGAGGTTTCGGAAGAAGCTGCGGCTGAAGACGCTGATGCTGCCGAAGGTGAGGACACCAGCGAAAGCTGATCTTCCTTTCAGGACCAAGATTATGGGGCGCTGCCAGCGATGGCGGCGCCCCTTTTCATTGGGCGAACGGCACACCCGTCAGTGCATTCGCAAGAAAATTCCAACAAAAAGTTGCTGTGGCTGGAACCATCTTCAATCAGCCGCATTTCATCTCCGCGTACCGGGCCCCTCTGGCGCAGGCTGCTAAGCAGCTCGCGTGATGTCGGACGTAGACAGAGGGAGCTACCGCAGGGCGCATGTCCAGCATCATCAAGCTCCCTGAATAATTTTCAGGCCCCGCAACAGGGGGGTTAGACTTTTTGGAGTTTTGAACATGAACAAGTTTATCGCATTCCCGGTTGTCGGCGTCGCCGCGATTGCCCTCGCCGCCTGCACAGAAGCTGCAAGCACCGACACTGCAACCGCCAGCGAAAACGCCAACCCGATCACCGCTGACGAAGTTGCGGCTGCTCAGCAGGCTTGGGGCGAAGGCATCGTGACCATCGGCCAGACTTTCACCGACGAAGGTGATTACAGCGCCGCAGCAACCGATCACATCGCCAACTTCTACGGCTATGACAGCACCGACACTCTGCTATTCAAGCCAACTTTGGCTGCCGAAGACCAGTTTCGCGGTGATGCTGACGAAGCCTTGAGCTATTTTGTCGGCACCGAAGGCACTGAAGATGGCGGATTCGCAATCGCTCCGTACACAGCAGTGCGCTGGGAAAACGAAGGCACTTTCATTGATGACGACGGCAGCACCGCTATGGCGATGGGCAATTATTATTTCACCGGCACCGACGGCAACGAAACCAAGGTTGAGTATTCCTTCGGCTACACGCGCGGTGAAGATGGTGAGCTGGACATCGTTCTGCACCACAGTTCGCTTCCATTCTCGGCTGAGTAACCGAACGCCGGTTTGAAGCGAATAAACAAGCACAACCCCACCGGCCCCCGCTCATTCCCCCCCTCCCCTTGGAGCGGGATGGCCGGACTAAGCGACCCCCGTCGGCCCGCAAGGTCGGCGGGGGTTTTCTTTTGCCGAATGAAGCGTGCCAGGCATGTGCAGATTTTGGCTTTGTGAAGCGCCTTGAGGCCCATACTCGCCAGACCGCGCTGACGACAATCAACATTATCCCGACAAGAAATGCACCGGGAAGAAATATTCCGCTACTTGGACACTCGTCGATTTTCAGGATTTGAAAGCCCTGATGCAGAAAAGGTATCTGGTCACAATAGGTTTCAAAGTTGAACCAGAACGTGTTGGCAAATGGAGCATAGATACAAATCATTCCGCCCAGCAAAAGCACATTGGCTGTAGTTGAGCGCGAGACCTTCCCTCTTCCAAACAATCCTGCCAGCAGCCAATGGACAGCCAACAGCGGCAGGAAGAATTTGATCGTCTGACCGGCATTCGACCTTAGGTGCTCCCTCAACTCTCTTTCGGGACCAGGATATGGCTCGTCTATTTGGGCGATGAGTCTATCCGCAGCTGCCTCCGAAAAGAGTAGCAGCGCCGCATAAATTACCACAACCACCAATGCGCAGCCTGCAAATCCGATTGCCGCAGACTTCAGCGACTCTCGCATCAATCAATGACCGCCAGCCCGTCGCCGCCCGGCCCCGTTGGCAGGCGGCGCAGCACTTCGCCGCTGGCAAAGTCGACCTCGGCAATCGTGTCTGTCGCTGTTTCGGCAGCGTAAAGGCGGGAGCCATCTTCGCTGAACACCAGCGTCACTTGCACCGCATCTTCGCTGCCTGAGACAGGAATAGTCCGGGCCACTTCGTTTGTTGCCGTGTCGATCACTGTCAGATCGCCGCTGCCGTAATTGCTGCTGACCACCCAATCACCGCTGGGATGCATGGCGAGACGAATGGGGACTGCTCCTGTACGCACCTCGGCCTGCACTTCCAGCGTCAGCGGATCGAGGCGGTAGGCCAAGCTATCAACGTTGGAAGAAACCCACAGGCTTTCCCCATCGGGAGAAATGGCCACAGCCTCGATCTGCTCACCGATGCGGCGGCTGGCCGATTCCGAGCCGTTTTCAAGATCGTAACGCACGACATCGCCATTCGGGATGATCGTGCCAAAGGCATAGCGCCCGCCGGGATCAACCGCGATCAGATGCGGGCCGGGTGGAAACGGTGGTCCGCCCCCGCCTATTTCCTGTTGGGACATGACCGGCGGCATCCGCCCATCTGTCATCGTCAAGCCAACGATATAGAGTGATCCGCGTCCCTCCGCCCCTGCAATGACACGTCCCCCTTCGAGCCAAAGTGCGGAATGGACGCGGGCATCCTCTCCCAAGCTAACTTCTCCGCGCGGCGCGAGGTCAGCCGTGCTGTAAACCTCCAGCGTGCGCCCGGAATAGCAAGCGACCATCACGAATGCCTCATCGGGTGAAATAGTCAGCTCATGCGGGTTCTCGCATGTGTCAGCGCGGTGCGTTTCCTCGCCAGTGGCCAAATCAATGCGAGACAAACTCGCCCCGCGCTTGTTCGCCACAAACATCGTTCCGGCCACATCGGCAGAGGGTGCGGGCTGCATCTCCGGCTCGGCCACGGCGTTGCAGGCCGCCAGAACAAGCGGCGCGGTGATGATTGGCAGGATACGCAAGGCGGTTCTCCGTTAGAGGTCTTCCCGCCGTGCAATCTGCCGCAATGCTATTCCGAAAGGAAGCGCACAATCGCAGCTGACAAGGCAGGCTGCGTGACACAGCTCATATGATTGCCGGGAATAGTCTCAACAAAGGCATTGGGCAAAGCATCCGCCAGCCGGTGCGGCGAGCCATTGTCACGATCTTCGTCACCGATGAGCACCATCGTCGGCATGGCGATTGTGGGAAGCTTCGCGGTGTCGATCTCTTCCACACCGCGCGTCAGCAACAGCCGCGCCGCGACAGGATCAATGCCCTGCGCTTTCATAAAGCTCTTCGCGATGAATGCCGGATCGCCGCGCTCGATCTCGTCAAACCGGTCGATCATGTCGGTGAAAAAGGCGACGCGCTTTTCCCAATTGGTCAGTCCTTCCAGACCCATCCCGCTCACGACCAGCCGCCTGGGCGTGAGGCCAGCAATGACAGCGCTGATCGACGTGCGCGCGCCAAGCGAAAAGCCGACCAGATCATATTCGGTCAGGCCAAGTTCTTTGACTACCGCAAAGGCATCGCGCACCAGCACGCCAGCAGGATAAGCAGCAGGATCTGTCGGCGCATCGCTGCCGCCATGCACGCGCCAATCCGGCATGATGCACTCAAAACCAGCCTCCGCCAAAGCGGCGGCATGGCCATATTTGATCCAATTCACATCGGCATTGGAGAAAAGGGCGTGTAGCAGCACCACAGGCCGGCCTTCACCCACGCGGTGAATGGCCATCCGTGTGCCGTCAAAGCTGTCGATGTGGGTGGTGGCAAACGCGCTCACTGCCTGATCACCGTGCGATGCAGTTTTCACCTGCCCACAGGGACTCAACGACAGCATCATCGCCTTCACCGGTGAACAGACCGGATATGATGACGTCGCCC
>ENA-ORXU01001931-ORXU01001931.1-marine-metagenome-genome-assembly--contig:-NODE-1931-length-15267-cov-3.989664_pt1 | contig 15267 bp, 9 predicted proteins | sample MGYA00237869_ERZ511484 | MGnify/ENA metagenome assembly ERZ511484
CGATACTTGGACGGCTATCGCAGATTTTCCTGGGACGGCTAGAGAGCGAGCTGTTGGATTTGCCTTGAATGGGAAAGGCTACGTAGGCACAGGAATTGATGGAACTAACACCCAAGATTTTTATCAATATGACCCGGTTTCTGATGTTTGGACGGCGATTGCAAGTTTTCCCGGCATTGCTAGACATGGAGCTGTCGCTTTTACAATTGGAAGCAAAGCCTATGTAGGCAGTGGGTTTGACGGATCAGCTTATAGAAAAGACTTTTGGGAATATGACCCAAGTACGGATACATGGACGTCCATAGCTGATATAATCGGAATAGGAAAATTTCATATGGCGGCTTTCACAATAGGGGGTTTAGCGTATGTTGGGCTTGGGTATGGTGGAACTACTAATCATCCAGACTTTTATCATTATGACCCGGACTTGAATGTATGGTCGTCAATTGCTGCATTCCCAGCTGCGGCAAGGAATCGTGCCTTCTCCTTTTCAATTGGTGGAAAAGGTTATATCGGTGCTGGTATTGATTTAGGAGTTAACCAGTTTGACTTCTTTGAATATGACAATATCTTGGATTCTTGGACGGCTATTGATGATTTTCCTGGCACAGCTAGAAATGGCGGAGTAGCCTTCACGATTGGCAACACAGCTTATGCTGGCAGTGGGTTTGATACTGGTCCGAGACAAGATTTTTATCAACTATCTAATAGCGATACATCTTTTTATAGTATAGTTCGCGATGTAAATGGAAATTTTGAATGGTTGGTTGTCGAAGATCAAATAAATGATGATGATACGGATGCAACCAACGAATTAATAACAGGAGCCACCCTCAATGTAAATTCCTTAGAAATAATGGAAGCCGGAGTCACAACTTCTGTCGATTTGTCAAGTCTAGTGGATGATGCGGATGCGGATGCAAGCAATGAATTGATCACAGGCGCCATCCTCAATGCAAATACGTTAGAAATAACAGATGCAGGCGGTATGACTTCTGTCGATTTGTCAAGTCTAGTGAATGATGCGGATGCTGATATCACGAATGAATTAATCACATCTGCCATTCTCAATGTTAATTCTTTAGAAATAACGGAAGCGGGAGTCACAACTTCTGTCGATCTAGCTAGTCTAGCAGTTAACATACTTACAGACTCGGATACTGATACAAAAATCGAATTGGAAAAGAATCCAGATGAAGATAAAATTCGTTTTAGTCTAGGTGGTGCGGAACGCTGGGTGATGCAAGGCGCACGTCTTGAACCATATAATACTGGACAATCCGTTTATATTGGCCAAGGGTCAGGAGCGAATGATGATTTAAGTAATAATCAGAATACTGCGATTGGTACTTTTTCGATGCAATCTAATACAACAGGTTTTTTAAATACCGCAAGTGGCTATCTCGCCCTTAATGCAAATACAACAGGTTTTTTAAATACTGCCACTGGCGTTCAAGCCATGGAAATGAATACCACAGGTGGCTTTAATACCGCTACTGGAGTGTATGCCTTGAACGACAATACCAGTGGAGGATTAAATACTGCGATTGGTAGTTTTAGCATGGCAAAAAATACTACCGGATCAAATAATTGTGCTAGCGGATACTCAAGCTTGCAGGCTAATACCACTGGATCATTTAATTGTGCGATTGGATACACAGCTATGTTCGATAATACAACAGGTGAACGCAATACAGCGGTAGGAACATCATCTCTGTTCTCCAACACTATAGGCAATGATAACACTGCTGCGGGAGTTGGTGCATTAGAAAACAACACAACGGGCTCCGACAACACGGCGATGGGCGCGGCTGCATTGAATTCTAATACCACGGGTTCTTCCAATACGGCTAACGGACAATCGGCTATGTGGATGAATACAACAGGTAATCAAAACTTGGCGAGCGGATACAATGCAATGTTTGATAATACAACCGGCGATGGCAATACGGCGGTAGGATATGTTGCTCTGCGTTTTAATACCACGGGAATCCGAAATGTCGCACTTGGCAGACATGCATTGACAGCCAATATATCTGGTAGCAATAACACAGCCATTGGACATGACGCTGAAGTCTCAGTGGGAAACTTGGTTAATGCAACTGTAATAGGCAGCGGCGCAATTGTGGATGCGAACAATAAAGTCCGGATCGGTAATAGCTCAGTAACCAGTAACGGTGGTCAGGTCAGTTGGACAGCCTACAGCGACGCCCGCATGAAGGATAACGTACAAGAAAATGTACCGGGTCTAAATTTTATCAAAGAATTAAAACCTGTCACGTATCATTTTAATGTGGACAAACAAAATGAATTATTGGGTATCACCACTTCACGAAACGCTTCTAAGAAATATGATATTGAATCCATTCCATTCTCGGGATTTTTAGCCCAAGACGTTCAAGCGGCAGCAGCCAAAATTGGCTATGACTTTAGCGGAGTCGATAAAAGCGGTGACATATTGGGCTTGCGCTATGCTGAATTTACTGTGCCACTAGTGAAAGCGGTACAAGAAATGAGTGTTACGGATGAAAAACTGAAACTAGAGAATGAATTACTACAGACACGATTAAGCGAAGTAATAAAAGAGTTAGCTGAATTAAGAACTGTAAAATCTGAAATGGAAGACTTGAAATTAATGATGGGTCAACTCCAAACAGCTCTTCAGAAACAAAAGTCGGTAGCTGTAGGTGATGTATTGAAAACGAATTAATCTCTTTGATGCGCTCAATAAAAAACCTGAGTAAAATAATAACAATGATTAAAGTTTACTGGATTGCGTAAATGTCCAGTGTGCTTTCATCAAAATAATATTATCATGTTCGCTATAAAAAACTCACCTAAAAGAGGACCAATCACAAAACTGATCACTCATCCGGCGATCAGCAAATCACCAAAATTAATCGGACGAATCGCGCTAAAACAACCGGATGGAATTCATTTAATTCGATACGAAGAAATTCTCTATTTAAATAGTGATTCGAATTATACATATGTGCATTTACACGATGGAAAAAAATTAATGGTGTGTCGTACACTAAAATCTTTTACTGAATCATTGCCTAATCACCAATTTATTCGTGTACACCAATCGTATCTCGTGTCAATCAATTCGATTGCTAAAATGAATTTTAATAATCACTCGTCAATTACGCTAGATAATGGAATTGAAATTAGTGTTTCGAGGAAGGGGAAGAAAAAGTTGCGTGAGTTGTTGGATTGAGGTTTTGAGGTTTGTACAGTTTGTAGGGTTGGTGGGTTTTGAAGTTTGTAGGGTTTTTAAGGTTTGTAAAGTTTGTAGGGTTTGTATAGAAACATCCACAATTAACAATTTATACGATTAACGAATCTAGTATATCCAAATTTAATACAGACTGAATTCTTGGCGAACACGATTTGACGATTACTTTCTATGTAAGATCTATTTTTTTACGATATAAATAAAACTATCCGATAATGAAATCACGATTAATATTTATAATTTCTCTTTGTTTTATTCTATATATAACTACCTCCGTGCTCATAGCGCAAAACTTCATTCAACAAGGCGGTGGACCTGGTTTTGATGATGGAGCAAGCATAACGACAGATGCCGATGGCAATATTTATGTCACCGGTGATTTTAGTGGTACAGCTACGTTCGGAGATTCGACATTGATCAGCAAAGGTTCTTCTGATGTGTATGTCGTAAAATACAACTTTGAAGGAGATGTCCTCTGGGCTAGATCTGGTGGTGGTTCAAGTGTCGATCAAAGCTCTGGCATCACCACGGATGCTAACGGTAATGTATATGTGACCGGTGGTTTTACGAATACTTCGACATTTGGCAGTACTTCTCTGGTCAGCCTTGGCTCATTTGACGCCTTCGTCGTAAAATACAGCGCCACTGGCAGCTTAGTCTGGGCCACATCTGGAGGTGGAACGGATAATGACCAAAGTACAGACATATCAAGCGACGCGGCTGGGAACGTCTACATCACTGGTTATTACCAAGGTACGGGTTACTTTGGCAGTGCGACACTGTTTGGCCACCCAAACAATTCATCGTTCATTGTCAAATACAATGCCGCTGGCAATGTCCTCTGGGCCAGAACGAGCAGCGGAACAAATTTAGAAGTTGGTTTGGGCATCAGCAACGTTGCCAATGGACATGTCTATATAACCGGTTATTTTGTAGGTACTGCCGGCTTCGGGGGATTCTCCTTAACGAACAACGGATCGGCGGACGTGTTCGTCGTTAAATACAATAGTAATACAGGTAGTGTCATATGGGCTAGGTCAGGCGGTGGGTCATCTTTCGACGAAGGTAGAGACTTAATCACTGACGATGCTGGCGATGTCTATGTTACAGGTTCTGTGAGGAATACCGGCTTCTTCGGAAGTTCGAGCTACTTGAGCACCGGAAACTCAGACGTGTTAGTCTTGAAATACAGTGCCACCGGCAATGTCATATGGGTAAGATCAGAAGGCGGGACCGATGGTGACTTGGGCAGTAGTATAACCACCTACGGCACGAATGAAGTTTATGTCACTGGTTCTTATCAAGGTACAGCCACCTTCGGAGATTCGATGGTGGTGAGCAATGGAGATTATGATATTTTTATCTCCAAATACAAGGCTGCTGGCGATGTTCTATGGGCGAGATCTGGCGGCGGGATTGATGGAGACTTTGGCATTGGTATCACCACCGATACAGAAAATGACGTCTATGTCACCGGTGCTTTTGCAGGCACAGCCACCTTCGGAGATTCAACATTGGTGAGCAGCGGAGGATTAGGCGATATGTTTGCTGTGCGATTGTCTTCTTCCGGCGTCTGGCCGGCAAGCGGCAGTCGTTGCCTCACTGGAGGCATCACATTTACATCACAATCACAAGTAGATTCTTTTCCAATCAATTACCCGACTTGTACAGAAATCACTGGCAATGTCGAAATCACTGGGTCCGATATTACTCATTTAGACTCTTTACAACAAGTTGTTCGAATAAATGGAGATCTGGACATCTATACCAATCCTTTGTTGCCTAATTTAATTGGTTTAGAAAATATTAATCAGGTCACTGGTGATATCCTGATTGCGGGCAATAATAACATGCCGAATCTGATGGGCTTTCCCGGGATAACAGAAATAAATGAATTACAAATTATTAGCAATACTGCACTCACCACGCTGCAAGGCTTGGAATCCCTTGTACACGTTGGTGATTGGCTGGCTATTTTCAATAACGATTCACTGTTAACGCTGTCGGGACTTGATCAATTAAATATAGTTGACCATCGACTCCAAATAGATAACAATGATTTATTAATCGACATGAATGGATTGAGCTCATTAGAGACAACTGGACGTCTTGATGTGATGAACAACGCTAGTTTAAAAAATTGTAACGGCCTATCTGACCTCAGTTCGATTAATTTCATATTAAATATTGATGACAACAACAACATGGTTGATTTATCGGGCATGGAAGCATTAACTTATATCAAACGAGTCGCGATATCTGAAAATGATATACTGAGCAGTTTGACAGGACTGGGAGGCCCCATGACGGTGATCGATACATTTAGTTTTTATATAGGTTTTAATCCGATGTTAAGCTATTGTGATGTCGAATCAGTTTGTAATTATTTGTCGGTCCCCAGCAATGCCGTAAATATTACTTCAAATAATTATGGATGCAATACTCGCGCACAAGTCGAGGAAACTTGTGAAACATGTCCACCGAATATATATACATTTTCAAGTCAAGAACAAATTGATTTATTTCCCGGGCATTACCCAAATTGTTCTTCATTGGGTCAATTGACTACAATTATGGGTTCAGACATCACCAATTTAGATTCGCTTATTCAAATCACATCAGTGACTAATACATTGATCATCGAGGATAATCCATTATTAACAGACATTAGTGGTTTGGATAATATAGAGACCATTGGGACATCTTTGCAGATCAATAATAATCCATTACTGACAGAAATTTCGGGATTTAATTCACTGACTAGCACGATTGAATTATCAATAAATTTTAATTCGTCATTAAATTCAATTACGGGTTTTGAAGGACTCACAGTTTTGACGAGCTTGACACTACTGAATATGCCATTAACGGATATTACTGGGTTGCAAAATGTCGATGCTATAACCAATACACTTGGGTTGGAACTTATCGATATCGATAATTTAAGTTCGTTGGGCAATATTGATCCAACTGATTTACAACATCTGATTCTTTTAAATTGTCCAAATTTAGAATATTGTCACATGCCTAATTTTTGTTTCTATTTATCTGACATGACGAATACCGCTAACATCAGTGGAAACGCACCTGGATGCGAGACGAGAACTGAGGTCGAGATGGCATGTGAAACACAGCCGTTTTTTACGGCTTGGAAAACAGATAATCCGGGCTTATCTAATAATAATACCATCGTCATCCCCACCGGATCAGCGGCAGCTACATTTTCATATTCTGTGATTTGGGGAGATGGAACGTTAAGTCACCACACGGGCGCGGCAAGCCATACCTATGAAGAACCAGGGATTTATCCAATTCTTATTGACGGTACATTTCCTCATATGGAATTTGGCCTTAGCGGAGATGAAGATAAATTGATTGCCATAGTCCAATGGGGCGACCAAGCTTGGACATCCATGCGATCTAGTTTTGCAGGATGTGACAGTTTGGAAATATTCGCGATAGATACACCTGACCTTTCAATGGTCACAGATATGAGTAGCATGTTCTCTTACAGTTCCATCACTTCTAATCTTCACCATTGGGATGTGAGCAATGTAACTGACATGACCAATCTGTTCGAATACGCCACGTTGTTTAATGGAAATATCAGCGATTGGGATGTTGGAAATGTAAATAGTATGAGCCGCATGTTCATTGGTGCGTCATCTTTTAATCAGCCACTAAATAGTTGGAATGTTGGAAATGTGGATGCAATGAATGGAATGTTTGGTGAAGCAACAAACTTTAATCAAGATCTATCCAACTGGGATGTCAGCCAAGTAACTAAATCATTTTACATGTTTTGGAAAGCTACGGCTTTTGATCAAGACATTTCGGAGTGGGATGTAGGCAACGTGACATTGATGTACAATATGTTCGAAGATGCGACAGCCTTTGATCAGAATATAGGCAGCTGGGACGTCAGTCAAGTGACTAATATTGGCAACATGTTCCTTGGAGCGTCGCTTTCCGTAAACAATTATGACAGCCTGTTAATCGGCTGGGGAGGATTACCATCGTTGCAATTTGGGATATCATTTAATGGAGGGAATAGTATGTATTGTGCAGGTGACAGTGCCCGTCAACAAATCATTGATGACCATGGATGGACTATAATCGATGGGGGGCCCGCATCTGGAATTATAAATACTTGGACCGGAACCACTGGTGATTGGCATGATGATTCCAATTGGAGTGCTGGTGGCATTCCAAACCATTGCGATGAAGTCATTATTCCTAATGGAGCCGAGGTGAATATTTATAATGGTCGATCTGCTAGTTGTCATATCATTGATGTGGCGACAGGAGCGATACTAGAAGTCGAATTAGGTGCTGTGCTGAATGTCATGGAACCTGAATAAGAATAAAATCCTGCTTTGGAATTGCGGTGCACCGTGATGCTCTCAGGATATAAAAAGGATCAGGGTGCCGGCGTTGGCCTTTGCGCTTGGCAGGAACCCTGAGCCAAGTTTAATAAGAATTTTCGTTCCAATTTGGGTTTGGGCTCAGGGTTCACTCGAGTTAAAAAGGATCAGGGTGCCAGCGTTGGCATTTGCGCAGGCAAGGAACCCTGAGCCGAATTTGAAATTATGATATATGTTCCAATTTGAGTTTTGGCTCAGGGTTCACTCGCACTTCGTGCATTGTGCACCCTGATCCTCTCGAGGTATAAAAGGATCAGTGAATCGAAATAATACATGAAATGAGTGTGTAACTGATAAATATCGTGGCATATGGCTATTGAACGCCTATTATCCTCTCACATATTCCATTGCTTCAAATGCATATTTTTTCCACTTTGATTTATGGGCATACGGAACTTGAACCCACTCCTTCATAGGTCTTTTTTTATGTGATGGGTCGAATAATTGCGAGCCTTTTAGACTCAATGCTTCGCTGTGTGTATCTCCAGTGATTTTAAAAACCATTTCATTTTCGAAAAAACACATAAAAGCTTTTCCGTTTATTTTAAAGCAGGGCTTTCCAAACAATTGACTTTGTACGGAATCCTTTAATTTATTTCCAATTTCTAGATATAATGCTTGTTCATTTGTCATAAAATATATATTGAATCAGTGATCAAGATTTTACTTTTCAATGTTTTTCTAATTTCTATTTGAAAACTCTCGACTTCTAAATTATCATTTAAGTGTTAACACTGACGAGTGGTCAAATAAATTCATATATCTATCTCTCTAATCGCTTTTTTTAATATCTACTAGATATGGTCATTTATTTTTATCTGGTGTTTATAATATTTTTTTGGTCATCATTAAATAGTTGTGAGAATTGCCATCAATTCTAAACATATCTTCTATTTCTCCGACTTTATGAAATCCCATTTTATTGTATAAACGAATGGCAGGGGTATTTTCCGAAAGCACCTGTAAATCGATCCATTCTAGCTTAGCTTCTTTTTTTGTCCAATCAAGTAATGTTTCAATTAGTAAGCTTCCAAGCCCTCTTTTTCGGTGCGCTCTGTGCACTCCCATTCCCAATACGGCTCTGTGATGGGCGTAGCTATGCTCGTGTGACTTTAAATCGATATGGCCGATGATCTCATTTTTTTTATTCGATGCAATAAGTACACGTCTCCAACCTGGTTCATGCACTGCAGTCCACTGTCCGACTCTAATGCCATCAATCAGTTTCGGTGGTAGAGCTAAATCTTCCTTGGAGATAGGAAGGAATAGTGGCATGTTGTTTTTACCGTTATCTGAGACATGATCTGTGAGATATTCAAAAAAATCATCAATCGCATTTGAGATCAATGGCTCTATTTTTACATCGCTATTCACTATTCTATTCATGATTATTGTATAGATTATACAAATCTATAAATCTAAATTGGTTTTATCCCCGTAATCACAAGAGGTGCAATGCCAAAAGGTTAGTGATCAATTTGACTTAAAGATAATGATCAAAGTTGACTGATGCAATTTGGTGGGTAATACTGGTTTCGTATTTCTGTAAATTTAATGTTGCTGCTGTCAAATTCGTTGCGGCTGAGCAACATATTTAATCATTCTACTCGCGGTTTACTTTATATTAACATTCATCAAATTATAGCCCCCGCAAGTTTCACGACATTGAAGAACTCTCACTTATAACTACTCAAATGGTCAAAGTTATTGCTTAGGGAAATATAGTACTATAGGGGAAGTTATTTTTTTTTCTGTACTTATAAAGTACTTCATTCACAATACTATGAAAAACCAATACACACTACCGTTTTTATTTATTCTGCTATCCGTTTCTCTGGCACAAAGTCAAATCAGTGAAACCATTAGCCCCAATAACGCATCAGCAACGTTTCGAGCAGATGGAGCCATGTTTACAGACGAGGTATTTACTGAAAACGGGTTTATGAGCCCATTTGAATTCGGTCAAGATCACCCAAGCCAAATATATTTTTCGAATTTAATTTGGACTGGAATTAGTCGCGGTCTAGATGAGGAAGTCAAAGGAAAGCTACCTGAGCAAATATATAGGAATTTCAGATCAGGACCTGTAGTCGATAATCTAAGTCGCCCAGCTGATGGAGCAGACACCTTATATAATCGTGTTTGGCAGGTTTATGGGGAAGATATTCTAAGCTTGATCAGCGATTATAACGATAACAATCAAATAGATCTACAGGTTGGTCGGCGATTATTGTTATGGCCAGGAAGAAATAATCCACATGTATTTTCATTGTTGGGATTCGAAATACCAGATCAGGATTTAGCGCCATTTTTTGATCGAAATTTGGATGATATTTACGATCCGATGGACGGTGACTATCCCATTATTGATGACGCCTATCCTGATGTTATTGCGAGTGTATTGACATTTTCTGTGTACAATGATTATGCTATCCAGGACTTTCCGCATGAATATCATTTAATGACATTTGGATTCCGATGTGAAGAGGAAAGCGGTGAAATTAACAATACAATTTTCACAAAAAATACTTTTATAAATAAATCTAATCAAGACTACCGCGATGTGAACGCTGGTTTAGTCATTGACTATGATTTGGGTTGTCCTGATGATGACTTTATAGGTTGTGCTCCGGGACTCAATTCAGCATATGTATACAATGAAGATGAAGTAGATGGTATTAATGGAACTGATTGCGTGATTGGTGGAACCATGTTAGAGTCATTTCGTGATAATCCAGGGACTGTTTCTAGCACTATTTTAAATCATGCCATGACTTCATCGGTACGGAGAAATAGAACCTCCATGGTAGACCAGTTTGACCAGCAACATTATAACTTAAATGGAGTGCAGGCGTCGGTGGATCAAAATGGCAATTTAATTCTTGATACAGTCAATTATTTGTTTCCTGATTTTCCCACCGAACCAAATGGAGACCATGCAGTCAATGCCGGCTTGGCAACAACGGATTGGTTCACCATCATGGGTTCGTATATAGGTGATGTGTCCATAGGTCAGCGGGTAGACTTGTTTCATGCCTGGTACGCCAATGCAGATGAAACCCGCACAGCTCATCAAGAACCGGATGTTTTAAAAACTGCTATTCCCGTTATTCAACAATTTTTTGACGATGGATTCGCGAATTCTTGTACGCAAATATTGGATATTTGTGATGACGACTGCGTATGGCCGGGAGATGTAAATCGAGATGATCGTGTTTTTCATGATGATTTTATAATTGCTCGTTATGGAATTAATCAGGGACTTTCTGGCCCAGAACGCGTATATGAAAGTTCGAGATTTACATCATTTAATGGGATGGATTGGGCGACTCCAATACCTGCCATATCGAATGCCAAGCATATTGATTGTTATGGCGATGGCGAAGCAAATCTCATTGACAGATTGGTTGTTCAAGATAATTATGGAAAAGAAACTCCTGCTGCGCTGCCAGTCACACCTGTCTTGCCAGAGACTAGCACCCAAGGAATAAAATTTAATTTATTTAAAAATAGGTTTGAGGAAAACCGACCTTTTATATTTAGAACATTTGCCTTAGGCAGATTATTTGTTTCAATCAACCCAGATGTTACTGCGACTTTATCTGGAATCTCGTTCTCTATTTATTTTGATGAAACTTATATCGACACGGAAAGTATCAGATTTGAGCTTTATCCTGAAGCTATTATTGATACGGATAATGATGAAGAAAGTATTATTGCATATATAGCTGATGAGAAAAGAATTGATATCGCAATTTCGAGCACAAGTACTAGTGCACTTGAATCGGAACTACTAGTGCCAATAATGGGTCGTTGGGCAATCGATGCTGATTTGCGGATTCCAGCAGGCCAAGATCGTTTATTTATTCCGTTTCCAATTCATGATTTACGCGCTATTGACACTGATGGAAATATGGTGGACATTGGTTTTATTCAAGATTCAATGTGGTTAGATAAATTAACACTGCAATTGATGCACGATGTTCCATTTGCAGCACTTGAGTTATTTAATTCAAATGGGAAAATTGTTCGTTCACAAGCTATTGACTCAGATAAATTGAGCATGTCGATTAGCGACTTGCCAAATGGTATATATATGCTTCACGTTAAAACAAAAAATGGGAATCGTGCTATCAAAAAGGTGGTGGTCATGAATTAGTTAATTGAATATTTAATTGTAATTTTAATATCTCGACAAACACGGCACATGGGAAGCTGTGTTTGTCTTTTTTATTTGTCAGATGCTCCATAATTTGCAGTGCTATATTTATAGTGTATTTTTGTAGGATTCAATCCAAAGTAAATTCCAATAATTGTAACGCAGAGAAAATAAATGTTGATGAATCATTATTTAAACTCTGCTCTTTTGTTGTGTTTATAAATAATACTTCAAGAATTAGACGTAAATCAGTCAAAGTTTATTCATCCAATTTTAGTGGCGATTTGTTTAAACTGTCACCCTTTTATGCGTAGCTGTTGTATATTGTCAGCGTTTCGCGACTAAAGAGGTCGTAAAATTATAATAACAATCATTATGCATTTTTATTTCGCTAGACTATATACCATGCTCGCAATGAGTCTAATCCTTCAGTCCTGCTCCGCACAGCAGGATAAAAATGGTTATCAAAATTCTGTGTCACCACAACAAACAGCATCGCCTGTCTTCAGCGACGATCGGATAAGTGAGGTCGTAAGGATCATTTTTCAAGATAGTAAAGGTCATATGTGGTTTGGAACTCAAAATGGTATGTTTAAATACAACGGAGTTTCATTAATCCATATAGCTGAAATCAAAAGTGAATACGGAAAAGGTGTGACGATAAAAGATATTGCAGAAAGTAAAGACGGTAAAATTTGGATTGGCCATACAGACGGTATGAGTTGTATGGATGGAGAAAAAGTGACAAACTACTATGCGTCTGACGGACTAATTAACAATGATGTTTGGTGTATTGCGGCAGATGCTAAAGGTGATATTTGGATAGGAACTATAGCGGGCGTCAATATATTTGATGGACACGAGTTTAGAAATTTCGAATTACCCAAAGGCCAAATTGATACAACACTGGGGATATCAAGTGCCGAAATGGTACATAATATTATGGAGGATAGCAAAGGTGTCATGTGGCTGAGTACAAATGCCGGACTTTTTTCCTATTCAAATGGTAGACTAAGTCACGAATCAGAAGAATTAGGTATTCAAACCAATTTTGTAAACGAAATTATGGAGGACGATAAAGGTGATTTTTGGATTTCAACCAAAGAAGCACTCTATCATCTTAAAGATGACAACTTGGAAAATATCACAAGAGATAAAATTGAAATTGGTAAAGGCATCGGAAGTATAGCGGAAGATAAGAATGGAAATATATGGTTCGTTGCAAATCAGCATCACTTGTATATATACAATGGTGAAGACATCACCGAGTATCAAAAATCCGAAGATAATAGGGGACCAGTTATTTTTCAAATACTAAAGGACGACACTGATAGACTTTGGTTTATTGGTTATGACGGTGCTTTTCGAATGGAAGATGGAAAATTTCTTCATGTCACGAAGGATGGGCCTTGGTAGGCAATACGAGTGCATCAGTCGATTCACATCTTCTACTTGTGCGGTGATTTTGAAATATCTGTGTGATCTATTATCTTACATGCGGCTATGAGCATTACTGCATCCTTTTTCTCGAAACTATATGTGGCTAGAAGTTCAGTGTGCGTGTGTAAAAGGATGTGGAGCGGAAGAATTTGTGGGTAGTTGTGAATAGCGGAAAGTTATCCATGATTATTGACGATTCTACTCTTTTGATGACATTAGGACGTAGAAACAATTTTAAAAAATTGGTGATATTGGGTTGATAAACAATCTATTAGCCTACATGTCATATTTGTGAAAGACATATGTACAAAAATTTTATTTGTTAACGTATAGCTAAATATTTACTTTTAACTAAACATTTTAGTAGGTTTGATCATATGAACTATGTCTAGACACCTCATACCGCTTGATAAATTTTTATTACACGATATAACAAGTGATTTTATCGATGGATGGGAGGGACAAAAGGTTAAGAATTTGTTCAAACTTGAACTAAACGGTAAGTGTTTTTTTGATGATTTTTTAGACATGAATCCTAAAAAAGTTGGTAATAAAAAGAAAATTATCGAGGAACTTGATGCTTACTTAACTCTCCTTATTGAAGGAGCCGAGTTACCTCCAAGTAAAATTAAACCCATTGGTAGTAACGAGTTTGAAATCAGAATTAAACGAACAAGAATCTATTTGTTTATTGATCCTCCCAATGATCACATTGTGGTTTTAGGACACTATAACAAGAAAGACGATACCCAACAAGATTACATTGATAAGTTTCGAAACATAAAAGTAAGATATCTCAAAACCAAATAAGATGAGCAAGTACAGCAAAACTATTAAGTCTGAGCATTATTGGAATGCCAAAGGCCAGAGTGAAATTTACAGCATGCTTAAAGAACATATTAATCAAAGAGGCGATGCAGCAAAACTCGCTAAGAAAATCGGTAAATCACCTGGCTATGTCTCACAGTTATTGTCTGGTGATTCTGAATTAAATCCTACGTGGAAAAAAATTGTTAAATTTTGTCTAGCACTAGATAAGGTTCCTATTCTTGAAATTAAAGATGCATCAACGTTTTTAGAAGAACAAATCTTTAAGACATCTTTTGTTAATTTAAATAAGTCAATTCATTGCTATAATCCAAATTCCAGTCTGCTAGCAGAGGATAGTTCCACTGAATTCCTTGAATTACAAAATTTTATGGATTTTAATTCACCCAGAAGAATAATGAAGTACAACGATAAGAATGAAATAACAATTAATGAATCATTCGACGAATATGAACTCATATGAAAGCAATTCAGTATACACTCGAAGATGTTAAAATAATGAGAAGTGATGTCAGGGATCACCCTATGGTATTTGATGAAGATTTCTCAAGCGACGATGTTTCTATTGATATAAACATTGACTTCAATTATCGTGATGAATATATTCAGAATCTACTTCACATAGCCTATGAGTACGAAACAAAAGATAGTAATGACAACTCGGAGATAGGAACTATTGTCCTTGGTCATTTCGATATTTTATTTACCTATGGTATAAAGAATTACAAGGATATTTTTGAAGATCCCAAATCTAAAGAATTATTACTTCTTAACATTCTCAGAATATCTTATGCTACTACAAGAGGAATAATATTTTGTGAGACTAGAGGTTTTGCTATTAATGACTTTTACTTAATCCCTGTATCAACAAAGGATTTATACAATTCCTATCTGACGGAATCGGTCAATGTTGAATAGTAATTCGTTTTAGAACCATAGATAACTTTAGACAAGATGCCATGTCTGCTCCTGTTTTCCGCACGAAGGCTTTGGGCGCTCTGTGATGCAGTAAATTCAGGGGTTCGTTTTGGGGAATGGGTGTTGCAAGGCTATTTTTAGGTCTTGTTTGTAAGAAAATTAAAGAATCGAAGCGGGAGTATCAGCGTTCAGGTCATTTCCAAGGCTGGTGGACGGTACAAGGTTGTTCGATCTTTCGGAGCGGCTAAAACGGTGGAACA
>ENA-ORXU01001932-ORXU01001932.1-marine-metagenome-genome-assembly--contig:-NODE-1932-length-15265-cov-4.430076_pt1 | contig 15265 bp, 13 predicted proteins | sample MGYA00237869_ERZ511484 | MGnify/ENA metagenome assembly ERZ511484
CCTCATCATGCAAGTGTGTCGCAAAGCAATGTCTCAAGGTGTGCGGCGTTACTCGCTGCGTTATGCCAGCCTGTTGAGCCGCTTTTCGCACGATCTTTTGCACGGAAGTGCTACTGTAAGCCTTTCCCACATGGAGTCCCTCATAGAGATATAAGGCGGGCTTGTACATAGCGCAATACCTCTGCAGTATCTTCTTAAGCGCATGTGCTAGGGGTACTACTCTATCCTTTTTGCCTTTTGCTTGGCGAACAAATAGCTGACTACGATCCCACTTGATGTCCTCTATCTTGAGTGAAAGGAGTTCCCCTAAGCGTAAACCTGACGAATAAAGTGTATAGATGATCGCTTTATGCTTTTCATTGTGCACCGTATCTATCATTCTGCTTACTTCCATCTTGCTCAGAATCCTCGGTAGGTAAGTCGATTTGCGCGGTCTTTTGATATCCGTAGGTAGTACGTCAAGGCGCTGTTCTATCCTAGAGTAGTAGTACTTTAATGAACTTACCATCTGCTGATGCTTACTCTCTGATACTCCAGACTTGACGCAGTGAGTTAGATAACTCTCGACATGGCGAATTGATACATCACTTACATCTTTGGATTTCAGCCACTGAATAAACCTCCCCATTTCGGCTACATAGCTTTTTATAGTCGACCAGCTATATCCTGCCGTAATCATATGATCGCTCAACTGGCGCAGCTTGGTTTTATCATTTGCAGAGGTGATCTTGGATAATAAGTGCTGTTGTCGATCATGGTGATCACTGTTTGAACGTACAGATCTGGCAGTTACACCAGTTCTATCATCTATGACCACTCCATGTGAAGAGTACGCTTCTATAAGATATGCTATACTCTCTTGATGCTTGGGGATACGCCACCTGCGATATGATCTATCATACACGCGCCCCTTAACTCCCTTGATAATAGACATATTTATCCTATGACCGCGTAGCTCTACGGCAATTTCGCCCTGTGTATCTGGCAGTGGATATAGTGTCATCCGCTGAGGATCAGAAGTGACTAGAATCAGTTCTTGTATCCTCGCAAAATCCTCAACAGAGAAGCACCTAAGTAAACTTTGAATCTTTTCAAGATTTACAAGGCTGCCACGTGCCATCCATCTTTTATTCCGTGGATCCCACCATGTTCTATCAAGGGATTTTATCTGCGATACCAGTACTTTATCATATGGTATCTGTATCACGAAGAGACTACGATGATATGATACCTTAATCTCAGTCTCTGTAGAGTCTGATATGTCTGCGCTCGCATACTTCTCACTCGCGAGATCGTCAGAGGGTGCCACCTCACTAGGCGGTATGGCGGTAGAAAGTCTCTGGACGGAGAAGTGTCCGACTGGGCCGCTCGGTATTATATCATCATGCGTCTCTCGGAGTTCCGATTGCACCTTATGATCGTAAATAATCTTTGTGTAGGGTAATTGTAGTCCTACTAGCTTAAGAAGAGAGCGTCTATCGTATGGTAGATGCCAGCACTTGCGGCTCGCAGAATACCTTCGTCCACTGATCCGCTTTACAGCTTCGATTAGCTCTGTATCGTAAGGAAATTTTAAACTGAGACGATCGATTCCACGATGGCAGATCTTGGCTACGATTATACTTGTAGGTGTAAAAGACATCGTTTTATCAGTATGAGTTCAATAGAAATTGCATTCACCGTAGTTATTCGTATAACGATAAGTTATTGAAATGTCTACTCCAAGCTAAGATAGGCATTCTTTTTAGACAGGCCTTCTCAGCATATCTTTATCAATCCAAGGTATTGCCCTTCATCAAAGAAGTCAAATTATTAAACCCAATGCATACATTGAGTTTCTTTGATCGGATCTTCGTCTTAGATAATATCCATTCTTACAGTGACTTATGAGGATTTGGACTACTACGCGGGTGTCCTATTTTTAACGTAAAATGCCTCTCTGTACAGGTTCTTTGTTTTGAAGACGATCCTTAAAAACCGATCATCAAGCGGCTGGTCATTGAGCGGCAGCCTAGATCCGCCATGGCCCGCTATGCCTCGTCAGAGAAGCACCTCATCTTATTGCACCAGCGGCTCACGCTACGAAGCCTAAAGCACGAATGTAAGTAAAACAGAATAACTCTGAGCTCCCACCGACCTCTTGGATTCATGGTTGGGTGTCGCAAGCCGACTAGGCAGTAAGCTGATCGGTATACTCCTTAGAGACAGCAGACTTGAGTATGTCCATGACTGCTTTCTCTGAAATTTTCATGGTGACGGTTGTCTCATCGAGCTTGGTGATGGTACCTATGATACCAGCAGTAGTCACTATGCGATCGCCTTTCTTGAGGTCTCCAAGGAAATTTGTCTGCTCTTTCTGCTTCTTAGCCTGAGGGCGGATAAAGAAGAAATAGAACACCACGACAATACCGCCGAGGAACAAGAGATTCATCATGTTGGGTGATTCCATAGTCTACTAGTCTTTTGTGGCCGCGAAGATAAGCAGATGCTCTCGGAGATCGACGCTATCTTGGCGTGTCTACGATACCTATAAGCTTCACCTTATTAGCGGTAGGAAGGGTGTTAGCGTAGATGGTAACTTCCTTGGTCTGACGACCTATCTTGTTTTTAGTATCAAATCGAGCGGATATCATGCTAGTCTCTCCTGGTGCTATGGGTTCTTTGGGCCATTCTGGAACGGTGCAACCACAAGTGCTGCGTGCATCTGTGATGAGAAGTGGTGCTTTGCCTGTATTAGTGAAGCTAAACTCATGGTAGACGGTATCACCTTCCATCACAAAGCCAAAGTCATAGACGCTCTCGTCAAAGCTCATTTTAGCAGATTTTTTCGGCGTTTTAGGCTTTTCTTGTGCTGTTTGGGGATTCTTGATGATCTCTGAGATGTCCTCTACCTTGACAGGTGTGATTTCTCTTTTTACATCAGCATTGTCGGTAGCGGTAGTTGTTTCATTTTTCGCTACAGGTTTATCAGCTATCAGCTTAGAGCCATCTTGATGAGTAGAAGACTTTTGGCCGACAGGCTCATCCATCTTAGAAGCACTTGTCTCAGTAGTTTTATCCGTGTCAGCTACAGCGTCTGAGCCGCATGCGGTCAGAAGGATGCAGAATAGGGCAAGTAGTAAGAGAGTAGGGCGGTAGATCATAAGCGTATGGATTAGTACAAAGGTAGTAGCCGAGGCAGTAGGTATAGAAGTCTTAAACAATTAACGTATGGGATTGTCATCTGCATCGATCTCACATTCACTATTTTTGCAATATAGAAACGATATGAAAGTAGAAAACTGTATAATTATAGGATCAGGGCCTGCAGGCTACACCGCCGCGATCTACGCAGCACGAGCCGGCATGAAGCCCATAGTCTACACGGGTAGTGAACCCGGTGGACAGTTGATGATCACCACTGATGTAGAGAACTATCCAGGCTATCCTGATGGTATCATGGGTCCACAGATGATGGAAGATTTCAAGAAGCAGGCGGAGCGATTTGGCACGGATGTGCGACATGAGATGATCACTGAGGTAGATTTTGACGGTGATCACCATACATTGACTGCCGAGGGTGGTGATAAGCTGGCCGCACATACGGTCATCATCAGTACGGGTGCCAGCGCCAAGTGGCTGGGCCTAGAATCCGAGCAGCGACTTATGAATAGAGGCGTGTCGGCCTGCGCCGTGTGTGATGGATTTTTCTTCCGCAATCAAGTAGTGAGTATCGTCGGTGGAGGGGATACGGCCTGCGAAGAAGCTACTTACTTGAGCAAGATCTGTAAGCATGTGCATATGCTGGTACGACGTGACGAACTACGTGCTAGTAAGATTATGCAACAGCGCGTCATGAAAGCAGAGAATATCACCATTCACTGGAACACATCTACCGTAGAAGTACTCGGACAAGAAGAGGTGACTGGCGTCAAGGTTAAAAATAATAAATCTGACGAGATCTCTGAAATCGAATGCGCGGCATTTTTCGTAGCTATAGGTCATAAGCCAAATACAGGCATCTTCAAGGACTGGCTTACGCTAAATGATGCCGGATATATCCTGACCACTCCCGGCACGGCCAAGACTAATATCGAAGGTGTATTCGCTAGCGGAGACGCTCAGGACTTTACCTATAGACAAGCTGTCACGGCAGCTGGTACTGGGTGCATGGCCGCGCTCGATGCAGAGCGATATCTCACAGAAAAAGAAATTATATAATTCCCATCATTACAAAATAGATTCCTATCATGAGCAAATTCAGAGCAGGCGTATTACACGGCGATGAAGTCACAGAACTCTTCCAAGATGCCGATAAAAACAACTATGCCATCCCTGCAGTCAATGTGGTAGGGACTAATTCTATTAATGCTGTACTAGAGACTGCACGTGATGTGAAGAGTCCGGTTATAGTCCAGTTCTCTAATGGTGGTGGAAGCTTCTATGCTGGTAAGGGTCTGGATAATACAGACCAGGAAGCTGCTATCCTCGGTAGTGTCTCAGGTGCTATGCACGTGCACGTCATGGCGGAGGCATATGGTGTGCCAGTGGTCTTACATACTGATCACTGTGCTAAGAAGATCTTGCCATGGATCGAAGGATTGCTTACCTATGGTGAAAAATTTCACAAGGAGCGCGGTTTCCCGCTGTACTCGAGTCACATGCTTGACTTCTCAGAAGAGAGCTTAGAAGAAAATTTAGAGCTCTGTGAGCGCATGTTTAAGCGTATGGCAGCTATAGGTATGACTCTGGAGATGGAGCTGGGAGTAACAGGTGGAGAGGAAGATGGAGTAGATAATACCGGCATAGATAATAGTAAGCTCTACACGCAACCAGAGGAAGTAGCAGAGTCTTATGAGCGTCTGTCCAAGATAAGTAATCGATTCACCGTGGCAGCAGCGTTTGGCAATGTCCACGGTGTCTACAAGCCAGGTAATGTGGACCTCCAACCGATAATCTTGAAGAAATCTCAGGAGTTCATTCAGGAGAAGTTTGGCACTGATAGCAATCCAGTTCACTTTGTCTTCCACGGTGGAAGCGGCTCCAGCCGTGAAGATATCAGAGAGGCCATAGAGTACGGAGCTATCAAGATGAATATCGATACGGATATGCAGTGGGCCTTTCTCTCAGGAGTGCGCGAGTACTATGTGAAAAATGAAGGCTATCTGCAATCACAGATCGGTAATCCTGACGGCGACGATATTCCTAATAAGAAATACTACGACCCACGCAAGTGGCTCAGAGTTGCTGAAGAGAGCTTCATCAAGCGTCTGCATACGGCCTTTGAAGATCTCAACTGCCTAGAGCGAAACGTCTAGGTCATCACACCATGTCGTAGCTGCTCGGCAATAGCATTGCGCTCTAGCATAAGTCGCTGATAGAAATTGAGCTTGAGCTGTATCGTATCCTCGTCGGCATCCTCGAGAGTTGATAGCTCCTGCATCAGTTCGTCTATGGTTTTGGACAGCTTACGCATTTTGAGGCGTAGCAGAATTTCTGTGGCCTCTGTCTCATAGTTCTTGTCAGGATGTGGCTGATTGAGCATACTATTCTCTAGCATGTCCTCCCAGTTGTGACTGTAAGTGTGCGGGCTCGTCGTGAGATCTATGACAAATTGCCGCAGCTTCTCATCCTCGTGATGATAGAAGGAGTCGGCTCGCAGGTGAGTTCCTTGATTATAACTCTCTATGTATTGCCGTAGTACGGATAGTGATAGCTCATCATCATAACTATCGAGCTCCTCTTGGATATTTTCTACTATAAAAGCAGCAACACTGTCATCGGGCTCTTCAGAGAGCAGTTGATCGCCATAGAGTAGGAGCACGCGAGCAAGGTTACGCTCATGATACAGATCCGCGTCTACAGGATCAGCAGACACATTTCCGCCAGATCCCGTAGCTAGCTCCATAGGGCTTGATGGATCTGATGGTCTCGTATCACGCTTGCGCTGGATAGCGCGCAACTTGTTATCAGCCGCTAGAGCCTTGTTGATTTCTTCTAGCATATGACCTTCCTCTATGCTGAAGCGCGAGGCGCAGTCCTGAGCATAGAGAGATCTGGTCATCGCATTGGGAATCTTGGCGATGCTTGCCGCAATATCTTGATAAGCGCGAGCGCGCTGTATAGGACGATTTTCTGTCTCTTCCAGCAGTAGATTACTCTTAAAGACGATGAAGTCTGTGGCTGTGTCCTTGAGATATTGTAAGAAGGCATCCGTACCGCGATCTCTCACGAGGGAGTCAGGATCTTCACCATCAGGCAACACTATGATCATGGGATGCAGACCTTCTGCTAGCACGATGTCGAGACCTCGCATAGCAGCTTTCAGACCCGCGGCATCTCCATCAAATATCAGTAGGACATTCTCCGTATGACGCTTAATCAGTGAGCACTGTTCCTCTGTCAGCGATGTACCAGAGGCCGCTACGACATTGCGTACTTCATACTGATGCAGACTCATGACATCTGTATAGCCCTCTACGATGATACACTGATCCAGGCGACGTATATCTTGCCTCGCTTGGAACATGCCATAGAGCACTCTGCGCTTATTATAGATTTCTGTCTCGCGGGTATTGATATACTTCGGTGCCTTGGGATCTGCACTCAGGATCCGCCCAGCAAATCCAAGGATCTTACCACCAGCGCTCTGAATAGGGAAGATCACACGGGATCTGAAGAAGTCTCCGCCATATTGATTAGTGAGACCACAAGACTCGAGTCGGTCTAGCGTGTGGCCATCAGACAGTGCCGCTTTTACCAGGTCATCTTTCTGCTCAGTGGAGTAGCCTAGCTGAAACTTCTCTATAGTGCTCTCTAGGAAACCCCGCTCTTTGAAGTAACTGAGACCCACGCTACGACCCAGATCAGTTTCCATAAGTTGCTTGCGATAGTGATCGCGCGCATACTCATTGACAATAAAGAGGCTATCTCTCTCGGCAAATTCTGCACGGTCTTCCTGACCATCTTCCTCGAGTTTGACACCATATCTAGCAGCGAGATTCCTGATCGCCTCTGGAAATGATAAGCCCTCGAGATCCATGAGAAACTGCACAGGACCGCCTGCTTTTCCACAACCAAAACACTTGTAGATATTCTTATCTGGAGACACCATGAAGCTAGGCGTCTTCTCATTATGAAATGGGCAGAGCCCCTTGAGATTGCGTCCACTTCGCTTGAGACGCACATGCTCCTGTATGATATGCTCCACAGCAGCAGCGTCTAGGACTTCTTGTATGCTCGCTTGAGATATCACAGCAGATCTTGCATCATGTCATCAATCGTGTGTACACCAGATTTTCCCTGGACCCAGCGCGCCCCCTGTAGTGCTCCAATAGCGAACACATCTCGCGTGCTTGCATCATGTGTCAGAGTGATACGCTCTCCTGGTAGATCTAGTGTGATCTCATGCAGTCCCTTAGCGTCTCCTTCTCTGATAGCCCTTACGGGCAAATGCGTGCTCGTATCATCACCATCCAGAACCCACTCCGTGTAGGCACTATGATCTATGACGTCTCCAGCAAGACTGATAGCTGTTCCGCTTGGCGTATCCAACTTGCTCGTGTGATGCGTCTCACTGATCTGCACCCGCGCACCATCTGATAATCGCGAGAATGCTGCCATACGTCGAGTGAGCTGCCGGCATAGATGCATGCCAAAGCTAAAATTACTCGCGTAGAGTAGGCTTGAATTGCCCGTACGGAATAGCGTAAAGAGCTCTTCTGCGGAATTGTGCCAGCCAGTCGTACCGCATACCGCAGTAGCACCGTGAGTCGCATATGCTCTGAGATTATCGAGAATCGTATGCGGACTGCTAAAGTCGATGTACACACCGTCAGAGTCTGTACGCAAAGACTGCAGTAGTTCTCTATGAGAAGTGATAATCGAGCTCGTCGTACATCCATGACTCGGAGCCAATCTCTCGATGGCGCGTCCCATCTTTCCGTATCCTACGATATGTATCTGAGTAACTTGCATAGTGCTCTGGCACAGGAGTAGACAAAGGTATCTCATATGGTCTGTCTATGATGGAAAGCCTAGCCCAAAGTCGCATAGGATTTATCACTACATTTGCGCTCCCATGGATACTATCCTGATGACCCTAAATATAGACTTATGGGATGGTTCAGAAGACTGAAAGACGGTATACAGACCGCCACTAAATACAAAAAAGAAACGCCAGACGGACTGTGGTACAAGTGTAAGAGCTGCAGCCACCTCCAGACGACTAAGGAGCTAGCGGCCAATGTCTACAAGTGTGTAGACTGTAACTATCATACACGTATCGGATCAGAGGAGTACTTTGAGATTCTCTTTGATGGCGCTTACGAAAAGCACTTCGAAGACATTCGCTCGGTGGATATGCTTGGATTTACAGATCTCAAGACTTACAAAGATCGCCTAGCCGCAGCGCGCGCTAAGACAGATGAGACAGACGCGATCACTGTGGCAAGTGGCAAGATCAAAAAGCGTGATATTGTCATAGCTGCCATGGACTTCACTTTTATAGGAGGTTCTATGGGCTCTACAGTAGGTGAGAGAATCTCACTAGCCATTGACCTCTGCTTAGAACGGCGTGTACCGCTCATGATCATATCTAAGTCAGGAGGAGCTCGTATGATGGAAAGTGCTTTTAGCCTGATGCAGATGGCTAAGACTTCTGCTAAGCTCAGTATGATGGCGATGCAAGGTATTCCTTATCTATCCTTCCTCACAGATCCTACGACGGGTGGTGTGAGCGCATCGTATGCTATGCTAGGTGATATCAACTTTGCAGAGCCTGGAGCACTGATAGGATTTGCCGGACCACGTGTCATCAAAGAAACTATCAAGAAGGATCTTCCTGAAGGATTTCAGCGAGCCGAGTTTTTACTCGAGCATGGATTCCTAGACTTTATCGTAGATCGAGCGGACCTGAAGGATCGGCTGAGCGAGATTCTCGATATCTTCAGTGCTGCCGCTTAAGACCATCGCATTACCTTCATCCGCATATCTAGAGGATCAGCATATTTCAAGATTTCATCAAAGAAATCTGTGCCATAGCGCAGGTAGTAGGGTATGAAGCTCTCGTAGCGTTCCTGAAGCTTCTGCTCTGGATAGATCTGGTCGCGTATCTTATTGATTTTCCGGACCTTCACCTCTTGTTGATTTTTATAGGAGCGATTGAGCTTTTTCTTTAGATTTTCGATGGACTTGATGGCCTTTACCTTATCAGCTGTTACAGATTTACCTAAGCTCGGATCCACTTGAGAGATACGCTTGATGATGTCATCATAGACCTGAGCCATGTGGGCCTCAGCATCGGGCAGATCATAAGCGTCTGGTTTGTCCTTATCGATAAATGCGGCTATGACATTATCTATATCTCCATAGAGCTCTGGCACTGTGAGTCCTAGTGCCTCTAAGTCCTCAGCAGTGCGGGATGTAACCTGTAAGAAGGAGTCTCGGCGTACCATCACGGGAAAAAACACACCGAAGTGCTTAAACTGTGCCCAGCGTTCATTCCAGTAGGCGAGCTCTCCGCCACCGCCAACATAAGCGATATTGGGCAAGATGCTCTCTTGGTACAGAGGCCTCATGACCACATTGGGCGAAAAGGACTCAGGATGTGATTCCAATTCTGCGCGTAGATCAGCTTCCGACCAGCGTAGAGATGTATCAACTACCGTATAGCTACCATCTACGTATTCTATACGATCTCGTCTACCATCCTGCAGGTAGAATAGATTGATTTCCCTCGGAAATGCCTGATCACTGAAGCCGAGCTCTTTGATTTTATCTTGTGTCTCTCGCACCAGATCATGACTCGGACGCTCCGTGAGCTCTTTCCACATGATAGGGGCAAACGCCCGCTTGAGACGTGCATCATCCATACGCAGTACAAGTAGGCCATAGGAGCCAAAGAGCGCATGTACGATATCGTGTACGGACTCACCATAGCGATCATGCTTCTCCCATGCACTGAATATGTCAAGTAATCGCTTGTCATTTTCCTTATCACCTAATATTTCGCTTAGCTCCGACTTGACCTCGGCGAGACCCTGTGTAGACATTCTACCTACTGGGCCTCCGCGCTCATCAGGAGTCCAGCTCACTGATTTAGAAAAGAGATGTACACTCTGTATTTCCTCAAAGTCATGATCTTCCCCTCCTATGACAAAGACTGGCACGATGGTATTTTCACTACTTTCACTGAGCTTACGAGCAAGTTTTATTGCCGATAAGATCTTATACACGTAGTAGAGTGGACCGAGTGCCAGAGATGGCTGGTGCGCAGTGATTACCGTGCGGCTGTCATCGCTTTCTAGCGCCTTGATTGCTTGGATCTGCAGATCTGTATCATCTAAGGAATCGTACTGATCACGCAAGACTTCTACGAGAAGTGCACGATCGATAGGATGACCGCTGCGATCTCTAATTGCCTGATGCAGGCCTTGGTCTGTAGGAGCATAGGGTAGGAGGCCATGAAGCTGCGGATGCATTTGGGCGAAAGCCCTATCTCTCTCAGAAAAGACGGGTACATCCTCATAGGTGAGGTAGCTGACGGAACTGCTCATGGTAATAGGGACAATTTTCTAATCGCCAAAGTTGTACAATTCCAATTTCTTTGCAGTATGTGGAAAATCATCATGAGGCGACTTCTGAGCGGCGCAGCTGTGCTGGTCTTTGTGACCTTGGTGGTGACGGGGATCGTCTACTTAGCTCCAGTTGATGCAGAAAGGCTATCCTTCGGTCAGCGGGCGGACAGTGAGACAGTCCTTAGTTTACAGAAGCACTATGGATTGGACCAATCTTTACGAGTCCAGTTTGCTCGGTACATGCGTGACCTCAGTCCCGTGTGGCTGATGAGGACAGGAGAGGCGGCATGGCGTGACTTGTATGCATCCACTACGATCCTGCACGTGGGACATCGCGAGCTAGTGATTAAGAAGCCTTATATGCGGGACAGTTATCAGTGTGGTAGGCCGGTGGCCGAGATCTTGGCCGAGGTCATACCTCTTACCATCATACTTGCCCTATGCGCTATGGTCATAGCCTTACTTCTCGGAATATCCCTAGGCTCTATATCGGCCATCTACGCAGGTAGCTGGGTAGATCAGTTGATCGTGAGTATGTCGGTGCTAGGATATTCTCTTCCTAGCTATGTGAGCTCGATCGTCTTAGCCTTGACACTAGGATACATGTGGTCGGACTGGACGGGCTTACCGCTGCAAGGTAGTCTACGGGAGATGAATGACCTAGGGGATGTCGTATGGCGCTGGAATCGCATCATACTTCCCGCTATCGCACTTGGCATCAGGCCAGTGGCAGTCATCTGTCAACTCAGCAGATCTAGCTTGCTTGAGGTGATGTCAGAGCCTTATGTGAAGACTGCGAGAGCTAAGGGCCTTTCGGCCAAAAAAGTCTTTATCCAGCACATACTACGCAATGGCTTGAACCCAGTAGTGACGGCAAGCACCGGATGGCTAGCGTCTATGCTCGCGGGATCCTTCTTTGTAGAGACGGTATTCAACTACAAGGGACTTGGCTATACGACCGTAAATGCCTTGATAAATTTTGACATTCCACTGATTCTTGGCGCAGTGCTTTTCACGTGTGCAGTCTTTGTCATCATGAATATCCTAGTCGATATTCTCTATACTTATCTAGATCCGAGGCTAGCACTCAGCTAGTGCGGGCATTAAAACCGATACCCGACACTACCGATCAGGCGATTGGGCCGATTAGAGAATTCATAGTCTCGACCTGAAAAAGTGAGATGACTGCCAAAGTTTGTGAAATTCCCCTCATACCTCAGATCCACATTAAACTTCCAGATATCGACACCGACACCAGCTTGATAGCCAAACGTAACGGCGCTGAAGTTCTCTTCATAGTCTGCAAAGTCAAAGAGATCTGATGTGCTATTGAGAAATACGTGGGCTACAGGGCCAGCATTGATACGGAGTATACCTGTCTTGACGCCGAGCATCACTGGGAGATCTAGATACTGATACTTTTCTTCAAGTACTTGATCCATGATATCTGGATCGTCCTGATCAAAGATCCTGAAAGTTGCCCGATTACTATTGAATACGAGCTCTGGTCGGATGATGAAGGTACCCAGCTGAATCTGTGTCCAGACTCCGAGGTGATAACCATACTCGCCTTGCTCTAGCAAGAGTGTAAAGTCATCTCTGCCTTGATCATCCAAGATCTGAATCTTCTCATCGTCTATACTGAATGTGCTCAATCCTGCTTGCACTCCAGCGGAGAACTGACCAGATAGGTATGTCATTGATGTAGCTAGTAGGAATAGTGCTGCGAGTACTGTTTTCATAAGGCTGTGCTTTATTGAGGTCATGAGGGGTAATAAGAGTATGTGAAGCTAACGGCACTTGGATCATAATTTATGGATTCATAAGAGAACTTTTATAGAGATTGGCTAATAATTAACAGTCCGCTTGCTTCTTAGCATCTTTGTGCTCATGCCATCACCTATTATCTATGCTGATTACACAGGCTCGTGGTCTCGAGTAGAAGATTGTCCCACTGATCATAGGCCATGCTATGCCTTTATAGGTCGGTCCAATGTAGGTAAGTCCAGTCTCATCAATATGATCACTGGTCGTACCAAGCTTGCTCATGTCTCTAAAGCTCCGGGTAAGACTCAGTCTATCAATTACTTCATGATAGACAATGCCTGGTATATCGTGGATCTACCTGGTTACGGCTACGCTAAGCGTAGTAAAAAGATGCGAGCGGCATGGGAGCGCATGATCGAGAAGTATCTACAACTCTGCCAGCAGCTTGTCTGCACCTTTGTGTTGATCGATGCTAGACATCCACTGCAGCCGATAGATCTTGAGTTTATCAATTGGCTAGGAGAGAGGAGTCTGCCCTTTGTCATCTGCTATACCAAGGTGGATAAACTGAAGCCTCATGAAGTAGATGAGCATATCCATGTGATCAGAACTGAATTACTGGAATACTGGGAAGAGTTGCCTCAAGAGTTTGTCAGTAGTGCCGTAAGTGAGCGTGGTCAATCAGATATTCTAGCATTTGTCCATAAGCACAATGACGGTTTCTCTGACTAGGAACGGAAGCGATCTGAAGTGATACGACCAAGCGACCATAGAGAGCACCTGATTGATGATATCAATCAATGGCCTATAGCACGACTCTACAGGGATCGTGAAGGACTCGTAGAGAGTGTTATAGATGATTCGCTGAGTGCTCTGGGTGATGATATTACGACCATAGAGTCGCAGGTAGCTACTACCATTTTTCTTGAGATTAAGCGGCTCAAGGAAAATCCATGGAAGGTGGATCTGAAGTCAGAGCCTAAATTCTGGAAGAAAATGAAGGCCGACTATAATGTCGCCAAAGACAAGTCTATGAATGAAGTGCAGAGGCGCGTCATTCTAGAAGAGATAAGACGGACAATTGTCCATCGATATAGTGAAGAAATAGCTGGAGGATTCAATGAACGTTCTGTGCGATTTGCTAGGAAGTTTTTGAGACTATTCTTTGCGGCTCTGCTCAATGCTTCTAAGCTATTTAAAAGCAAGAAGAATCGTAATACGGAGCTATCTGACAAGATAAAAATGTACGGCGATACTTCTAAGATTGCTGAGCTATTTAATCAAGGCGTCGTGGTAGTGTTGCCCACTCATTTTTCTAATCTTGATTCACTACTGATTGCCTACAGCATGGATATGATCGCTGGATTACCAAGTTTTAGCTATGGTGCTGGGCTCAATCTATTTGAGAGCGAGATCCTAGCCTACTTTATGAATCGCCTAGGTACTTATCGGATTGATCGTCGCAAGAAAAATCCTCTTTATCTTGAAACTCTCATGAGTTTTTCTCGAGTGTCAATTAAGAAAGGAACCAATTCACTATTCTTTCCAGGCGGTACGCGATCTCGATCTGGCAAGATGGAGACACAATTAAAGCTAGGATTACTTAATACGCTTATCGAATCTCAGCGAGAGCTCATAGCAAGTGGTAGCAAGCAGAAGCTTTTTGTGGTTCCATTGATCATAGGATATAATGTAGTGCTCGAAGCTCGATCTCTCATCGATCAGCACCTGCGCAGATTATATGGTGAGAAATTTCTCGCACAGAAAGAGAGTACACTCACTGCAAGGCAGATCCTCCGATTTGGTTTAAACTATTTTCGACAAGATAGTGAGATTGTCATGTCCTTTGGTCAACCCATGGATATCCTAGGTAATCCAGTAAGTAGCGATGGTCGCAGTCTTGATGAATGGAATCGTGAGATTAATATTGCCGATTACTTTATCGGACCTGATGGTATGGAGCCAGATCTGCAGCGAGAGGCCGTCTATACGAGACGACTAGCTGCTAAGGTGGTAACATCTTATCATGAGCACAATGTCGTACTCTCTAGCCATGTAATCGCGCATGTAGCCTTCATGATGTACCGCCGCGCGTTTCACCATATACCACTTGTTGATTTATTAAATCAGAGAAGTTGGGAATATGAAATTGACTACGTTGAATTTAAGATGTGGGTAAAGCGATTTAAGAAAGAACTAGTGCAGATGGAGACTAGGGGAGAGCTACTGCTTGATCCAGCCTTAAGTAAAAAATTTAAGCGAGTACTGGCCACAGGAATCAAACTACTGGGAAGTATCCACAATACGGAAGCCCTCACGTGGTCAAAGAAGAATAAATCTCTTACGGTAAGCGATCATCGACTACTTCATTACTATAGCAATAGAATTGCGACGTACGAGTTCAAGACCTTTAACAATGAAGATTTTTTAGCTTGATCATGAATACTCTGAGGCAAATCTTTCTCAGTGAGAAATTGATGAAGGTCGCCATTGCTATCAGTGCCATTGTGATCTTTATTTTATCTTTTCCTGAGTGGGAGAGTCTCACGTATATGCTTCTCCTTGATCAGTTGTTTATTCTGTTATTTGCGCTAGAGGCATAGGTTAGGATTCGGCATTATGGCTGAAAGGTATATTGGGAGAACGCCTGGAATATTTTCGATTTTCTTTTAGTCCGGCTAAGCATAGCGAGTTTAGCTATTTATATAGCCCATGCCAGTGAATTGTCTATTCTTCTGTCCGATGTAACCCATTTCGTGCATTAGGATTTTTTTTATTGGCTCTTCTTTTTATATAACATTCATGTTTACAGTGACTTATAAAGATTTAAGACAGTTTGCTTGTGTAAGTTTTTGTTACACATACACTGCAGCTATAACAAGGGCCCTAACCGTGAACTCAGCTTTCGTCAGCTGACTTCGCGCCTAGCGTCTATCTGCTTC
>ENA-ORXU01001940-ORXU01001940.1-marine-metagenome-genome-assembly--contig:-NODE-1940-length-15199-cov-4.572742_pt1 | contig 15199 bp, 15 predicted proteins | sample MGYA00237869_ERZ511484 | MGnify/ENA metagenome assembly ERZ511484
ATCGGCATTGACGTTCAGGAATATTACGCGATGGAAACCAGCGCGACCAGCATAACCCGTGAACCCATCGACGATAGCTATTCGGACCAGAATATGTGGTTCGCAGATCTGGGCAGCGATCCATATAACGATCTGGAGAAAGCGGATACCGCCCGAAAACTGGCAGCGTCGATCGCTTTGCTTCCCAGACAACAGGCGCTGGCGTTGCAGCTGTATTTTGTGGAGGAAATGAATCTGGAAGAAGTTGGCGAGGTTTTGGGGGTGGGCGCGGCGCGCGTATGCCAGATCAAGAAGGAAGCCATTGGTGCGTTGAAAAAACATTGGCAAGAACAATGATGCGGCCAAGCGCAAACTTTGGACGGCGCGCTGCGGGATTGCAGGATATTTGCGAACTTGCATTCATTGTTCGCCCGGCGGCAAATGATGGCCATGGCGCAGCGCGAAATGAACCGCGCACCGACACATTCTTTGCCGTGGTGATTGAGCGTGAGGGCGGGCGCAGCTTTGTCGCAATCGCGACCAATTACAGCGCAAGCGGATTGCGGCTCGAAAGCAAAGCGCATGTCGAACCGCTGGATATACTGACTGTAGTGAAACGCGGATATGGCCGGTTAAGAAGTGAAGTCCGCTGGGTGGAATGTGGCAGTTTCGGCGTGGTATTCGAGGGGCATGTCGATTTGCGCCTGCTCATACCATCCGGGTAGCACGGCCGATTACACGGCCGGGAATTTGCAATCCTTTGTATCGCTAAGCGTCGCCATCTTCATACATATGCAAAACCGTATCTTGCAGAAACCCGCCATGGACAGTGAGCGGCAATTTGCAGGCTGCGGTAAAATCCGATATCTCGATTTTGGGGAACATAAAATACTTGCCAGCGACGTGGGCCTTTTCGGCAGAAAAATATATCTCCGCTATTCCCGCAAAGCGCGCTGCTGCTAAGCACATCTCGCATGGCTGCAAAGAGGAATACAGAACGCAGCCCGCCAGATCGCTTGTTCCCAGTTTTTTGCCAGCGGCCGCAATGGCGTTAATTTCGGCATGGCGCGTTGCGTCGCAATCGCTTTCAACCGTGTTTGCGCCATCAGCTATGATTGTACCGTCTTTCACTATACAAGCGGCAATGCCGGCTTCGTCTGCCTTTTCAAAAGCTGTATTGGCGCGGTCGCAGCAGTGGCGCATGATGGCTTCATCGTAATTCTGGGGCGTTGGCATAGCTGTCTTTCCCGTTGGGTTTGCGGTAACAATACCGATACACACGCATTGCGTTGCGCCGTCACCTAAATTCGCGCAATTCAGCGCGGCCAGATTCAGCAGGAACACCCTTTTATCAAATACCCCGTCACCCCTGATGGCCGATATTTCATCGTGAAGCACCGGCTTTGGCGATGCACCAATCCGGCGCTGGATCCCGAAGAGCGTGAGCGGTTGAAATCCGATCTTGGCAAAGCCAGATCCGATGTCCGCCGGTATCGCGATGATCCTGCCTGTTTGCAATCCGCTCGTGCGCGCGTGAATGCGGCAAAGATCGCGCTGGGCGAACGCGGGCCGGTATGGTGGAGCGACGGCGCACCCGATTACAACCGGATGCATCCGAAAAATACGCCCTACCGCGAATTCTGGCTATCGCTTCAGGATAACGCATAGCGGCGACCCGCGCCGCATTGATGCTAACAGCAGGGAATGACGTCGATGCTGACCAGTTCTATCTCGGACGACAGATAGCCGTCCTTTACGGGCTCTTCACGCATCAGATCGGTTGACAGATATTTCATATTATTGTCGCAAAATACGGTGCCGATCGGTCCGGTGCTGCCTTGCATCGTTGCGGCTTTGACCGCTGCGAGCAGATTGCCTCCGCTGCTGATCCCCACGCCCAAACCGAATTCGCGGCTGATCCGCTGCGCCATGATAATGGCATCGCCGTCCTGTACAGCGATAATTTCGTCAAGCTGATCGAGCTTTACAAGGTCGGGGATAAATTCATCCGATATGCCCTGCATCCGGTGCGCGCCCACTTTGTGGCCGGTGGACATTGTAGGAGATTCGGCGGGTTCAACAGGATGGACGGCGATGTCTGCGTCCTTTTCACGCAGATATTTCAGCGCGCCCATAATCGTGCCGCCGGTTCCAACACCAGCCACGAATGCGGTAGGCGTCTCGCCAAGCTGCTGCATCTGTTTCCAAAGCTCGCTGACCGTGCCTTTGTAATGCGCTTCGCAATTTGCCTCATTGCTAAATTGCTGCGGCAGGAAATAGCCTTCTTCCTTGCCCAGCGTGTTGGCAGCGGCGATCGCGCCCAGAAACCCGCCCTCTTCCTTCGATACCAGACGCAGCTGCGCGCCATAGCTTTTCAGAATTTGCTGCCGCTCAACGCTCATCCAGTCGGGCATGTAGATAACCACAGGATGGCCCAGCGCGCTGCCCAGCGCCGCAACAGCGATACCGGCATTTCCGCTCGTCGCCTCGGCAATAGGCTGCCCCGGCCTCAGATGCCCGGAAGCATAGGCCGAACGGAAAATATTCAGCGCCATACGGTCCTTGATACTGCCGGTGTAATTATACATCTCGGCCTTGGCAAAGATCGTCATCGGAGTGCCCTGATAGGTGATCTGCAGCTTCATCGCAGGGGTGTTGCCGATGGATGCTTCCATTGCGGTAAAGGGGCAGGATTTGATCTGGCTCTGAAAGGTCATATTCTCTCCGTTTCTGTAGCCATTATTTTTAGCAGGAATGCATCAAAAATCTTCGCAGAATATATTGATCATCTAGATAATATTGTGATATTATTCTGAGAATGACCCCATTACAGAAAAATATTGATGATAACGATCGCGCGATCCTGCGTTTGTTGCAACGTGACGCCAGCCTGTCGCTCGAAAAAATCAGCGAAACGCTGTCGATGTCAACCAACGCATGTTGGCGGCGGATCAAGCGTATGGAAAAAGACGGCACGATAGACCGCCGCGTTGCGATTGTATCGCCAGAAGCTGTCGGTCTGGGCATGACCGTATTCGTCACTGTCCGCACCGACGACCATAGCGACGCATGGCTGAAAAAATTTGCAGATACGATGACAGGGATTGAGGAGGTCGTGGAATTTTACCGAATGGCGGGCGAGATTGACTATCTGCTCAAACTGCTCGTTCGCGATGTCGCCGATTATGACCGCGTCTATAAAAAGATGATCAATGCGGTTAAGATTTCTAACGTATCGGCCAGTTTCGCAATGGAGCGGATCAAATACGAAACCGCCGTGCCCGTTTAACGCAAGGCATTTTTGCGTGACGCGCGGCCATGCAGCCGGAGGCATGCGGTTGGTTTTCGCTTCTGCACCTGCTACCTTTGAAAATAGCAGCGCCCGTTCTGCCCGCTAGTCCTGACCCCGCGTCATCTTCAACCCTACCTTTTTCAAGGCGTTCCAGCAGCCCCAATATGAACGATCCCACTGCAAATACCGGACTTCCCGCCTTGCAGGACAGCGCCAATGTCAGGCGTAATGTCGCCGGGCTGCTCTATCTTGCACAGGGGCTGCCGCAAGGTGTGCTGTTCGTTGCGATCCCGAGCTGGATGGCCGCCAATGGGCAGGTATCCGGAGCTGTAGCGGCAGTAGTGGCAGCGGCAACACTACCCTGGACATTGAAATTCGGGCTAGGCGCTCTGGTGGATCGTCATGCCTTGCTTTCGCTGGGCCAGCGGCGGGGTTGGGTGATAGCCGCGCAAGCCCTCATTATCACAACCTTGCTGTGCTTTGCTGCAATCGCGCCCACGCCGGATGCGTTCGCGTTGATCGTTCTGTTCACGCTCGCCCTGTCGATTTTTACGGCGTTGCAGGACACGGCACTCGACGCGATGATGATCGATGTGACGCCGGGCGGTGAGCTGGGACGGATCAATGCGGCGATGTTTGCCGGTAAGATTATCGGCATGGCTGGCGGTGCTGCGGTTGCCGGGGCTGTTTTGTACCATTTCGGATTCGCAACTGCGATGCTGGCGATGGCCGGATTTTTCAGTCTGCCCGCGCTTGTTGCTGCGTTCGTAAGGGAACGCCCGGGTGAGGCGCAGATGCAAGCCACAAGAAAAGCGCCGCGGCAAGAGATATTGCGCCGCAATGAAGGCCGAAACATGCCGGCGATACTGCGCGCCGGATTGGCGGCGCTGGCAAGCCGGGATATGCAGCTCATCATTCTGTTCTCGCTATTTACGGGTACGAAATCCGGCATCATGAATGTGGCCGGGCCGTTATTTGCCGTGCAGAAGCTGCGCTGGAACGAGGCGGATTACGGATTGCTGATGGCGGGTATCGCGCTGGCGGGAGTAATATTGATCCTCTGGCTGGGCGGCCGGGTAACGGATCGGTTCGGGCCGCGTGTGATAGCCTGCACAGCGACCGTCATTGGCACCGCGGCGCTGATTATCCTGATTTTGATCGAAGATATGTGGCAGCATGAACTGGTGTTCATCAGTCTCTTCTCGATCTTCACGCTGTTCGCAGGGCTCGCTTATTTGTGCCTGCTGGTGCTTGGGATGCGAATATGCAACCCGCGCATCGCCGCGACGACCTTTGCCATCATCACGGCAGCAGAACCCATCGGAGGAATGATCGGGGCCGGCCTAGTGAGCGGGGCGGAGGCAGTTGGCGGAATGCAATTGATGCTGGGCTGCGGAGCATGTGCATTTGCTTTGGCCGGCGCCGCAGTTCTGGGGATCAGCGCCAATATATCCGGTCCGCAATCGGATAGCGTGTAACCCAGTCAACCGGTGTGTCACCAACTGCGACCATTTTGCTTCCTATACGTTTTCGGTCCGTATGATCGGTTGCGCGTCACAGTTTCCAGCCAGACGATACGGGTTGGAGATACGCGCCGCGGGATAATCGCAAAAAATCGCTGCTTCTTGGGACGGCGGATATTTTTAAACGATTGCGGTAACAGGAATTTCGGTATCGATATTCTCATGGAAGGCTCCGGATGATAGATTGTTTTACATCTGCCATCTTGCCGATTGGTTGCAGCGGTGCATCCCCCCATGACGGTATGAATTGCGCTTCTGCCGTTATTTTTTTCTATCGGTATAGTCTGCAACCGCTGCGATGATCCTCTGCGCCACCAAAGCAGGTTGCTGATAGAGCATCAACGTACCTGTGCCGGGTATAATTTCATGCGTAAAATTGCCGGGCAAACTATCACCAAAGTCAGCTGTATTCTGAATCGGATCATATTGAGGCAGCACCATATGAACCGGTATTGCAGTGTCGGCCACTATGGCCCGCCAATCCTCATTCACGATTTGAAATTCCCGAAACACTGCGTCCTGCCCCTGAAAGAACATATGCTGCACGGCATGCCGGATCAGCGGCATATGCGTTGTCGTTTCCAGCATGGTTGCATCAACCGGCAGTTCCTTACCGCTATGTTCGATATACCATTCAACCCCCTTTTTGCGCACGCTGCGCAGGCCCAGCCGAATGAAAAGGTTCATCAAAAGCGGGGAGCGGCTGGCAAGATGCATGATCCCGTATGCCTGCCGCCCCAGATTTTGGGCGGTGCCATTATGTTTGTTCCAAAACATGCCGGAGGACACAATGCCGGAAACGGCACCGGCATCATTCGCCGCAAGAGACAGCAGCGCCAATATGCCATTCTGACATCCAATCGCGGGCGCGCCGCGAATGTCCAAATGGCTAATAAGGTCGCCGATTGCCGCCGCTTGATCTTCTAGCGATGTCAGATTGTAATCAGGCTCGCTCAGCCCGCAGCCGGGGCGCGAGATGACGAATAATTTCAGCCCCGCTTTGCGGAATACTGCATCGGCAGGGCCGGGCAACAGGAACGTCAGCGAGTGGCCGGGGGAATAAATCACCGGCCTGCCATTCTTCGCGCCCATCCAGGTATAGGCGAGCTGCGCCCCGCCGGGCCGCGTGATGACTTTTTCGCGCAGCAAAGGATCGCGCCATTCGGCCAATTCCGATTTTACAGAAACCGCCAGCCGTGCGGCCGTTAGCGTGATCAGATCAATCAATTCGTGCCGTGAATGGCAATCTGTTTTGGCAAGAATGGCTTTTAACTGTGACCTGACAGTGTCCGGCGAAGCGTCACGCTGTGCCGCGACGTGATCCACATCACGCGTGATGAAAAACCGGCGTGCCACGTCCGATTCAGCTTTGGTGAGAGCGAAGGATTCCACCAGAATATCTCCGATGGCATCTGACCAGGGCAGGTCTAGCACGCGCAGCGCGACGTAGGATTCGGACGTTCCCAGCGACGGCAGCAGCGATATTTCGGCAAGCGGCCGACGATCCTCCTCGCCCTCAGCGGCCAGCCGGACGATGGCCCGGCTGCGATTATTGGCGACATGCGCGGATCGCAGCATCGCCCGGTAGTCGCCAACATATGCAGCATCGATGATCGCTTCGGGTATCTGCGCGCCTCTTACCAGATCGAAACGCTGTTCGGCGGGCTGGTTCATCATGATCACCCGCCCGGTCGCGGTCAGGATCAATGCCGCAGAAGGAATTTCCTCCACGGCCCTTTGCAACGGATCGCCGGTTCTGGTTTCCAGATCATCGCCGAGCATTCCAGTGACACGCTCGATTTCCTGTGCAAGAAGTGGATCGTCATCAACCTCGCCGAATGTATCGCCAATCGCATCGAAGCGCGCGGTCCATGCCTGTGCCATAGCGGCAAATGCATCGTCTTCACGCACAGCTTCGTAGACGCTGGTCAGCAGCTGCAAATCCAGCGTGCGCCGATCTGCTGTATATCTGTCATCGTCGGCCATCGCGATACCTTTGCCCCTGCTGCATTCAGGCAGATCGTCACCCTGCCGCCAAATGACCTAAACAGCATCGCCCATATAAGTCATCCCCCCACGGGGGGATGTCCGATGTAAAAACCGTGACCCCGATCGCCGCGCAACCCGCGGAACAGACGGTCTAAATCGCGGCTGAAAATACGCATTATGCCGCAGTTATATATAGATAAACTGCGTGGTGACGGTTGCAGTCCTGATCGAAACGGTCTCCGTGGCTAAATTCCCTAAAAATCGCCACAGGGAATTATACGGCCCGAACAGGAAACAAAAAATCGGTATTCAGGAAATGATTCCGAAACTCGCAGTTAGCTTTTTCAGCAAGAGTAGCCGAAAAATTCTTGGCTTACGCCATTGTCAGCTGTTTCCTTATGTGTCGTGGAACGGTCTGCTTGACGCTGCGAATGGCGCCAACCAACCTGCGCTTGCCCGCTTCCATAAAATCCTTCGACCATTAGTAATAGACGCACTGAGTAATACCTTCACGGCGGCACAACTCGCCATTGCTGTCATCGCCGCGTAAGATCTCCACCACGACCCGTATTTTCTCTTCTGCGCCATATTGTTTGCGGGTTGCTCTGCGAATATCCTTCACCGCCCGCTCAGCGGAAACTTGGAAATTTTTCTGTTTTGCTTTCATCTTCATTCCCTACGGTCATTACGATGATACCACAAAACGCACATGCTGCATAAACTCAATCGGTCTATCGATCGCTGACGGGGGGCAGTGTGAATACCAATGGCGCGCGCAGGAGATAGATATGAAGCTTGCCCCAAAATATCCTTCAGGCTGACGGCATATAGGCCGGTAGTTCCTCCAACAGCTGCGGATCATATTCCTTTTCTGGAAACATCAACGGGTAATAGAAGGAACGTAGTTGCTTGTGATAATCGCGCACAGCATCTTCATAGCCAACCATCGAACCGGCATCTGTACCAGCCAGTTTCTCAAACGCCCGTTCAACAAAAGACGTCGGTGACAGAAAAGCGGCCATGCCAGCCTGACGATCGCGGGCAATTCTGGCTTCGCGATACTGCTTGGCAACAGGCGCTACGCTCTGGTCACCGACTTGCTGGAATGCGTAATACCATTTCCATGCCCATGGCCCGTTGATCTCGGCATATTCGCTCAATTCGGGATGCTTTTCGATAAAAGGCTCCATCGTAGTTTGCTTAGGCAAGTCCCATGCAGCATTTACGGTCTCTCGCTGTAGCAGCAAGATCTCTCCGCCATTGGGGACGGGGTTGCTGGCTTCGATCGCTGCTTTTGAAAGCGCCGGAACAACGATCGCCAGGGCCAGCCAGACGCCGATAAGGGACGTGAGCAGAATAGAGGATGAAGCCTGAATGCGGTTGATCCATTCCACTATCAGCCACCAGACCAGAAGGCTGCCGATAACGATGCCAGTTGCGGTCAGGATAACAACAGCTGACGCCCCTTCAATCAGCCCAGCACCCCACAAAGGAAGCAGCAGCAACAATGCAAGGCAAGCCACCCTGACAAAGGCCCTGGGAAACCATAGGCTGTTTGGTGCGCCGGCGGTAGCAACCAGAAGATCATGCCGCCGTGCTGTGCGCTCTGATGCGCGCAGATCATAGAGCAACAGGATCAACAGCAACGGCGCGACCGATGCGGCGAGGAAGGCGAAATCGAACCTGCCTACCAGCCCGAAATCGGCGTTGCGGGTATCGGCCTCATGGATTTGACCCTCCAACGCGAGCATCCGCACGCGATGTTTCCACGGCGTGCTATCACGCTGCCCCATTGCGGCGAAGGCAAAGTCTGAGGGCGGGGCGTAGGTAAAATGGAAAGCATAATAGGCGGCGCTGCCCCACTCCTCCTGTCCCTTAAGTGCATTGGCTCTGTCAGCGGCATCTTTCTTGATCAGCGTGTTAATGGTTTCGCGTTGTTCGCGGACCTCGGCCACACCAAATGACACGGCAATTAGCGAGAGAAGAAAGGCGAGCAGCAACCAGAAAAGCGCGCCGCGATCCTTGGCGAGAAAGCGAAATTCACGGGTCATATGTCCAAACATTACAGCCGCACCTTTCTCGCCGCAGCAAATACAATCACGCATGACAACAGCAGCCAGCCCAGCAGAATAGTCAGCGACAAGCCTGCCCTTACTAGACGATCATTCGCGTTGTCCGGCGTAAACCGAAACTGGTCGAGCACCTTCCAGCTGTCCGAATTAATGCGGGCGCGGCGTGACGAAGCCTCATTGTTGCTGCGGTTCGTGTCGGTTTCATAATCCAGCTTTTCGACATGCGCTTGATTGAGTGACTGAACGAAATCAAACCGCAGCTTCTCACTTTCGCGCAGGAAGCGATGATGCGTGGCGAGGTCGGTTCCGGCCAATGTGCGCGACAGTGTGCTGATCGAAATGGTGGGAGAGGCAAATCCGAACAGAGCGAATATACGCGACTGGCCTGTTTCCAGATCCATTCGTTTTTCGCTGTAGCTGTTCAGCAGGTCGGTGAGTTCCGCCTCCGAATAAGACGCTACCACGCCGCGCCAGTTGATGGGCAGTTCCTCGATCGTCTCCGTGTCATACTGCTCAAGCACCTCGGCCTGCAGACGCTGAAATGCGGGGTCGGCAGCGTTATGGCCATCGCCGAGCTTGCGCTGTTCGGCGAGCATGACAAGATCGCTCTCAATCTTACCCGGCGCATAGACCATCGCGCTGCTGGTATTGATTGCGAAACGCGGCACAATAAGCGCGGCAAACAGCCAGGCAAAAATCAATATCCCGAGCGAAACAGCACGTTGCTTGAGGATGATCGATGCAGCAAGGACGATGGCGCCCCAAATACAGAGATAAATGAAATAGCCGCCGACAATTGAAAAGGCAGCAAGGGCGCTTTCACCCAGGCTTACCGAATAAGCCGCCACAGCGATCAATGGGATCGTGAACAATATAATCACCCCGAGCAACGCGGCCGCTTTGCCCGCCGCCAACCGCACGCCGGATTGCCCCTGTGCGAGCATAACCGCCAGCGTCCCGCTCTCACGCTCGCGCAGGAAAAGCGCATGGCCGAAGACAATAAGCAGCAGCGGCAGCAGCAACTGATAGAGGCTGGCAGGGGTCAGCGCCGCAAATCCGCCTAGATCGGCTGCGGCCTTGGTATCCGCAAACATCGCCGTATTCTGGCGGTGCCCTTCCAGGAATATCGACTGGCCAGTGACGGCGTCCACGCCGGGCTCAAAGATGGCAAGCGGCGGAGGCGGGCGAAACGCATAATGACCATAATGAACCATGCGGTGCGGATGCCGATCGGGCTGCGCAAAAAAAGTCTCTTCGGCCGCAATCTGTTGCTGAATCCGTTGTGATTGTTCGGCGGCGATCCGGTTGATTGTCAATATGCTGGTCGCTCCAATCAACACCGCGACGATCAGCGCCGCCGCGACGACCACCTTTGATCGCAGCCAGAGCCGCCATTCTTCGCGCGCTATACGGGTGATGCTGCTCATGTGACCTCGCGCTCCGCAAATGCAGCATGGACGGTCTCGGTATCAATACGCTTGCCATTTTGCGCGGAAAAGCTGCCCACCAATTTTCCCTTGCGCAGCAGGCCCACCCGATCAGCAATCTGGCACGCGCCATAGACATCATGCGTGACCATCAGGATCGTTTGCCCGCCATTGGCCAGCGCCTTTACCAGATCGTGAAACTCGTCGATGGCAACAGGATCGAGGCCCGATGTCGGCTCATCGAGGAGCAGGATCGGCGTCTCGCGCAGCAGCGCCAATGCAATCGCGGTCTTTTGCCGCATGCCCTTGGAATAGGACTGCAAGCGACGTGATCGCGCCTCTTCAGGAAGCGCAACATTGTCGAGGGCGGCGTCAATCTCGCGGCGGCCCGCGGATTTCCCGGCGAGATGCAGGAAATAATCAAGATTTTCGTAAGCCGTCATATGTCCGTAAAGCGAGGCAGCCTCCGGCAGATAGGCGATAGCCGAACGGGCAGACGAAACATCGCTGCTGACGCTCGCACCATTGACCAGCACATCCCCGCCCTCCGGCTTCAGAAATCCCAGAAAGGTAAGCAATGTGCTCGATTTTCCAGCGCCGTTGCCGCCCAGTAGCGCGAAGATTTCGCCTTTCGCCACGGCAAAGGAAACATTATCAAGAACGGCGTTCTTTTCACGCACAAGCGAAAGCGAACGGGCTTCGAGCGGAGATGTCATGGAACTAAACCTTTCGTTGCCTAGAAATTGTATCGCGCGGAGACACGAAATGTTCTCGGGGCACCCGGCTGCACCCATACATTGGCAAATGAGTCGGTGTAAAAGGTTTCATCGAGTAGATTATCGACATCAAGCCGGATCGCGAAATTTTCGATCGGCTCGATCTGACCGAACAGCCGGACAGTAGTATAATCCGGCAAATCGAAATCGCTGCCCACTTCGCCGTTGCGCTCACCCACATACAGGACACCCCCGCCAACTTGCATGGCAAGGCCGCCGACAGCAAAATCCTGCGATATCTGCGCGCTCAATTGGTGATCGGGTGAATTGATCAGCGGCTCGCCAGGATCGAATGTGGTGAATGTCGCCGAGTCTGTCCCGCTATTGGTATATTGCGCATCAGTGTAGGCATAGGACAGCCAGATACGCAAACCGCTATCGAAACTGGCATTGGCATCAAATTCAATGCCGCGACTTTGCGCCTCACCAGCAGGGATAAGTTCTCCAGCAGCTTCAGGCCGGGAATCGAAGATGAGAATATTGCTCTGATCAACATCAAACACAGCTATATTGGCCGAGCCCTGCACACCGGAAAGCACGGCGCCGAGGTCAAGTTTAACGCCAGCTTCCAAGGACGTTGATTTGTTCGGGTCAAAGGATGTGCCTTCAAAATCGGTGCCAGAAAGCTGGCGGATGCCTTCCCCATAGGACGCGTATAGGCTAATGCCCTCGGTCGCGCGATAGACGACGCCGGCCTGCGGCGAGAATGCACTGCCCGAAGATTTGCTGATGGATGTACCACCTCGGCGATTGAGCAGTCTTTGACTGAAGTCGTCGAACCGCCCGCCAAAACGAACTTGCAGTCTTTCCGTCAGGTCAATCTGATCCTGGATATAGACACCGAAGCCGCGGGTCGTTTCCAGCCGATCAATCTGTGCCACGGCAGGCGGCCGCGGATAGAGGCCATATTGCGGATTATCGACATCGATCAGCAAGTAGGTTTCCGGGTCGAGCGAGCTACTCGGCGCGCCGCCGATGCCGCCCTGACGGAAACGATTGGCTACCTGGTCGTTGTCAAACTCGTCATAATCCACGCCCATGATCACGCGGTGGCGAATGCCCCCGGTATTGAACTCGCCGGTCAGCTCGGCGCGCAGAGACAAATAATCTGCTTCATAATCCCTGAAGCGGAAAAAGCGCGAAATCGTCTCGCCATCGACCAGATAAGGCTGACGGCTGCCGAAATTATTTTCATACGCATCGCCGACAAGTGATGTCTCGCGGTATCCCGCACCCATCAGAATGCTCCAATCATCACTGAAATTATGTTGGACTTCTAACTGATGGCCAACGACTTCGGTATCGATAAGCGCATCAGGTTCTCCAGTGAACAGCCTGCGCGGCGAGAAGCCGAATTCCTCGGAGAAAATGACTCCGCGATCCTGTGGCAGTTCCTGCGAGGTATACTCCAATTCATAGGTCAGGATCGAATCATCGCCTATGTCAAAACGTACCGACGGATAAATGCCATATTTCTTGGTTTCCTTTGGCCCGCGAAAGCTGCCTGCATCTTCGTAGAAACCTGCAACCCTCACCCCGACATTGTCGTTAAGTGTGGTCTGCAGATCCGCCTCGCCGCGATAGAAGTCAAAAGAACCACCCTGAAACTGAACATGGCCAGATGTCTCAAGCTCCGGGCGTTTGGTGATCAGGTTGATCGTACCGCCCGGCTCTCCTCGGCCATAAACAGCAGAGCGCGGGCCTTTCAGAACTTCGACGGCTTCAATCCCGGAAATATCGCGCGGACCACCAAAGCCGCGACCTGCGTTAAACCCGTTGACGAGGAAGTTGCTGGGCAGGTTGATGTCGCCAGAAAAACCGCGGATAGAGAAGCTGTTCCAAAGCCCGCCAAAATTATTCTGCCGCGCAACCGAAGCTGACAAGTCCAGCGCGCCGTTCAAATCGACTACGCCTGCATCGTCCAGGATCTCCTGTCCGATAAGTTGATCCGACTGCGGTATTTCAAGCTGGTCGAAATCGCCGCGATACGCGGTGCGAATACCATCGACGACAATGTCGGCTTTAGCATTTTCGCTGTCGTCTGCCAAAGCTGGCCCGGCAGGTATAAATGCTACTGATGCGGCGGATAGAAATAACAGTTTTTTCATTGATAAGTTCCTAGGTATAGGTTTCTAAATGGTATGAAATTCTTGACGTTCGGGCGTGTCGATAACCAGCACGAGCCGCGCTACGCCTGTCCCCTCAATCGGCGGAGAACGATGCCGACATGGCGCATGCCCCTCGCCAAATAGCTTGCCTTTGAACAGACCGATGGCTCCGACCGGCAGCCGCTCAAGACAGCAGTCATCATCGTGAGGCGCATAATCGGTACCCGGGCCCGCATAGGTTGTAATCAACCGCAGATCGGTGAAATCGGAATGCAGTTTCTTGCACGCATTATTGGTGACACCCTCTACGCGCACACGCAGTCTACTGGTTTGCATCAGCGCCATAAAGCGGCTGCCAAGCGCCGATATGTCGGTTCGCACGTCTTCGGGCAGCATGGCCAGCGCAGACTTTATCTGATCAAGTGTCCCTTCTGCACGGCGTGAAAACGGTGCCTCTTTCAACAGCCTTTCTATGCTTGCAGCGGATACGGGCAGTTGCCTTTTCTCGATGATTAAGTTTTGTACCGGGCTGTGTATATCGCTCCAGTCAAAAGCGATTTCCGCAATATTCACAGTGCCAACCTACCCTGCGGCAGGCGCATGTCTTCTAATTTTGCCATTACATTATTCCTGCATGTCCAAAAGAATATGTCCGGCCCAAAAGGGCCAAACGCAAAATAGCTGCGAACAAAGATGCGGCCCACCGGCCAGGATAAAGACGATGCCTGCTCACAGTCTAGTTTCAGCAATATGGCGGAGCGCGCGCTTTGGTTTTTAGAGATACAGCAATTGTCAGCCAATTCGACGTGCTAGCGAGCAAAATCCCCACGACTTTGGCGTTATGAAACGCATCGGGAGTGGACATGTCAGGATCATCATTCTGCGACGCGTTTACACATATTTCGCATTCGAACTGCGATTTCTCGTCCGGCTCACACGCATGGCTGTGCCCGGCCATGACAATCTGGCCAAGCATCAATATGCACAATAAGGGCAGCCACACGATAACCGCATTTTTGCGTGCGTTAAAAATCAATCCCATTTCATTGGCGGTATGTTATATTATAACATTTAGCAATAGCTGATCTACGTCAATTGTATATCTCGCGCCTTAGCTTAGTATCTCAGGGGCAAAGTGCTTTGCTGCCTCAATGATTCATCTGTTGGAACTTCCCAGTCAAAATGCTGCAGCTCGTCGAATGGTCGACGCCAGCCACAAAATGGGCGGCGCCTACCATTATTCAAATCGCCGTCTTCTCAGCTAGTGCCAGCGCATCTTAGTATCGACGCCAAGTAGCGGATAGTATTCTCTATCTTGGAGAGACCCAGCAAGATTTGGATCGCACGGATCTGTTTCAGATTGAAAGGATGTTTGTGTCCAATCTTCGCCCCGAAGTTCAATGGTACGCGGCTTTGCGCTGCGGGATCAAATTGTGATTATGTCATCGTCAATCTCCATGGCCGGAATGGCCAAGAAGAATGTCCGCATTTTAGGAACTAAGCAATTGTCGACTTCCAACTTTAACCGGGGCGCAAAGCAGCCGGTCGTTTTGGAAACACTTTTTTGGCCATTTGAGACAAGTGCCGCTTTTCCAGTAAAAGATACCGCGCGTTTCCGTCTCTGTTTTAGCAGTGTCTATTCTCCGGCCACCAAGTATCGGAAAATGCGTGGTATAATAAGGCCGAAAATCGACAACTATATTTTGAAATAAAAAGAAAACTGCATGGTGATGATTGCAGCCGCGACCGAACTGGTCTCGGCAACGAATTTCCTTGCTTCACGGGAATTAACAGGGAAAATTTAGAATAACGCGATTATTTCGTAGCAATTGAGGCTTCAAGGCTGTGGCTTTCTCAGGTTTTTTTGGTCAAATTCCCTAGAAAGCATAACAGGGAATTTTAAGGCTCGAACAGCGAAGTTAAGTTCGGTTTCAAGGAAAATTCTCAAAATTCGGGTTAGCTCTTCAACCAGCATCGCTCGCAATCGATTGCTTGAGTATTCGCTTGGCGATTATATACCTTGCAAACACACT
>ENA-ORXU01001941-ORXU01001941.1-marine-metagenome-genome-assembly--contig:-NODE-1941-length-15199-cov-3.725698_pt1 | contig 15199 bp, 15 predicted proteins | sample MGYA00237869_ERZ511484 | MGnify/ENA metagenome assembly ERZ511484
CTCCGCGCACGACACCAACGTCGCGGCCCACGTCGCGCCCTACCACTCGTCCGACAGCCCGCCCAACTCCTGCGCCCACGCCAAGGGCGCGCAATACGCCGCGTCCAACGCCCACACCCGCGCCGACCCGCCGTGCTGGTGGCAGCCGATTGGGCGCAGATTTCGTCGAAGGAGCGGGAGCATCCGAAGGTGATCGCGGAACACCTGCCGCGACTTTCGGCAGCGCTGAGCGCGCTGCGCTGGCATCCGCCATCACCCGCCAGCTGCGGCCGCATTGGACTGCGCCTTCGGGTGTCGATGTGGAGCTGCTTGTATCGCGGGTAAACTGGCGGCTCAATCGCAACGGCAGCCTGAACGGGAGCCCGACATGCCGCACCCTGAGCGGCGTCAACGCCTCAAATCGCCCGCAGGCATCGTTGCATTGTGAACGTGCAATTCGCGCCGTTCAGCTTGCCGCGCCTTTCAACCTGCCAGAACAGTTCTATAGCCGTTGGGACGACCTCGAGTGGGATTTCGACCGGAGATTGTAATGAAGACCCTTGGAATTCTGACTGCCTTTGTCATGCTCCTGTCCGCCCCCGCGGCAGCGCAGAACAGTGATCTTGATCCTGCTGGCGTCGGTCAGCAGGAAACGCCCGCTGCAACTGCGGAGCAAGATCCTGACGATGGCCCGCTTCGCGGCACCGTCACAGACGATTCCGCATGGCAGGATCTCGGCATTGCCATCGCTGCCTTTGCCACCAATGACAATGTGCCTACGCCCGCCAATGCCAGCGGTACTGAGGCACTGGGGCTGGAGCTGTCGCGCATCGTTTACAACGATCTGCGCTTTAACGGCCTGTTCCGTCCGGTTGGGCCCGATGCTTTGCCACGCCCCACCTATCCGCAGATCACTGCCCCTGCGTGGAACAGCTGGCGCGGCCGCTCTGCCGAAATGCTGGTTCATGGTTATGTTCGCGCCAATGGTGATGGCCGGCTGACGGTTGGCTGTTATCTTTATGACGTCGCTTTGCAAAGCGAGCTTGAGCGTGCGGGCTGGGTAGTCGAGCCTTCGCAGTGGCGCCGGGCCGCGCATCGCTGTGCCGATCTGGTCTATTCGCGTCTCTCGGGCGAACAGCCCTTCTTCGACAGCCGTATCGCCTATATTGCCGAAACCGGCCCCAAGGATAACCGCGTGAAGCGGCTTGCCATCATGGACAGTGACGGGGCCAACCACCGATTCATCACCAATGGCCAATCGACTGCTCTCACGCCGCGTTATTCGCCCGATTATTCGCGCATTGCCTATCTGTCCTACACCGACGGAGACCCGCGTATCTATGTGTACGAGATCGACAGTGGGCGGCAGACTTTGGTGACACAAAGCAGCAATCCGACCTTTGCCCCGCGCTGGAGCCCGGATGGTCAGCATATCCTCTATTCCATGGCTATTGCCGGGAATACGGACATCTACCGCATCTCTGCATCGGGCGGCGGCACACCGGTTCGGCTGACCGACAGCCCTTCGATCGAAGTGGGCGGATCGTATTCGCCTGATGGCAGCCGCATCGTGTTTGAAAGCGATCAGTCGGGCAGCCAGCAATGCTATGTCATGAATGCCGATGGCACTGGCCAGCGGCGTATCACCTTCTTCGGCGGGCGCTGTGCCACACCGGAGTGGAGCCCGCGCGGCGATCAGATTGCCTTCACCCATATCGCCGGCGATTTCCGCATCGCGGTGATGACACCGCAAGGCCAGAACATGCGCACGCTGACCAATGCGTGGCATGATGAGGGGCCAAGCTGGGCTCCCAACGGCCGTATCATCCAATTCTTCCGTACCGAGCGCAATTCGGGCGACACATCGATCTGGCAGGTTGACCTGACCGGAGAGAATGAGCGCCGCCTGCGCACGCCGGTAGGAGCGTCAGATCCGGCCTGGGGACCTGTTCTGCCGTAAATGCGTTAATTCCCCAACGGGTAGCAAAACCTCATACAACCGCAGGTTCAAGGAGAGCCACACAATGAATCGCATTGTTATTGCCGTCACCCTTTCCAGCGCACTCGCGCTCAGCGCTTGCAGCAGGCAGCCGCCCGAAATCACGCCCGATCCGCCGCAGGATGTGATGACGACGCCGACACCAACTGCAACCCCTACGCAGGCCATGGGCCCGCAGCCGGGTTCGCAAGGCCACTTCACCTCTGCGATGATGGGTGCGGATACGATCTATTTCGACACGGACCGGTACAATATCGACAATGACGATGCAGTCGCGCTGCGCCGTCAGGCCGAATATATGCTGCAATATGCAGGATCGACCGCCACGGTTGAAGGCCATGCCGATGAGCGCGGCACGCGCGATTACAACCTTGCGCTGGGTGAGCGCCGCGCGAATGCGGCGAAGAACTATCTCGTCAGTCTTGGCGTGCCCGGTGAACGTCTGCGCACGGTCAGCTATGGTGAGGAACGTCCAGTTGCCACTGCATCGAACCAGGCCGCTTGGGAACGCAATCGCCGCGCTGTTACGGTGATGATCAGCCGCTGATTAGCTGGTAAAATCGGAAACGGCCGGAGCGATCCGGTCCATATCGGGCGCGGCGGCTTCAACCGCCGTGCCCGTTTCGTTTTGCGCATAGGTCGGCGTGGTCGCATCGTCAGGCACAGCAAGAAATGCAAAAGGCGCCATCGCGAGGACGGACAGACATGCGGAAAGGGCCAATTGCTTGCTCACGAAAACTTCCTGTAAATCAAATGCTTCAAAATTGTCTGGTGCTGCAAATAGGCTGACGCCCTTATATTGCAATGCAGCATTAAGGGCATAACGGTAACCAACGCATGAAAGTTCCAAGGTCTTTGTTACCGGTTCACGCGGACCAATTGTTTGCCTATAGGGTGACCATGCAGATTTCTCAGGAAGCAAACTGATGGCGGGTGCGCGCCGCTCCAATGATTGGGGTTTCCCCCGCTGGCGCGGTTATGAAGACGCGCGTGATGCTGTTCAGGTGCGCCTGTGCGACCGCCACGGTTGCGAGGAAAAGGGCGATTGCCCTGCTCCCAAAAGCCCGAACAATCCGGATAAGTGGTATTTCTGTCAGCGTCATGCGGCGGAATACAACAAGGGCTGGGATTACTTTGAAGGCCTCGACAAGGAAGAGGCAGCGAACCGCGCCAAAGCCGAGCAGACCGAGAATGCTGGTTATGCAGAAGCGCAGCACTACGGCTGGGGCGGAAGCGGCGATGGCTCACGTTCCAAGGACGAGATGCGCGCGCTTGAGGTGTTTGAATTGGACGCTGACGCCGATTTCGCCGCGATTAAGCGCGAATGGCGGGCGCGGGCAAAGAAGGTCCATCCTGATGTGAAGCCCGGCGATGACGAGGCGGCGCAGGAATTCCAGAAGTTGCAGCTTGCCTATGAGGTGTTGAAAGCCGCCGAAGAACGGCGCGAATGGAAAGGCTGAACGCGCTGGCTAGTCTTGCGCGCAGTCTTACCTAGGTGGCATTCCCTAGGCGTTGATCGACGTAACTGATGTGATGGCTGTGTAGCTGGACGGGCTATTGAAACCCGTGGTGATCGCAGCAATGTCAAAGTCTCTTACCAGTCAGGCAGCAAGTTTGCCCCGCGCACAAGCGGAGCCGCGATTACCCTTGCGCGATGCCGCATCGCTCATCGCCGCTATGGCGGCGGTTGGTGCTGGCTTTGGTCTGCTCGCCTCGCTCGGGATTGCGTTTACGCGAGAAGAGGGCCGGATCGCGGCGGTCTGGTTCCCCAATGCGCTGCTGCTCGTTGTTCTGCTGCGTTCGCGGTCTGATCGTGTCGGCTATTTTCTGGCAGTATCGTTTCTCGCGAACATCATGGCCAACCTCCATGCCGGTGATGATTGGTACACCTCGATTGGGTTGGCTCTCTCAAATCAAATCGAAGTGATGGCCGTGCTTTACGGTTTGGCACGGCTGCGCTGTAGACCGCTCGATTTTCAAGACGCGCGGCATATCCTCACCTTTGCGGGGATCGCCATCGCCAGTTCTGCTGTGTCTGGCGTGGCTGCCATGGGTTTCCTGCAACCCGGCGATGCGCAAGAATGGGCATCGCAGTGGTGGAAATGGACCAGATCGGACGCGCTGGGGCTGCTATTGTTCGTGCCCGCCTGCATTATTCTGATCGACGGTTGGAAAGCGCGGCACCGGCTAACGCGCGAAAAGCTGATCGAGTCGATTTTCATCATCGCGCTAGGCTCCATGATCAGCGTCTACACTTTCTGGCAGACGGATTATCCATTCTTGTTTCTCGATGCGCCGGTTGTGATCCTTTATGCCTTGCGGCTCGGACCGGTCGGCAACGCGATTGCGATCATCAACCTTGCCATCGTTGCTACTATCGCGACTGCTGCGGGGCACGGACCGATCAATCTGATCGATGGAAATCTGGGTGCCAAGGTGATGGTGCTACAGATATTTCTGGTCAGCAGTTTTGCGGTCGGTTTGCCGATAGCTGCCATGCTGCGCGCACAATTGCAGGCAGCGGAAACGAAATCCCGGTTTCTGGCGCAAATGAGCCACGAAATACGTACGCCGATGAATGGGGTTTTGGGCTTTGCAGATTTGCTCGGTCAAACCCAGCTAGAGCCTGATCAACGCCGCTATGTGCAAAGGATCAACCAGTCTGGCGAAGCGATGACCCAGCTGTTGGGCGACATTCTTGATTCTGCGCGAATGGAGGCGGGCTCGTTAAAGCTCGCGCATGAAGCTTTCGATCTGCACGCGCTTTGCCGCGAAACGGTCGGGCAGTTTGAAGCGCGCGCGTTGGAGCACAGGGTGGAGCTGCGTTGCGAAATCGCGCCCGGTGTCCCGCGGTGGGTTGAAGGCGATATGCTGCGATTGCGTCAGGTGCTGACCAATCTGCTTGGCAACGCCGGCAAGTTCACTGAGGAAGGGGAGATCGTGCTGCGGCTTGAAGCGAAAAATGGCCGTATCCAAATCACAGTTGAAGATAGCGGTATCGGTATCGCTGACAGGCATATCAAGCGCATCTTCAACAGTTTCGAGCAAGTCGATGAAGCAACCACGCGCGAACATGGCGGTTCAGGACTTGGCCTCTCTATCGTGGCTGAACTGGTGCGACTGATGGACGGCAAGATCACCGTCAGCTCCGCTGTTGGCGTGGGATCGCGCTTCTCCGTCGACGTTCCGCTGCCATTGGCCCAAGGCGAAGCACATCAGGTCAGGTCAGAGTAACCAGCGCTCAATTGCCGATAATGCTGCCGACGTAAACGCGGTCATCCCCGTCATCTTCGGCATCTGCAACATCGGCATCCTGTGCGGCGAAGATCACCAGAATCTCTTCACGGTCGGCACCGGCCAGCGTTCCGACATAATTGCCGGTCAGATCATTGGCAGTATCGGTGATAGTGCCTTCGAAAACACCGCTCGCAGAAAGTGTTGCATCGATATCGATGGAGGCGATTTCGATCTGCGTGCCCATTACCGTTTCAAACAGAGTGATCGTGCCTGTCACAGTATCATCTGTGCCCGGAGTGACCGTGAAAGTAACGTCAGGCGCGGTGACCGCTCCTGCAGCCGTCACACCCGGATCACCGCCGACAACATCCACCGCGCCAGTATAAGACAGGGCAGCGGTGATATCGTCTGTTGTGGTGACAGAGTTGAAGAATACAGTGCTGCGCTGGCTGCGCAGAATCCCGTCAACGGAATCGCGCGTAAACGCCTGATTGCCGATTTCGTAATCGACTCGCATGACATTGGAGAAAGGCAGGAACAGGGTAAGCGCCGTATCGCCAGCCGCATATTGCCGCTCCGTCCCGCTTACGCTGACGAAGTCTGTCTCTCCGAAGACCACCGCTTCGGACAGGTCGGGAAATATGAAAGTCGCCGTCTCTGGCGAGGCGACGAAGTCAATTGAGCTTGTGCCGTTTACGCGCGCGCCGCCGCTGAACACCTCTGTTCCGCCGCCATCGGGCGTGAAGAAGGCAAAGCCGAAACTCGCATTGAAGCTGGAAGATGCAAAGTCTTCAGTCAGACTGAGAACAGCCGCAGTGCTTGGCGTGGGCGTAGGCGTCGCCGTGGTGGTTTCGGTTGGTGTTGGCGTGGGTGTTTCATCATCGCCGCAAGAGGTGACCAATGCGCCGCAAGCTGCAACGCTGAGCAAAAGACCGATTTTCCGGAGCACGTTTTTCCCGTCCATATTCGCTGAGTTTTACGGCCCATACGCCGCTGCACCTTTCTCTTAGCTGTCCAAAGCCAAGTGGGGCAAGCGGCGTTTGGGTCATACCGACAGCTTAGACGGCTTCCAGCGCCTGCTCAAAATCGGCAACCAGATCGTCCGGGTCTTCGATTCCGATGGAAATACGCACCAGATTGTCCGTAATTCCCAGCTCAGCGCGGCGCTCTTCGGCCACCGATAGATGCGTCATGCTGGCAGGGTGGCTGGCGAGCGTTTCAGTCCCGCCAAGGCTGACCGCCAATTTGGCGACCTTCAACGAATCGAGGAAGCGGAAGCTTTCCGCCTCGCCGCCTTTGATGAAGACAGAGAAAGTTGAACCTGCACCCAGACAATGGCGATCATAGATGTCTTGCTGGCGGGCATCGTCGATCATGCCAAGATAGCCAAGCCCTTCGACCTTGGGATGGGCCTTCAGCATGGCGCAAACCATGGCGGCGTTCTCTCCGGCGCGCTGCATCCGCAGTTCGACGGTTTCCAGACTGCGCAGCAGCATCCACGCGGTGTTGGGATCGGCGATACCGCCCATCGTGTTGCGCAGTGCACGGATAGCGTCGAGCCACTTCTTCGCGCCCGAAACGCTGCCAGCCACAAGGTCCGAATGACCGCCGACATATTTGGTCAGCGAGTACACGACGAGGTCCGCGCCTTGCTCCAGCGGCTTTTGCCACAGCGGGCCGAGGAACGTGTTGTCGATCGCGATGGGGCAGCGGTCCGGATCGAAATGCGCATCGCGCGCTTCTTTTACCGCTTCGATATCAACCAGCGCATTGGTCGGGTTGCCGGGGCTTTCCAGATAGATCAGCGGCACTTCGCCGCCTTGTTCTGCCGCCTTTGCCTTGGCCTGAGTCATCACCGCGTCCAATTCTTCCCGGCTCGCGCCAGCAGGGAAGGCGATATAGGTGACGCCGTATTTCGCCATGACCTTGGCGACGAAGCCTTCGGATGCCGCATAAAGCGGGCCGGAATGCACGATCACGTCGCCCGCATTGCAGGCAGCAAGGATCAGAATGGCAATGGCCGTCATGCCGGATGAGAAGCACAGCGCGTCCTCCGCTCCGTCCCAAATGGCGAGGCGGTCTTCCAGAATTTCCTGATTGGGTCCGTTGAAACGTGAATAGACAAGGCCGTCTGCGCCGCCGGGGCGCTTGCCTGTGATGCCTTCAAAATGGCGCTTGCCCGCCGCTGCGTTTTCAAATGCGAAAGTGCTGGTGAGGAAGATCGGCACTTTCAATGAGCCTTCAGAAAGGCTCGGGTCAAAACCGTGCCCCATCATCAGTGTCGATGGCTTCAATTGCCGCCCGCGAATCGTGGTGATTTCGGGCTTGGGCTTGCGGCGCGGAGTTGGGGTGGTGACAGCGCCCAGGGGATCGTTTTGCGGATCGTTTCTATTGTCGGCCATGAGAACGGCGTCCTTCCTTCAAACAACGCTCCCAGGAAGGCAGGAGCTGATTGGCTACCGGGGCGCCCGTTCCTAACCTCCGCAGGAACGCTTCTCCACCGAACGTCTTAGTTTCAAACGTAATTATATTCCTCGCGTGATTCCTGCAAGCCTAGTGGGCGAACTGCGCGATGGAAAAGACAACGCCCACAATGAGGAAAATTCCGGCAAGATCGAGGACAAGACCAGCCTTGATAAGGCGCGGCAAAGCGATGCGGCCGGTGGCCCAAGCGATTGCGTTTGGTCCGGTTCCGGCAGGCAGGACAAAGCCCCAGCTTGCCGCCAACGCCACGGGCAAAGCCAGCAGCAACACGATCTCGCTGCCACCTTCGCCGCTAATCGCGACAGCAAGCGCCGCAACAACAGGCATGATACCGCTGGCCGTGGCCACATTGCTGGCAAATTCTGTGATCAGGATCACCATCGCGACCAGCGCCAGCGCGATCACGATAATCGGCACGCCCGCCAGCGGCAGCAGCGCATTGCCCAGCCAATCGGCAAGCCCGGTGCGGGTCATTGCGCCAGCCAAGGCCAGTCCGCCGCCGAACATCATCAGCACATCCCATGGCGCACGGTTCGCCTCGTGCCATTCCAGCAGTCGCCGCCCTGTGCCATCCGGCAGAGTAAACAGCAGCAGGCTGGCCGCAATGGCGACGGTGCCATCGGTCAGCGAGCCTTCGGGAAAATACGGTGCGACGAAACCGCGCAGCATCCATGCAAGAAAGGCAAGCACGATAACGGGCACAAGTCGCCGTTCAGCCACTTGCCACGGACCTTGCGGAGCGATGGCCTTGCGCGCAGCGGCCACATCAAACGGATGATCCTTGATACGCTGGACCTTGGCGATGATGATCGCAGCAAGCGGGATGCCCAGCAACACGATAGGCACGCCGTACATTGCCCACATCGCGAAGGTGATTTCTATGCCCGATATATCGCGCAGCAATTCCACGCCGATGGCGTTGGTGGGGGAGCCGATGATCGTGCCAAGCCCGCCAATGCTGGCCGCAAACGCCAGACCCATCGGAAGCGCGCCATACAGGCCATCCTGTTGACCCACCGACTCATTGTCAGCGGAAAGGCCTCCGCCCGCCAGCACAGCCAAGGCCATCGGCATCATGATCAGCGTGGTCGAAGTGTTGGAGATGATATTGGACAGAATCGCCGCTGCCGCCATGAACCCGAACAGCAAACCAAACGTGCCGCCACGCCCGCCGATCCGGTCCATTATCCAGCAGGCCAGTCGCTTGTGTAGCCCCGTCCGCTCTATCGCCAGCGCCAGGAACGCGCCGCCCAGCAGCAGGAAGATGATGGGCGAGTAGTAATTGCCCGCCACCTCCCGCGCCGTGCCCGCGCCCACGAAGGGTAGAACAACAAAGGGTAACAGGCCGGTGGCGGTCAGCGGGATGGCCTGCGTCATCCACCATGTCGCCATCCATGCAACCAGACCAGCGGTGTTCCACGCAGGCCCAGCCATGCCGGCAGGCGCAGGCAGAAGCAGCGTCAACGCGAACAGGGCAGGGCCAAGCCAAAAACCGATCCGTGTCGCCGTCATCGCCCAAATTTCCCCTCTCACCGGTTATCCCGTATGACCCTAGGCGTTGGGATGCAGAGGGCAAGGAGACTAAGGATGGCAGAGGGTAAGGTTCTGGGGATTGGCGGCATATTTATGCGAACATCCGATCCGGCGAAATTGGCGGCGTGGTATCGCGATCATCTCGGCATTGCGGCAACGCAGAGCGGCCAGCCCACGCCAGACGGCGAATGGGTTTGGATGCAGGATGCCGGGCCGACGGTGTTTGCAGCATTTCAGGATACGAGCGACTACTGGCAGAGCGAGCGGCAGGTGATGCTCAACCTGCGCGTCGAGGGTCTGGATGCTCTGGTAGCGCGGCTGGCAGAGGCTGGCGTCGAAGCGACGCACCGCGAAGACATGGAAGGTGTCGGCCGTTTTGCACGCATTGCCGACTGCGACGGCAACCCGCTGGAGCTGTGGGAGCCGTAATCGGGACGCAGAGCAATTCCCTCTAGCCCCGCGCCTCAACCCTTGGCAAAAGCACCAGCATGACCATCAAAACCGTAGCAATGCTGACCGCAGGCGGCCTCGCGCCGTGCCTTTCCTCCTCTGTCGGAGGGCTCATCGAACGATACACCGAAGTCGCGCCCGACGTGCGGATCATCGCCTATCGCAATGGCTACGCCGGACTGCTGACGGGCGACTTTATCGAGGCGACGGATGAAGTGCGCGCAACTGCCGGGCGGCTCCACGACTTTGGCGGCAGTCCCATCGGCAACAGCCGCGTCAAATTCACCAATGTCGAGGATTGCGTAAAGCGCGGCCTGGTCGAGCCGGGGCAAAATCCGCTGGAGGTTGCCGCGCAGCAGCTCACCGCAGACGGGGTCAGCATTCTGCATACGATTGGCGGGGACGACACAAACACCTCCGCCGCTGATCTTGCCGCCTATCTGGCAGAGAACGACTATGATCTGACAGTAGTGGGATTGCCCAAGACTATCGACAATGATGTGATCCCGATCAAGCAGTCGCTTGGCGCGTGGACTGCCGCAGAGCAGGGCGCTGCCTATGCGCGCAATATCATCGCCGAGCATTCCGCCAATCCGCGCATGTTGATCGTGCATGAAGTGATGGGCCGCGCCTGCGGCTGGCTGACCGCTGCCACCGCCAAAGAGTATCACACCTGGGTCAAAAATGCCGAGTTCGCTGCTTGGCTTGAGGATGCGGCGCAAAAATGGGACGTGCACGGCATCTTCGTGCCAGAGCGCCCGTTTGATATTGCCGCAGAGGCGAGTCGATTGCGCGCCGTGATGGACGCGCATGATTGTGTGAACCTGTTCGTTTCCGAAGGTGCGGGCGTCTCTGAAATCGTTGCGGCCATGGAGGCCGCTGGCGAGGAGGTGCCGCGCGATCCCTTCGGTCATGTGAAGCTGGACAAGGTCAATCCCGGCGAGTGGTTCGCCACCCGCCTTGCCGAGCAGATCGGCGCAGAAAAGGTGCTCGTCCAAAAGAGCGGCTATTTCTCTCGCTCAGCGCCCGCCAATGCGTCTGATCTCGCACTGATCCGCGATTGCACCAAACTTGCTGTCGAGGCCGCGCTGGCTGGGCAATCCGGCGTGATCGGTCAGGACGAAGAACGCGGAGACGAATTGCGCGCCATCGAATTTGAACGGATCAAGGGCCACAAGAAGTTCGACGTGACGCAAGGCTGGTTTACAGATCTGCTGAGCGAAATCGGGCAAAGCTAGATCGACCCCATCCGTTCGTCCCAAGCCTGTCGAAGGGCAAACGGTTGTTGGTGACCACAACGAAAAGGGCACCCCTTGTCGGAGTGCCCCATTTCAATCAGCGCCAATATCGCAGCGCCTACTTCGGCGAAAGCACCATCAGCATCTGGCGTCCTTCGAGGCGCGGGAATGCTTCGATCTTGGCGGTTTCGGCCATGTCGTCCTGCACCCGCTTCAGCAGGTCCATGCCGAGATGCTGGTGCGCCATTTCACGTCCGCGAAAGCGCAGGGTGATCTTCACCTTGTCGCCATTGTCGATGAACTTGTTTACGTTGCGCATCTTCACATCATAATCATGGGTGTCGATGTTCGGACGCATCTTCACTTCTTTGATGTCCTGCGTTTTCTGCGTCTTACGCGCCGCATTAGCCTTTTTCTGGGCCTCATAACGGTACTTGCCAACATCAAGGAATTTGCAGACCGGTGGCTTCGCGTTGGGCGATACCTCGACGAGATTCAGGCCAGCCTCGGCAGCCTGCTCAATCGCTTCATTGGTATTCATGACGCCAAGGTTTTCACCTTCGCCATCAATGACGCGGACCGTGTCTGATTGAATGAGATTATCGAATTTTGGGCCGGATTTGACCGGCGGTGCCATTGAGCGGCGGGGTGGACGTGGTATGGAATCGCTCCTTAGATTGTTGCGTTTTGTAGTCTCTATGTAAGGGGTAATGGCGGCGAGCGCTAGGGAGGATTCTGCAACTGCATTAATCTCGGCGCTTATCAAGCGACGACAAAGCGCGACCGCGCGACCGCAGGTGCCCTGCGCACTGAACTTGTTTCAGGGCAAGGGAACGCGCCGAGGACGCTCACGCGGATGCGTGAGCATGACGCAAACCATCACGATATAAAGGAAATCTTGCAAGCCGTTTCCCAGCCGGAACATAGGCATCAATAGAGCTGGCTGGTTGCAATGCCTTGAGTATCGCCGGATCGCCGGCATTCATCCCGCCGGTTAGCGCGCCAAATGCTGGCAGGATCATACGCCCCGAACCGTCACCGCTATTTTGGGAAACCACTGCGCAAGGGCGGCGGATCTGCTTTGCGCGCACTTTGACCTGCACGCGCGGGTGGAAATGGCCGGAGAGTTCGGGCCGTGTCTCGCCCCGCTTGGCCATGTGGCGCAGGATCATTCCGCCCACTTCCAGCTCTTCCGCAATGGTGCCGCCGCTGCTCGCTTCCATGGCGGGATCGTGATTGCCGGTAATCCACACCCAGTCGGTCGCACGGGTGAGGGCGGCCAGCATTCCGGCGGCGTGCGGTTCAAGCCGCTGCGAGCCATCCGAATCGTGAAAGTTATCGCCCAGAGTGTACACCCGCCGCGCACCCGTCAGGCGCACAGCCTCTGCCACCCGCTCCAGCGTTTCGCGGCTGTCATAGGGGGGGAGCATCTGGCCATGGCGCGCATAAAAGCTCGCCTTTTCCAGATGCAAATCCGCCACCAGCAGCGCGTTTTCACGCGGCCAGAACAGTGCCCGCGCGCCGCTACCTTGCGGAACAAGGCGGAATTCGTCGCCGCAAAAGGGGAAGGTGAACGAAACGGGAACCATTGGTGTCACTTGCCGTGCGGCAATCGGTTTGGCAAGAGCTTGCACCATGGACACCAAAAATCAGACTGCCACCGCCCGCACATGGTTCGAAAGCCTTCGGGACCGGATCTGCGCCGAATTCGAGAGCATAGAGCGGGAGGCCGGATCAGACGCCAGCTTCGCCTACACACCGTGGGACCGCGATACCGATGACGGATCACACGGCGGCGGCGGGGTGCAGGGCCTGATGAAGGGTAAGGTGTTCGAGAAAGTCGGCGTCAATGTCTCCACCGTGTCCGGCGCATTCAGCCCGCAATTTGCAGAGCAAGTGAACGGCGCAAGCGAAGATCAGCCCGAATTCACCGCCACCGGCATCAGTCTGGTTGCTCACATGGCGAACCCGCATGTGCCCGCCGTGCATATGAACACCCGCTTCCTGACGACGCAGGCTGCATGGTTCGGCGGCGGCGCGGACCTCAACCCGCCCATTCCCTATGAGGAAGATACAGAGGCCTTCCACGCCCGCTTCCGCGCGGCCTGCGCGGCGCACAACCCGACCTATTACGACCGGTTCAAGAAATGGGCCGACGACTATTTCTACATCCCCCATCGCCAGTGCCACCGCGGTGTTGGCGGGATTTTCTACGACCACATGGAATGCGAGGACGGCGCATCCTTCGAGCGCAATTTGGCGCTGACCAAAGATGTGGGCGAGGCGTTCCTCGACATTTACCCGCAGCTCGTGCGCAAACGCATGGATCAGGAGTGGAATGACGCGGAAAAGCTGCAACAACTCGAATGGCGCGGCAGATATGCGGAGTTCAACCTGGTCTACGACCGGGGGACTTTGTTCGGGTTGAAGACCGGCGGGAATATCGACGCGATCCTGATGAGCCTGCCGCCTGAGGCTGTTTGGACCTAGGTAGGTTGGGGCTCATCCCACTCTCGAGCCAAAAGCTGCAAACCTCCGAATCGTGTTTCTTTTGTGTCAGGGTCAAGCACAGCGTCGCGGAAGCCGTCGGGTTCTTGAAACGCAAAAATTCGGAAGAATAAGTTGTCATGAAAAGCAACTAAGGCGCCCAACGCACCTTTTTCATCAGTGTTGTAACGGTAATTGAATTGCCTGCCTGAACGTTGTCGGCCTTGTGTTAGTTCTCCAAAACTTGGCAAAATTGAAAGCACGGCTTCAGCTTCTCCTCTTGTAAGTCCTGAATTAAAATAGGTCTTGGAGAATATGGCTCCGCCAGTCTGCATTCTTTGCCCGCAGTATTTGTAAAATAGGCCCATTCCCAGTTTCGCGCCGAAAGCCTGCATCAAAGAATGTGTAACTTTGCCATCGAGATCAAGCACATGCATTTTGCTCAGGAGCGGGTCGCGCCCCTTAGTCCAAACCTCTTTGGTTTTGGCCGGATCGAAAATCTCCTTGATCGCTTTAGGAGCTAGTTGCGATATAGTGCCGATAAGTCGGTAGGCTTCATCAACTTCCCATTTCGGACCGAGATTGCTGGGAGATATCCTGGCGAAGAAGGATGCAGCAGCATCAGAGGCTCGTGATGAATGATTGCACTGCAAGCAGCTCGCAAATTCAAAGCCGCTGAGACGGTGTTTTCCCTTGAACATCGCCACAGGTGGCATGTGCTCAACTGTCGTCGCCTGTTCACCGCAATATATGCATTCTGGTTCACCAGCCAAAATTGCTTTTCGGCTGACACTTTTATTCCGTGCCTCTCCCATATTTGTGTGACTAGTTGCTTTAGCTCGACATTTGAAGCCTTATCCCCCGGCAGAATAAACCCGCACCCAGTCCACTTCCATCGCCAGCTCGTCCGCAGCAATGCGGTCGGCTGTCTCTTGCGGCATCCCGACATACGGTTCATCAATTCCGTTGATCTTTTTCGGGAAAATGCCGCCCACGGCGAAATTCAGGATCAGGAATTTGGGATTGTCGAAGGCCCATTCGCCGAAAAACTCGACGTTCGTCTTGGGGATGCGCATGGTCAGCACATCGTCGAGGTAGAAGCTGATCACGTCCGCTTCCCATTCCACGGCATAGACATGCCAGTCAGTCACGTCAGTGCCCTCAGGGAAGTAATAGCGGTCATCAATGCCCGCATCGCCCGCATAGCCGGGGCCGTGTAGCGCGGTGCCGGTCCAGTCCGCCTCGCCGATATATTCCATGATGTCGATTTCGCCGGTGTCAGGCCATGTGCCATTGCCGAGCAGCCAGAAGGCGGGCCACACGCCGGTCGCATCGGGCATGCGGATGCGCGCCTCTGCGCGGCCATAGGTGAAGTCGAAATTGTCGCGCGTGTTGACCCGGCCTGACAGGAAATCGGCGTTCCGGTCCTCGCGCGTGTCCTCGCCGGGGCGGTAAACGGGGCGCAGCACCAGCACGCCGCCATCGGCGCCTTCGGCCTCGCTCAAAAACTGGATGGTGTCGGGTGAATCGAGATAGGCTTGCTCTTCCTCATTCACCCAGAAGTCCATGCCGACCACATTCCACTTGGTGCGATCTAGGCTGTCGCCGGAAAACTCGTCGGAAAAGATCAGCGTGCGGCCGTCCGCACCTTGCGCCTGTGTGGCATCAAGCTGCGCCTCGGACGGCGCGGAGGTGTCTTCGCCTTGCTGACATGCGGTGAGCGTAAGCAGGGCGAGTGCGGCGGTCGCTAATGGGAACGTTCTCATTCAGGGGGTGTATCAAGCGCAGCGCG
>ENA-ORXU01001942-ORXU01001942.1-marine-metagenome-genome-assembly--contig:-NODE-1942-length-15196-cov-3.781798_pt1 | contig 15196 bp, 18 predicted proteins | sample MGYA00237869_ERZ511484 | MGnify/ENA metagenome assembly ERZ511484
CCCGTCTATCAGGCCTTGGCAACAACGCTTTCGGGTAGTTCCTTGCTGAACACGCGCTGGTAATATTCTGCGACCAACATTCGTTCTGCTTCGTCACATTTGTTCAGGAAGCTGAGGCGGAAGGCAAAGCCGGGATCGCCGAAAATCTCTGTATTCTGCGCCCATGTGATGACCGTGCGCGGGCTCATCACAGTGGAGATATCGCCATTCATGAAGCTCTGCCGCGAAAGGTCTGCCACGCGGATCATATTCGCCACCAGATCATCATCCAATGTCGTTTTCGCACCTACAATCTTGCGTTCGGTTTCGGCGGCCAGATAATTCAGCCCGACCACAATGTTCCACCGGTCCATCTGGCCTTGGTTGATCGCTTGCGTACCGTGATAAAGTCCGCTGGTGTCGCCGAGGCCCACCGTGTTGGCAGTTGCGAACAGGCGGAAATTCGGATCGGGACGGATTACGCGGTTCTGATCGAGCAGTGTCAGCTTGCCGGCCTGCTCCAACACGCGCTGGATCACGAACATGACATCGGGCCGGCCCGCGTCATATTCGTCAAACACCAGCGCCACAGGATGCTGCAAAGCCCACGGCAACAGGCCTTCACGAAATTCGGTGACTTGCAAACCATCGCGCAGCACAATTGCATCGCGTCCGACAAGGTCGATGCGGCTGATGTGCGCATCAAGGTTGATGCGGACCGTCGGCCAATTAAGGCGCGCGGCGACCTGTTCGATGTGAGTCGATTTGCCCGTACCGTGATAGCCCTGAACCATCACCCTGCGATTGTGCGCAAATCCTGCCAGAATCGCCAACGTGGTATCCGCATCGAAAACGTAGTTCTCGTCCAAGTCGGGCACACGTTCGTCCGCCTTCGAAAAGGCGGGTACTTTCATATCGATATCGATGCCGAACGTCTCACGGACGTCAACTTCGGTGTCGGGCGCGGCCATTACCGTGCGTTCGGATTCGCTTGCGTTGGTCATTTCATTCATCGGCGCGATGCCTAGACGGGCCGTCCGCCTGCTGCAACAAGGTATTGGGGCGGTATGAAGGGAGATGACCCATGTATGTGCAAGGATTTCTTTTGGCAGTGCCGGAAGACAAGAAGGACGCCTATCTGGATATGGCTGAAAAAGGCGCGAAGTTTTTCAAAGAGTACGGCGTCACGGAAATTGTTGAAGCGTGGGAAGACGATGTGCTCGACGGCAAAGTCACCGATTTCCGCCGCGCCACCAAGGCCAAGCCCGGCGAAAAGATCGTCTTCAGCTGGATGATCTGGCCAGACAAAGAAACCTGCGACGCCGCAGCAAAGAAGATGGAAAGCGATCCAGACCTGGCGGATCATTTAGGCGAAATGCCGTTCGACGGAATGCGCATGATGTGGGGCGGCTTCAGCCCGATCATTACAATGGGTCGCGATTGACTCAATGGTCACTTGTTCACATAATGTTCTAATCGGGGCGCGCTTTTTGAGGGAAAGGTTGGCGAAATGGCAAACCAGCATGGTGATTTCGTATGGTATGAATTGATGACGGGTGACGCCGATGCGGCGCAGGCGTTTTATTCAGGCTTGCTCGGCTGGACGTATTCCGGTTCGAGCATGGATGGGGTGGATTACCGCATCTTCTCAGCCGGAGACGCACAGGTTGGCGGTTTGCTGCAATTGACCCCGCAAATGATTGGGCACGGAGCGCAACCGGCATGGGTCGGGTACATCCGCGTTGATGACGCTGCAGCAGCTGTGGCCTCAGCGCGGGATGCTGGCGCGAATATCTTGATGGAAGGCAATGAAGTGCCCGGCGTGGGCCCTTTTGCAATGCTGCAAGATCCAGAAGGCGCGTTCTTCTATGTTTTGGAAGATCGTTCCGGCGAGGAAAGCCGTGCATTTTCCACCGATGATAACGGCCATGGCCACTGCGCGTGGAATGAACTGATGGCAGGCAATCTGAAAACGGCGACGGATTTTTACGCCAAACAGTTCGGTTGGAGCGTCGCGGAAACGATGGATATGGGTGAAATGGGCATGTACGACATGCTCAAGAACGGTGCAGACCGCGATTTCATGTTCGGCGGTGTCATGCAGCGTCCCGAAGAGATGCCAGTGTCTGCTTGGACCTTCTACTTCCGCCTACCGCAAATTGATGCAGCGGCCGAGTACCTCACGGCCAATGGCGGGCAAATCATCGTCGGGCCGATGGAAATCCCCGGCGGCGAATTCATCATCAATGGCGTCGATCCTCAAGGCGCGATGTTCTCGGTTATCGGTAAGCGAGGAGAGGCATAATGAACGAGATTGCCACCTGCCTCTGGTTTGAAAGTGAAGGCGAGGAAGCCGCGCGCTTTTACTGCGATCTGTTTCCTGACAGCCGTATCGATTCGATCCACAAAGCGCCGATGGATTGGCCCGGGGACAACAGCGGTGACACGCTGCTCGTCGAATTTACCGTGAGAGGTCGCGCGATGACCGCCTTAAACGGTGGGCCTAATGCGGCACACTCCATGGCGATGTCATTGCAAATCTTCACCGAAACGCAAGAAGAGACGGACCGATACTGGAGTGCGTTGCTGGCAGATGGAGGCCAAGAAATGGCATGTTCGTGGCTCAAGGATAAATGGGGCGTGCATTGGCAAATCGTGCCCACTGTCTTGATGGAAGGGCTGCGCCACTCTGACGAAAGCGTGCGGCTCCGTGCCAATACGGCGATGCAGCAAATGGTGAAAATCGATCACGCCGCCGTCGAGGCCGCAATCGCAGGAGACGTCTGATGCCGCAATATACCCTATTCTTCAATCCGATGAGCCGCGCGATGATTGCCAAATGGGCCTTTGCCGAGGTGGGCGTTGAGCCGGAACTTGCGATGGTTGAATGGGACGCAAAGCCCGCCGCGCTGCTGGAGGCAAACCCGATGGGCAAGCTACCGACCATCATCCACCATGCCGACGGCGGCGACCGGGTGGTGAGCGAGGCGGCAGCTATCTGCCATTATCTTGCCGAGATGGAGGCGAGTGATCTGCTCCCCCGCGAAAACGAAAAGGCCGATTACTTCCGGTGGATGTTCTTCGCCGCCGGACCTGCTGAAAGCGCCATCATCAACAAGGCGATGGGGTGGGAGCCTGAGGGAGAAAAGCAGGAAGTTACGGTGGGCTTCGGCAGTTATGACCGTGTCGTCGATACGCTGGATAACTGGTTCCGGCATCACGATTATGTCTGCGGATCACGCTTCACAATGGCCGATGTTTATGTTGGCGCACAGGTTGATTGGGGCCTGAATTTCGAAACGCTGACAAAGCGCGATAGTTTCAGCGCCTATCAGGATCGGTTGCGGGAACGCGAAGCCTACATGCACGCGATGTTGCCGCCAGCGGACTAACCCCCTCGACATCGCGCATCGCTTGCCCACATTGGAAGCATGGCCCGCTCGCCCTTCCCCGATCCCGTCGAATTTGCCCGCCAGAAGCTGGTCAAGCAAGTGCGCGCCGCGTTCAACGACACTGCCAAGGGTGAGACGCCGATCCCGCCTTCCGACAAGGCTTTGTTTGCTCCGGACACGCCAATCCGCATGGTTCATGCCGATGTGGTGAGCATGATGGTAGGCGGGATGACGGCGCTGCTCCTGCAAATGCTTCACCCGCATGCGCTGAAAGGTGTGCTCGATTTCTCCAATTTTCGGGAAGATATGCATGGCCGACTGCGCCGCACCGCGCGGTTTATCGCGGTCACTACCTACGGCCATGCAGACGATGCTGAAGCGGCCATAGAACGGGTCAACCGCATTCATGCCGCTGTGAAAGGCACTCTGGCCGACGGCACACCCTACGAAGCGCGCAATCCGCAGACCTTGGCGTGGGTCCACTTGACCGAAGCAATGATGTTTCTGGAGGCATGGCTGGTCCATGTGCGGCCAGACATGCCCATGGCAGAGCAAGACGAATATTTCCGCCAGTTCGCCACGGTTGCGCGGAAACTGGGCGCTGATCCGGTGCCTGAAAACAAGGCGGAGGCGCAGAGGCTGTTCCGCACGATGCGCAGCAAGCTTCGCCCGTCCCCCGAAGCCCGCGAAATCGCGCAACTGGTCTTGAATGAGACGCCGCCGGGACCTGCCGGTAAAATTCAGCCGTTTATAGCGAATGCTGCGGTCGGGCTGTTACCACCCTTTGCGCGTACGATGCTTGATTTGGAGCCACCCGGCCTCGCTGCCCTTCCCTCACGGCTGGTGACCGGAGCGCTGGGTGGAACAATGCGATGGGCATTCAAACAAAACCCAAGGCGGTAGGTTCACGAAAAGGCCGCAGCCTTGCGCAGCAATTGATAGGCCTCCACCACCTCTTGCAGCCGCGCTTCATGGCTGCGATCCCCGCCATTGCGGTCAGGGTGATAGCGGCGGACCAGTTCCGAATATCGGCGGCGCAATTGCGGACGGTCGGCCTTGGGGCCAAGCCCCATCGCGCCCAATGCCTCGCGCTCCCTTGGGCTGAACCGGCTGTAGCTTTCACGCGATTGCATGCGCCCCTGCGCTGCGCGGCGAATGCCTTCAGCCCGCGCGCCGATGGCGTCCAGGGGATCATTGAAATCAGCCCAGCGCGGCATTCCGTCCACGCCTGCTGTGGGACGAAATGCCTTAGTTTCTGTTTGCCACCCAGATCCGGGCGCCTGGGCAGCGTAGATTTCATCCGCATTCATGCCTTCAAACCAGTCATAGCCAGCATTGAATTCGCGCACATGGTCAAGGCAAAACCAACGCCAATCCCCCGGCCCATCAAAGGAATTGCCCTGCCTGCCGGGCGCGCGGAATTCGCCCGCCTCCCTGCAAGTGGGATGTTCGCACACCCTTCCTTCGCTTTCATAGCGTCCGTGGAACCGCTGGTTTCGCATGAACGCCTTTGAATGGGGATTGCGTCTGCCGTTGGGAACCCCCAAATCTTCCGTCATGACCGGAACCGTACAAAATGAAATTGAGCAATTGCTAACCCATGCGCTTTCCCCCACCCACCTCGACGTTATCAATGACAGTGCCCAGCACTCTGGCCACTCAGGCGATGACGGCAGCGGGGAATCGCACTTTACCGTAGTGGTTGAAAGCGCGGCATTTGAAGGCAAAAACCGCCTTGCACGGCAGCGACTGGTGCTTGCTGCCTTGGGCGATATTCCCGGCCAGCGTGTCCACGCCTTCGCCATGAAATGCTATGCCCCCGGCGAGAGGGGCTGACAATGGAACTGTGGTATTGGCCTGACCTGCCCGGACGCGGTGAATTTATCCGGCTGTTCTGCGAAGCCAGCGAAATCGACTATACCGATATGGCACGTGAACAGAACGCCGACGCTTTGGTAGAGCACATGCACGGCCTCGAAAGCCGCCGTCCTTTCGCCCCGCCTTATATCGTAGATGACGAGGTTACGCTCGGCCAGACACCGCTGATCCTGCAATATCTGTCAGACAAACACGGACTTGGCTCCGGCGAGATGGAGGTGGACCTGCAATTGTTCCAATTGCAGATGGATATCGCGGACCTAGTGGAGGAGGTTCACAGCATCCACCATCCGATCGCGCATGATCTGTATTACGCAGATCAGATGGACGCTGCCTTCGAAAGGGCCGCCTATTTCCGCGCCCAGCGCATCCCCAAATATCTGATCCATTTTGACAATGCGATTGCAGCAAGCGGCGGGCCCTTCATGCTCGGCCAGCAATTCACTCATGTCGACACCAGCCTGTTCCAGTTGATCGAAGGGCTGGACTATGCCTTCCCCAATTACATGAAAGCGATGCAAGGCAGCTGGCCGCATCTGGAAGGGGTCCAAGGTATCGTCCCCGATATTGAGCCACTGGCAGATTATCTCGCCAGCGAACGCCGGATCGAATTCAACGAAGACGGGATTTTCCGCCATTATGAAGAGCTGGATGATCAATAGGGAGCAAGCATGTTCGGATGGCTCAAACGCAAAGCTTCAGAAGCGGACAGAATGGGACGCTTGCCGACATGGTATGCCGCGATGGACGGGCGCACAGATGAATTGCGCACGGCGCTGCAATCAGGGCTGGATGTCAATCACGCCGACGAAAACGGGCTGACCATGCTGGGCGTTGCGGCGAACTATGGCCGTGATGATGTAATACGTTTGCTGCTTGAAAATGGCGCTGACCCCAATCTGACCGATGGGCATGGGAACGGGCCGCTCTGGGCAGCCACGCGGGAGGCAACGCAGGTCAATCATCCGGAGGGCCCGCCGGCCACAGCGAACACCGTCCGGCTGTTGCTGGAAGGCGGAGCGGACCCAAATCACCCTAACAAGGGGGGCAGGACACCCGCAGGCTGGGCGGCACTCGTGCCCGAACTGCAGGATGTCTACCGCGCCGCAGGCTACGACGGAATCTTCGAATTATGAGCATCCTCAAAACCGTCATCCCCGCAAAGGTGGGGATCCAGAGCGGTTTCGCTCAACAAGAATCTGGATTACCGCCTTCGCGGCAATGACGAAACTGGTTATGGAACGCTATGAAAACAACATTCCTCACCCCAATCGCAATGGGCCTCGCCCTTTCTCTCACCACTCCCGCCTTTGCACAGGATGTTCCGGCACAGCCGGAGCCCGGCGCTGTCGGCAGTATCCAATGGCACAATGCGCAGCAGAATGCTCTGGCGGAACTGACACAGGCTGAAGGCTGGTACACGCTTGACGGCGGCGTGAAATTCCGCCGCACAGCCGGTAATGGTACTGGCCCCGCGCCATCTGTCGCAGACGAGATCACCATTCATTACGTCGGCACATTTGTGGACGGCGAAGAGTTTGATAGCTCGGTCGCGCGCGGCGAACCGGCGACATTCCCGCTCTCCCGCCTGATTCAGGGATGGCAGGTGGCCATTCCCTATATGGGTATCGGTGACACGGCTGAAATCGTTATTCCGGCTACCTCTGCCTATGGCCTTGAGGGCGGCAGAATGCCCGGCGGCGCGACGCTGCGCTTTACCATTGAATTGCTAGGCATCCCCAGTCAGGGCGTTTGAGCGTGGCTGATCTGTCCCGCGTCAAGCTTGCCAATGGCATTGAACTTTACGTTTGGGACAGCGGCCCGAGAGATGCGCCCGCGCTGATCTTTCTGCACGGCTTCCCGGAAAATCACCGAACCTGGCGGCACCAGATTGCGCATTTGAACACGCGCTTTCGCTGCATCGCGCCAGATCAGCGCGGCTATGGCAATTCGTCCCGCCCCGAAGGCGCGGAGCATTACGAGCCGATGGTTGTCGCGCAGGATATTGCTCTTTTGGCGCAGACGCTGGAGCTAGGCAGTTACACCATTATCGGTCACGATTGGGGCGGCGCGATTGCGTGGCTGGTGGCAGCTTTCGGGCAAGCAAGCGGCCATGTCAGCCGCGCCGTTATTGCCAATGCGCCGCATCCGGTGTTGTTTGCAGAGCTGCTTTTGAAAGACCGCGATCAGCGCGCGGCCAGCCAATACATGCGCACATTCCGCGATCCGGCGCATGATGCGCTGGTGCAAGAGCATGGACTTGGCGCATTGCTGCTGAAGGCGATTACTTGGGATCGGAAAATCGAAAACGATCCAGCAGAAACCGCGATGCAGTTGCAACAGTGGGCAGACCCCGACCGCGCCTTTGCGATGCTGAACTGGTACCGGGCCAGCGGCCTGTTCGTTCCGTCAATGGACGACCCGTTCGGCCTCCCCGCAAGCTACGCCGCGCCGCCCTTCCCCAAGCTGGATATCCCCACGCTGGTTATCTGGGGCATGGAAGACGAAGCTCTCCTGCCCGCCAATGTCGATGGCCTGACCGATTGGGTGAATGACCTCAGCGTGGAGCGGATCGCTGGTGCAGGCCACTTCATCCCGTGGGAGGCGCCCGATGCGGTCAATGCTGCATTAGAGCGCTTTCTTGTAACAGCGTCGGACTAGTCGGCACCACGCCAATCGACCCAAGCTCCGTGCGGGTGCGCTTCTGCGAGCTGCACCTCCTCCCCGCCTGCGGGCCAATACCTTACGCGGCACTCCTGCCGGAAAGTCTCACGGTTGGTCTCAACCTTGATCCAAGCGAGCGGATTATCCGCCGTGGCCTTAGCGCCTGCCTCTTCCATGGCGGTGGTTATTAAATCACAGACGGCATCCGGCATATATTGCCACATAACCGTGTGAAACAGAACGCGGGTCACACCCGCATCCTGCTGCTGCGCCAAAAGCTCCGTCACAAATGCAGCGGCATCCTGCTGCACAAGATCGGGCGGTGCTTGCTCGGCCAGGGCAATGGCCGCATCCATCCGCGCCATGCGTTCGGTCGCGTCAGGCCAAACGTAGGCTTTCAGGCGGAGCGCCTGTTTCGGATCGGTCAGATTTATCGGCGAAATATCGCATCCGCGCGCAGATACAATTTCGACCGGATTGTCTGGCGGACGGCTACCGCTCCATTCGGGCGCTATATGCATCTCCGATTGACTCAGTCCCGTGTGAACCCCGCCAAGGTCGAAGTGAAAGCGGCCCATCATCGTATTGATGCCCGCACTCGCGCCAATCTCATTCAGTGCGAATTTCGGTCCCAATTTGCCGGAAAGCCACAGCAGCGCCGCCATAACGCTGGCGGATCGACCCGTCTCATTGGTTTGCGGTGGACCGTCCAGCCATGGCAAAAGCATATGGTCAAATGTGCGCGCGGTGTCCGTGACCAAAGCATCCACCAGTCCCTGATCAGTCATCAGGCCGCTGTAAATTTCCCCCAAACGCGGCTCTTCACCTGTCAAAAATAGCGCATGGAGCCCACCAGCGACGCGCAGCGGCATCGCATCGGCCAGCGTCAGCCCCTGCCAATTGGCCATGCGTCTTCCAGTTGCTGTATCGGTTTGCAGAACTGCCAATAAAGCGCGGACAACCCGCGCAGTTGCGGGCGCGCCGGAATTCTCCGCATGATCAGCCTGCCATGCGATAGCCTCTGCCACGCTGGTTATCTCCATGACAGGCTGGCTGTCTGATTGTGGCGCTTTGGCACCTGGTCCTTTGGTCATGCGCATTGCCCTTTACCTGCATCGCCACTACATCGCGCGGCGATGACTAACACCAACGCCTCCAGCTCCTACGGACCACTCATTTTCGCCGTGCCCAAAGGCCGCATCCTTGAAGAAGCGGTGCCGGTGATGGAACGTGCAGGCGTAGTGCCCGAAGCCGCCTTTCACGACAAGGCAGACCGCTCACTCAGCTTTGCCGATACCAGCGGCGATATGCGCATCTTTCGCGTACGCGCATTTGACGTTGCCACCTTCGTCGCTTTCGGTGCGGCACAGATGGGGATTGTCGGCTCTGACGTGATCGAGGAATTCGACTATTCAGAGCTTTACGCGCCGGTCGATCTTGGCATTGGCGCGTGCCGCCTGTCCGTTGCCGAACCGAAAGAGCCCATTGAATACAAATATGGCAATGCCAGCCACCTGCGCGTCGCGACAAAGTATCCCGGCATCACCAGTCGCCACTTTGAACGACAAGGCATTCAGGCCGAATGTATCAAGCTGAACGGCGCGATGGAGCTTGCGCCTTACAGCGGGCTGGCCGGACGTATTGTCGATCTGGTTTCCACCGGACAAACGCTTAAATCGAACGGGTTGGTCGAAAAAGACACGATCATGCAGGTCACCAGCCGCCTAATCGTCAACCGTGCCGCATTGAAAACCGACCCCCGCGTTGCAGCCTTGGTCGAGCGGTTCCGCACTGCCATGCTGGAAGATCCTGCATGATGCTTCGCCTGTCTTCCTCTGCCGATGATTTCGAAACGCAATTTGCCCGCATCGTGAATGATCGGCGCGAAAGCGACGAGAATGTCGCCTGCGACGTGCGCGATATCATTCAGACGGTTCGGCAATCTGGCGACGATGCCTTGCGCGATTTGACCATGCGCTTCGACAAGCACGCTCTGACTGCCGACCTGACGAGTTGGCGGATCGGCAAGGACCAGTGCAAAGCCGCCTACGACTTTCTCGCGGCTGATGCCAAGGCGGCGCTCGAAATGGCGGCGGAGCGTATCCGCACCTATCACGAAGGCCAAATTCCCGCAGACCGCGATTACCGTGACGCGGCCAATGTGCGGCTGGGTGCGCGGTGGTCTGCCGTGGATGCTGCTGGATTATACGTGCCCGGCGGACGAGCAGCCTATCCGTCATCTCTGCTCATGAACGCCATTCCCGCGAAAGTGGCAGGGGTAGAGCGATTGGTCGTCATGACTCCCACTCCCAAAGGCGAAGTCAACGAACTGGTCCTTGCCGCTGCGCATATTTGTGAAGTCGATGAAATCTGGCGCGTTGGCGGCGCGCAAGCGGTGGCCGCGCTGGCTTACGGCACGCAGCGTATCAAGCCGGTCGATGTCATCACCGGTCCCGGCAATGCCTGGGTTGCAGAAGCCAAGCGTCAACTATTCGGCGTGGTCGGGATCGACATGGTTGCCGGCCCGAGCGAAATCCTGGTGATCGCAGACAGCAAGAACGATCCGGACTGGATTGCGGCCGATCTGATGAGTCAGGCCGAACACGATCCCTCCAGCCAATCGATCCTCATCACCGATGACACCGCCTTTGCCGCGGCAGTCGAAGATGCCGTCGATGTTCTGATATCGCGGCTCGCCACACAAAACGTCGCCCGCGCAAGCTGGGATACTCACGGCGTTGTGATCGTCGTTGATAATCTTGCAGCAGACGCACCGGCCCTCGCCAATCGCCTTGCTGCCGAACATGTGGAGCTGGCCGTGGACGATGCAGAGACCATGTTTGGCGCGATCAAACACGCTGGCAGCGTCTTCCTTGGCCGCAATACACCCGAAGCTGTTGGCGATTATGTTGCCGGGCCAAACCATGTGCTACCCACCGGACGCCGTGCGCGTTTTTCCAGCGGCTTGTCAGTGCTCGATTTCATGAAGCGCACCAGCTTTATCGAATTGGACGAAGCCGCCTTGCGCGAAATTGGCCCAGCCGCCGCAACCCTCGCCGAAATTGAAGGGCTTCCCGCCCATGCCGCCAGTGTGAAAGTCCGTCTCAAATGAATACGCCAGCCCGATCCCGCGCCCGCTCTGCTGCGCGCCTCGCCGCAGTGCAAGCGCTCTACCAGCGCCATATGGAAAAGACCGCCTTGGCGAAGCTGCTTGATGAATTCCATCAGCACCGCTTGGGCAAGGAAATCGAAGACGATCAGTATGAGGATGCCGAAGTCGAATTCTTCGACGACATCGTGTCCGGCGTGGTCGCCCGGCAAGTTGAAATCGACAATGCGCTGACTGACAAATTGGCGGAAGGCTGGAGCGTAACGCGCCTCGACAAAACCATGCTCCAAATCCTGCGCTGCGGTATCTTTGAATTGCTGGCGCGGGCCGACGTGCCAGCCAAGGCTGTTATCAGCGAGTATATCGATGTGGCCCACGCATTCTTCAACGAACGCGAAGCCAAGTTCGTAAACGGCGTGCTGGATGCCGTGGCGAAAGACGTGCGGCCATAGGCGGGCATGAACGAATCCGAATTCATCGCCGCTTTACGCGCTCTGCCTCTCCACAAGGGCGCACGCGGACTGACGGACGATGCTGCCGTGCTGGAATTGGGCGACGAGACCCTGATCCTGACGCATGACATGCTGGTGGAAGGACGGCACTTCCTTGCCTCGCAAGATATGGCTGACGTGGCGTGGAAATTGGTCGCCACCAATCTGTCAGATCTCGCCGCCAAAGGCGCAGAGCCTATTGGCATTTTGCTTGGCCACATGCTCGGCGAGGGCGATGCCGATTTCATCTCGGGAATGGAAGATGCCTTATTGCACTACGGCATCCCGCTGCTTGGCGGCGACACGGTTGCGGGTGATGGCCAGCGCGCTTTGGGCCTGACCGCTATTGGCCGCGCGGCGTATACTCCTGTGCCATCTCGTGCCGGTGCGCAAAACGGCGATGCACTGTTCGTCACCGGGACGCTGGGTGCCGCGATGTTGGGGTTTGAGGCGCTGCGGAATGGTACGGGCGGCGACCAAACCTCCTATGCACGACCGATGGCGCGTGTGGCCGAAGGGCGCGATCTTGCCCCGCTCGCCACCGCGATGATGGATGTATCTGATGGCTTGTTGCTCGATGCCTTCCGCATGGCCGAGGCAAGCGAAGTCTCCATTGCTATTGACAGTGCAGCTGTACCGGTAGCCGATGCAAGACGCCGCCATGATTGCATGACGTGGGGCGATGATTACGAATTGCTGTTCACTCTGCCCAGCGGCACCTTCCCCCCCGTTCCTGCCACGCCAATCGGCAGCGTAGAGCCGAAAGGCTTTGCTCCGCTGTTTGTCGATGGCGAGCCGATTACCAATCGCGAAGGTTTGGGCTACCTTCACAGCTAAATTGGCATCAATTGCCAAGATTTCCGCGCATAAGGGGACAATCCCAGCTATACGCTTGTCGAAGCCAGCGCAATTGCCTAGCGATGCGCTCTACGCGGACCCGGTAAAACCGGGGCGCTTCTATCTTGGGAAGGGGACAATCGAGTCATGGAACTCGTCTTCATATCAATCGCCTTAGGCACGCTCGCCATCGTTTATGGCTACCTCACCAGCCGGCAAGTGCTCGGTGCCGATCCCGGCAACGAAAAAATGATCGAAATCGCCGGTGCCATTCAGGAAGGCGCGCAAGCCTATCTGAAGCGGCAATACACTTCCATTGCGATCGTTGGCGTTTTGGTTGCGGTGCTGGTCGGGGTTTTCCTCGGCATCATCCCGGTTATCGGTTTTATCATCGGCGCGATCCTTTCGGGCGTGGCAGGCTTTATCGGGATGAACATCTCGGTCCGGTCAAATCTGCGCACGGCGGCTGCCGCGATGAAGGGTTTGCAGGAAGGCCTTACGCTGGCGTTCCGCGCAGGTGCCATCACCGGGATGCTGGTGGCGGGCCTTGCTCTCCTCGCGATTGCGGTGTTCTTCTGGTATCTGGTTGATGTCGCTGGTCACGCTGCAAACAGCCGCGAAGTGATTGACGGCCTTGTCGGCCTTGCCTTCGGTGCCTCGCTGATCTCGATTTTCGCCCGGCTTGGCGGCGGTATCTTTACCAAGGCCGCAGACGTAGGCGCTGACCTTGTCGGCAAGGTGGAAGCGGGCATCCCTGAAGATGATCCCCGCAACCCCGCTGTGATCGCGGACAACGTGGGTGACAATGTCGGCGATTGTGCCGGTATGGCCGCCGATCTGTTCGAGACGTATGTCGTGACTGTAGGCGCAACCATGGTGCTGACAGCCTTGCTGCTCGGCGGAATGCTGGGCGACCTCCTGATGCCAATGATGGCCATGCCGCTGCTGATCGGCGGTGCTTGCATCGTGACCAGCATTATCGGCACGTACTTCGTCCGCCTTGGCAACAGCACCAATGTGATGGGCGCGATGTACAAGGGTTTCCTTGTCACAGCCGTCCTGTCGATCCCGCTTATCTATGTGGTGATGCAATATGCGCTGGGCAGCGCCGGTACGGATATGAACACCGTGCTGAACGCGGGCACTGACATGGTGCAGTTTACCGGCATGGACCTGTTCATGTGTGCTGTGATCGGCCTGTTGCTGACCTTCATCATCATCTGGATCACAGAGTATTACACGGGCACGGGTTTCCGTCCGGTTCGCTCTATCGCCAAGGCATCCGAAACGGGCCACGGCACCAATGTGATCCAGGGTCTGGCTATCAGCCTTGAATCGACTGCACTGCCAACTTTGGCAATCGTCACTGCTATTGTCGGTGCATATCAGCTTGCTGGTCTTATGGGCCTCGCGTTCGCGGCGACTTCAATGCTGGCACTTGCCGGTATGGTCGTGGCGCTCGACGCGTATGGTCCGGTGACCGACAATGCTGGCGGCATTGCCGAAATGGCAGGCCTCGACCAAAGCGTTCGTGACAAGACCGATGCGCTTGACGCAGTGGGTAACACCACCAAGGCAGTGACCAAAGGTTATGCCATTGGTTCTGCTGGCCTTGCTGCGCTCGTGTTGTTTGCGGCTTACACGGCTGACCTCAGGGAATTCTTCCCCGAAGCGAACGTCAATTTCAGTCTCGAGAATCCGTATGTGATTGTCGGCCTCCTGCTTGGCGCACTCCTGCCGTACCTGTTCGGTGCGATGGGAATGACAGCCGTTGGCCGTGCTGCGGGTGATGTTGTGATCGACGTGCGTGAACAGTTCCGCGAAAAGCCGGGCATCATGGATTACTCTGAAAAGCCCGACTACGCGCGCACTGTGGATCTCGTCACAAAGGCTGCAATCAAGGAAATGATCATTCCGTCACTGCTGCCTGTGCTTGCACCGGTGGTCGTGTACTTCGTGATCACAGCGATTGCTGGCCAGAATGAAGGCTTTGCGGCGCTTGGCGCATTGCTGCTGGGCGTGATAGTCGGCGGTCTCTTCGTGGCACTTTCCATGACCGCTGGTGGCGGTGCTTGGGACAATGCCAAAAAGTACATTGAAGATGGCAATCACGGCGGCAAAGGCTCCGAAGCTCACAAGGCCGCAGTGACGGGCGATACAGTCGGCGATCCTTACAAGGATACTGCTGGTCCAGCCGTCAATCCGATGATTAAGATCACGAATATTGTCGCGCTGCTTTTGCTCGCGGCACTCGCTGGTCAAGCTGCCTAAGCGAAAAACTGCCAAAAACTGTGCAGTCTAAGCCCTGTCCGGAGCGATCCGGGCAGGGCTTTTTTAACCCTTACGCTTAGCCAATCCTTCTCCCTCTACACGCTACAACGTGCGTAGTGGGCACAAGGCTGCCTGCCAGCACAGGTTAACGATTACACAGTGGGCCAAGACCTTCCAATCCACCCTATACGCTCTGCCTCTTCGCAGGGGCGTGCACCTGCGCCGGAAGCAAATGCGCCGCTGATCGAACTCAGCGCGCAGGATTGGCGTAGCTTTACTGGCCCAGAACACACCACGCCATGGGATGCGCTGGCGCAGGCTGCGGTTGAGCCCAACCCGTTCTACGAAAGCTGGAACCTGCTTCCTGCGCTGCGAGAATTCGATTCCGCCGGGCAAGTTGAACTTTGGACGCTGAAGGCTGAAGGACAGCTGGTGGGCCTGATCCCGATCAAGCGCGAAATGCGCTATTACGGATATCCGCTGCCGCATTTGCGCAACTGGACCCATGGAAATTGCTTTCTTGGTGTACCGCTGGTCGCGCCGGGATTTGAACAGATATTCTGGTCGCACCTTCT
>ENA-ORXU01001946-ORXU01001946.1-marine-metagenome-genome-assembly--contig:-NODE-1946-length-15164-cov-3.491350_pt1 | contig 15164 bp, 8 predicted proteins | sample MGYA00237869_ERZ511484 | MGnify/ENA metagenome assembly ERZ511484
GCACTGGAGAAAAAAAAAAGTTATGTGTGTGACCCCATGCGCATGTTGATAAGTACCCTAGACTAAAGTCCAGGGAATTTTGTCCATCAAGCGCGCTCTTCGACCCGAAAATTGGAACCACGTTGAAATTGAATTCAAGTAGACGGGACCTGCAGTCCAAATTGTGCATTTAGGACGTCTCTGGAGCGGCACGCTTGGATGCATCTGCCATTTCGAAGCGTCAAGTATCCGGCGCCGCCTCCAGGCGACTTAGGTCGGGTTCCGCGTCGCGGCCTGTCCGCCTCTTTTGCCGTTCAAGATGCCCGCGCTCCACCCCCTTCCATCCCCTGAGCTGCGGGACCGGCATGTCCTCCGGCACCGCTACTGTGGCCGTCCACCCCGACCCGAGCCCCACGACAAGGGCGGGCGGGCGCTCCCTTGGCATAGATGCTCGGCTTCCGCGCCAACGGTAACGTTGGCGGCGGCGTTGGCGCCGCTCGCGGGGCGAGTTCCGGCGGCGGCGGCGGTGGCGGCGGCGGCGGAGCCCCCGGGATACGCCTCAACCTCGACGCCGTCCGCTCGTTCCTGGACGGTGCGCAGGCTGTCGACACCTCAGGTGGCCCGGAGGATGAGGGGCCGCCTGTGACGGCGGCTCGTCCTCCCCTGCTGCCCGTCCGCCGGCGCCCCCGGAGCGGCCCGCCGCCGCCCCCCCCGAGGGGTAGCCAAGCCCCGACGCTCGTCCAACCGACGGCGCACGAGGCCGGGGCGGGCGCCACCGAGCCGCGGAATGCATTTTTGCATCCACCACCGCCGGGGGCGCCGCCCCCCGCCGCCCACCCGCCCCGACCACCGGGGGACGGGGGTGGGCGTGCCTTCCCGGCGGCGGCCGGTGGGCCGGCCGCCGCCCCGCGGGCGCCCCATGCATTTGTGCCCCCCGTCGATGACCTGACCGTGACGGACGCGGAGCTGGAGCTGCTGCGTGTGGCGGAGGAGGCGGCGACGCAGCGGCGGCGCAACCCGCTTGGGCCCGCCGCCGCGTCGCCGGCGGCGGCGCGTGTGGGTGCGGGAGGCGGTGGGGACACATCTGAACCAGAGGAAGAGGACTGGTGCTCATCTCAAGCCGTCGCCGCCGCCGCTCGGGCAGAGGAGCAATACTTGAATGCCGGCTCCACGCCGCGGGTATCCAGTCTCGACGGCGGCGGCGGCGCGGCGGCGGCCATGGACACGGACGAAATTGCGACGGCGCTGCCGACCGCCAAGGACGCCCGGGGTCCGCCCGCTGGTGCAGCGGCTGGGGAAGGATCGGATGAGGAGGTTGTGGACCTGGTTGACTCGCTCAGCGACGAGGACATCAACCTCAACCAGCAAGTGCGGGAGCCGCCTGCTGCGGCGACGCCCTCACCCCCCCCCGACACGTCCGCGTCAAAGCGGCCCCGTCGCGTGTCGGTGGTGGGCCAAGGCGCTCGCGCCGGTCCGGCGGGCGTCGACGACGTGGTCGCGGACGACGACGACGACGACTTTGAGGAGCCGATATTTACGTTTCGGGGCGCCGGCGGGTCGGACGAGGACGCCACACCACGCACTCGGCCGCGACAGGTGCCCCGGACACCTGCGAGCGCCGCGCCTCCCCCGCGACGCGTTTCCATCCTCACGACGCCGGGCGTTGGGAGCACGGCCAACGCTCCGTCGGCGGCAGCGCTCCGGACGCCGGTCAACGCTGCGACGAGGGCGGCGCCGTCGCCACCACCACCGCCACCACCTTCCGACGCTCCCCCGCCGCCCCTCTCTGGGCGCACGGGACGACCTGCGCCTGCCCGGTCGGCCCCGAATACCCCTACGGCGGCAGCACCGACGACGCCCTCCAACGCCATCGCGCGCAAGGTGTTGGAAATCAAGTTGATGACGGCGCGGAACCGGGAGGTGCAGGTCAGCCGGGAGATCCTGTCGCCGGACATTGACGACGCAACGGTCTTTGCGCTGAGCGAGGAACACGAGGAGCTCAAGCGGCGCATTGTCGAGTTTGAGGCGTCCCTACGCGACCTCGGCGGGCCATCGACGCCAGCCGCCCCCTCGCGGCCGTCTTCCGTCGGTGGCGGTCTGGGCGTGGCATCCACGTCTCCAACCACGTCGGCGTCATCGGTGCCGGTACGGTCTCGCCTGAGTCAAGGCGAGCCGTCGTCGGGTGCTCGCCGCTTGCCGCCTGCGCCGCCACAATCTGCATCCGTGAGGGATGGCGCCGCTGGCGCGGGCTCCCGCCACCCCCCACGGCAGCAGTTTGTTGGGGCGATGCATTCCGGTGCGCCGGCCGGGCCCCAGCCGCCACCGCAGTCATCGGCTTACGCGAGCGCCATGCAGTCGGGTCCGTATGATGGAGACGGCTCCGGCAACCAGTGGGGGTCCTACTCGGCCATGCCCGGTGGTCGGAGCGACGCAGCGCAGGGGCGGGGTGGCTTTGATGGCGGCGGTGGTGTGCCCTTTGGTGCATTTGGCGCTGATGGGGGCCCGTCTGGGCACGGCGGCAATGGCGCCGGTGGGGACGGTGGTGGTGGCTTTGGAGCTGGAGGGGGCGGCGGCCCTAGTGGTGGCTTTGGGGTTGGTGCGGGCGACGGAAACCACTATGGTGGGCACTTCCCGGGCGACCAGGCGCCCAACTTTGACCCCCTCGAAGACGGCGAGGAGCTGCCACTGGCCTTCACCCCCGCGCCGATGCCTGCCGCTGGCATGCTGGCGGCTGAGGCGGCCGCTCGGGACGCTTCGGACGACGGCACGGATGAAAACTCTGCGGCCAACTGGAGCGGCGCCTTCCCGTGGTCAGTTCGGATGATGGACAGTAACCGCAACATCTTTGGCAACAGCGGCTTCCGTCTCAACCAGCGCGAGGCGATGAACGCCACGATGGCCGGCCGCGACGTATTTGTGCTGATGCCGACAGGCGGTGGCAAATCTCTATGCTACCAACTCACGGCGGTCCTGTCTGACGGCGTCACCGTCGTCGTCTCGCCCCTGGTGTCGCTCATCAGCGACCAAGTGACCCAGCTGCAGGCGCTCGGCATTTGCTCCGCGGCGTTAACGGCCACCTGCGATGCCAGCGTGCGGACGGCCGTGTCGAGGGACTTGTCGTCGTCGCAGCCGGCACTCAAGCTCCTGTACGTCACACCCGAGAAGATTGCACACTCGCCCGCCTTTTTGCGTCAGCTGGAGACGCTGTACAGCCGTCAGCTGCTGGCCCGGTTTGTCATTGACGAAGCGCATTGCGTGTCGCAGTGGGGCCACGACTTTCGACCCGACTACAAGCAGCTGTCCATCCTCAAGCGCAAGTTCCCCTCGGTCCCGGTCATGGCGCTGACCGCGACCGCCACCAAGGAGGTGCGGGCGGACGTCAAGGTGCAGCTGGCTGTGGCTAATGATTGTGCGACGTTCAAGCAGAGCTTTAACCGGTCAAACCTGTCGTACGAGGTGCGGAAAAAGCCCAAGTCGATCGTCAAGGACATTGCGGCCGAGATTAAGCAAGCGTCCCCGGCAGACCGCTCTGGCATCATCTACTGCCTGTCGCAGCGCGACTGTGAAAAGGTGGCTACGGAGCTGGTCAATGAGGACGTGCTTGCGGCGCCGTACCACGCGGGCCTTCCCGCTCCCATCCGGGAGCGCAACCAACACGGCTGGACAGCTGGGGAGGTGCAAGTCATTTGTGCGACGCTGGCGTTTGGGATGGGCATCAACAAGCACAACGTGCGGTTTGTGTACCACCACGCGATGCCCAAGAACCTCGAAGGGTACTACCAAGAGTCGGGTCGTGCCGGCCGTGATGGCAAGCCTTCCCGCTGCGTGCTGTACTTCTCCATGGCGGACCGGTTCCGCATCCACAACATGCTGCAGAAGGACATGTTGGAGAAGCGGCGCAGCGGGGGCTACCGGGCGGGCGGCACCGGCAGCGACGACCAGGTGGCGCGCAACTTGGAGGGCCTGTCCAAAATGACGCTCTACTGCCTCGACGACGTTGAGTGCCGTCGCGCGACGCTGTTGTCCCATTTTGACGAGCGCTTTGACCCTGTCAACTGCTCGCCGAAGTGCGACAACTGTCAACACGCCAAGACCGGGTCGGTAGTAACGGAGGAGGACATGACGCAGCATGCTCTTGGCCTCCTCGGCCTGGTGGGGACCTTCACCTCGATGCGTCATCGCCCAACCGCGCAATACGTTATCGAGGCGTACAAGGGCCGCCGCTCTCGTCTCAAGGAGAACCACAGGGACGTGGACGGGTTTGGCGCTGGCAAGGAGCTCCACGACTCGCAGGTGCACCGCATTGTGGAGGAGCTGGCCCGCCTCTCGGTCCTGCTCGTGGACATCGACGTTGGTGAGTATGGTCAGGTTGTGGCCACGCTGCGGGTGTCCCTCCCGATGCACAACCGCGTCCGGGTCGGGGAGCTCCGCGTGTACCTCAAGGCTCGGACGGCGGCGCCCAAGCCTCGTTTTGGTGATGTGGCTGCCGACACTCCCGCCAGGCCGTCGCGCAAGAAGCGGGCAGCCGCGCCCGTAGCCTCCACTGCCTCCCGCGCCTCAGCCGACAGCCCGACCGCGTCCCTACGTGCCCTTGCGCTCACACTCTCCAAGTCCGTGTCGGGCCTCTCGGCGCCAATGGCCAAGACCGTTGCGGCGCAGATGCCCGTCAGCCTGGCGGATCTGCGGCAGTGCGGCGTGCGGGAGAGCGTGGTGGCGTCTCGAGGCCAGGACATCCTCAAGATGGTGATGGACGCATGCCGTGTTAGTGTCCGAAGAACGTCCGCGGCCGCCGCAAGCAGTCGCACCCGGGCTCCAGCGGCGCCTGCGATGGGCGCCTTCGGTTCTGTGCCCAAGAAGCGGACGACTCGCACCTCCACAGCTGCCGCCGGCTCTTCCGCGGCCGGGTCGACCGTGTCGCCCTATTTTTCGTCACAAGCAGCGACTGCGCGGGCTGGAGCGGGCAGCACGGCGCGTCGCGCGTTTGGTGCCGCCGGTATGGACAGCGCCATCATCTCGGTGGACGACGGGGACGTCGACGTCGCGCCTTCTGGGGGCGGCCAAGCCCAGCGGATGCTTGCGGGCTCTTCGCGGCGGGCTGCGCCTTTTGGTAGCCTACCGCCCAAGCGGCCGAGCCCAAGTGGCGCCCCGTCTGCGCCCCCACTGGGGAGGCCTTCCAAGAGGACGCGGCCGGCTCCGTCTTTCGCTGTGACACGGGAGCTGGACTCGGACTTCCAAGACTTATGACTGGTTTTTGTCCTCTTCTTGTCCCCGTTTCTGTTCGTCTGTCATGACTTCGCAGTGACTTGCTTTTTCTTTCGCTGGCTCCGTTGTGAACCTTTGGCGCTCGAGTGCGTTGTCTCCAAACCAGCTCTGGTGTGTCTTGTTCTGTTCCTCTCTGACTCGGCATTTGTTTTCCCATATTACTTACCCAAGTGTTCGAGCCGGTCTTCCATACGGCGTGCACTAGCCCTGCAGCATCGCTGGGTTGTCAAGCAGCCGGTGCTCCCAGACAAGATCCCGGTGGCCGGAACGAAACGCGCAAGCAAGTGCATCTCAGGAGTCATCGTGGAGAATCGGATGTCAGATCCTGATGCGGGTGTGCGGCAAGCTCTGAAAGCGTACGCGACAGGTGCAACCGTTGGCAGGAATGCACCGCGCTACGCAAAGATATTGAAATGTGGCCACGGGGGGAACAACGCCGCCTGGGCCTCGCGTAGACGATCGACAACCCCGTCAAAACTCCCCCCAAAAACCCCCAGCGCAGCACCGCTCCGAGCGCCCGGCACCCTGTACACTATCCCCGACACGGGTGGGTCAAACGGTGAAGCGTGCCAGCCGCCGGTCCATGGCGCGCAGCTTAGCCATCCCAATGGCCAGCCGGAGCAGCGACACGGCGGCGACGACCCACATGACGCGCGACGAGGCGGCAAAGCGCGTCGCCGACGTCATCAACACCGACGCAATGTTGCACGCGGTCGCGGCGAGGAGGGCGGTGCCGAGGTTCTCCTGCACCAGCGACATGCGCCGCAGCGACCGCTCCGAGTCGAGCACCCGCACGCGGAGCTTGAGGTCCCCATTGGCCATCCGCCGCATCGTTTCCTCCACATAGGCGACCTTGCGGGGCTGCGTCACGACCGCTGCAATGTCCTTTGGCCGCAGCCCGACGCGCTTCAACCCCGACTGCGCCACCGTCAGGGCCGCCCCCACGCCGAGGCCGCGGCCGACGCCATTGAGCCCACCGCGGATGTCGGCGAGCTCCCGCAAAAACGGGCCCGCCACGGCGGTCAAGTCATAGTTGGGGTCCAAGCCCTTGCCAATGCCCTCCAGCGTGCTGAAGGAGCGGTACACAAACGCAAACACGGGTGGAAAGCGAAAGGGCGCGTCGTCGCCCACCGACAGCAGGTCCTCCCCAATCATATCCAGCCGCTTCGTCACGTCCGTCCGCCGCTCCGCGTTGGTCGAGCCCGCCGCCAGCGCACCGCGAAAGGACGTGAGGAGGGAGCGCCCAATCTTCTCCACCCCCACCCGGTCCGCGCCGCGCTTCAATACGCCCATTTTGGTCATCGCGTCGACGACATCCTTTTCCGAGCCGCCATAGATGCCAAAGAGGGCGTCCACAAGCCCTTCACGTACGGCGGGGGGGACTTCCGACATGGTGCCCGTGTCATAATAGATAAGGCGCCCGTCGGCGACAGCGTCCACGTTGAGGTTGCCCGGGTGGCAGTCGCCGTGGAAGAAGCCGTGCCGCAACACCTGGATGAGGAAGGCCTCGGCCGACCGGCGGGCAACCACGACCGGGTCGATGCCCATGGCGGCCAGTGCGGCCGTGTCAGAAATTTTGACGCCCTCCACAAACTCCATCGTCAGCACCTTTTCCGACGTCCGCTCCCAGTACACGACCGGCACCTTGACCCAGGGGACGTCCGCAAAGTTGCGGCGGAAGCGGTCCCCGTTGGTGCCCTCGACCATGTAGTCAATCTCCTCCCACAGCAGCCGCGCGCTCTCGTCGTACACCCGCTCCCACGACGCGTCTTCGGAGCCGGTGCGGGAGTCGAGCTTGTCCGCCAACACCGCCAACGCGCGCAAGTTTTTGAGGTCCACGTCAAACAGCTCGCGCAGGCCCGAGCGTTGGACCTTGACGGCGACTTGGCGGCCGTCATAGACGGCCCGGTGGACCTGGCCGAGGCTCGCCGCCGCGATCGGCTCCAGCTCAAACGAGTCGTACAGCTCAGTCAGGGAGCGGCCGAGCTCATTCTCAATCGTCTCGGCGGCGAGCTCCCCAGAAAAGCCGGGCACCCGGTCCTGCAAGCTCGACAGCGCCGCCACGTACTCGGCGGGCACCACGTCCACCCGCGTCGACAGCAGCTGGCCGAGCTTGATAAACGTCGGCCCGAGGGACAGCAACCCATCCTTGAGTCGCGCCGCAAGGGCCACCCGCTCCGTGGCGGCCACGTCGGGATCGGCCATGCGCCGACACCGAAACTCGGCGAAGAGCATCCGCAGCGCAAACGACCAAATCTCACACGTGCGGGAGACGGCGGAAGCGTAGCCCTTGTGGGTCCACCGGCCAGGCTTCTCCTTGGTCGGCTCTGGCTCGGCGGCGGCGGTGGCGGCAGCAGGGAGGCGCGCGTCCATGCGCGCCCGCCGCGGGGGCACCCGCTGCCGGCCGCCCCCGGGGCAGAGCCCAACGGGCCTCTCCCCCCCTACGCGTTTGACGGCTCGTGGCAGCCGGCGCCGCCGGCGCCGCGGCACGAGGGGGGGCGGGGGGACGCCCCCACCGCCGCCGTCCGCCCCGCCCGCTCCGCCCGTCGGTGCTCGCCGGCGCCGTCGACTGACGCGGTGGCGGGGGTGCCCGCCGGGTGCCGCTCGGCGGCGGCGCTCATGCGCTCCCGCGCGGAGCTCGGCGTCGACGCGCCGGCTGCCGTCGAGTTCCCGCCGGCGGTGGGCTTCCCGCCCCTCCTCGTCGTGCCGCCCGTGCCGCCGGGCCTGCTCATCCCGCCGCCGCACTTTGGGGGGCCCCCCGGGGGGGAGGAGGGCGCGGCGGCCGCCGCCTACGCGCCTGCGCACGTGCACGCACATGCGCACGCGCTCCCGCCCCCGCACGCGCACGTGCACATGCACCCGGCGGCGTTTGGCGCGGTGGGGCATCCGCCGCTCCCACCGCCACTGTTGGGGGCGCCCCCGGCGTACGCGCCGGCGGCAGCGGCGGGGCCGTCGTCACGGCCACCGGCCGCCGCGTCGATACCCCCGCCGCCGCCCCCGCCACCGGGTCTGCCGGCGGGCGTGGCGGACCTGCTCGGCGCCTGGTACGCGGCGGGTGTTGCGGCGGGGCGCTACGGGACGGCGGCGGGCCGCGGCGGCGGCGGCGGCGGCGGCGACGCGGGTGAGTGCAGTTGTAGCCACCGGTGATGCGGGTGGGGGTGTGGGAAGGAGGGAGGGGATGGGAGTGATGGGGTATGCATCTGTACATTTTTTTCGCTCTGTGGGGACGTGAGCCAGCTCGCACCGCCCGCGCCCCCTGCGTCGTTTTTGCCTTTTGGGATTGTTGCGTACAGGTATCCCGTGGCCCGTCGTGCACGTCAAGAAAAAACTCAACCGGCGCCAGTGCATCGTTGCCGCCCTCGGTCCAGTCGCCCGCCGGCCACGCGGCGCGTCACGGTGGCGGCGGCGGGGCCGGGGCCGCCCACTCCTCGTCGCCGTTTCCAATCGTGGCGACCTGCCCCCTCCCCCGCGCCCCGGCAAGCCCGCCGCCCAGCCGCACAGGGCCTCCGCCGCCCGTCCGCCATCGGGCGCCCACCAGACGCCGTGGCACACCACCGCCCAGTCACCAGCGTCTTTCGCTCCGCAGCGGCCAGCCGGGCGACCGCGTGGACAGCCCCGTCGCACCAGCGGCGCACGGCAGCAATTTCGGCGGCGGGCGCGCGCCGCCGCGGTTGACGACCGCCGCCACCGACGGGGCCGTCGGCACGGGTGGTGGTGATGGCTGGCAGCGGAGGCGGCCGCCGCAGCGTTCACACCCTAGCCGAGAAGGCAGGGACAGGGGCGGCCAGGCAGCTGAGGTCGGCACGGTCAGCGAGGGTGCCCCGCCTCGGAAACCATCGGAGAGGCACCAGCCTGGGATGCCCACAGCGTGACGACGATGCCGGTTGCGGTTGCCAGGTGGCGTACCTCCGCAATTTCAAACAACCCATCTCCGCTGCTAGTGCCGGGATACAGCGAGGGGCGCCGCTGAACCGTCACTGCCGCGCGCGGGAAAATGGAGGCGACCGGGGCGAGCGTGCACCCGAGCGCTCTGTGCCCATGCAGGTAACGGCTGATTCACTGGCCCCGTGCTGCACATGGAAGGAGTCTCAAGCGCAGGCAGGTCCGGTGGAGCGAGCTCCTCCAACGCGCTCTCTTAATTGCGCAACTGCGAGGCGCCGGGGAGGGGGATGTGCGGTCGCATGGGCGGATGCGCTGCGCCTTTTCTCGCGGGTGCCAGGCGGCACCCAATCGCCGTCCATCCGCCCAATGCGGAGGCAGTCATCATGACAAGTGGTTTGGAGCTGCTGTTACAAGAGTGCGCTGCGCCGTGTTGCGTCGTGCTGCGTCAAGCGGAGAGGTCGGCGGCGTCCTCGAGGGCGGCGTGGTGGCGATGCCCACGGCTTTCTGATCGACATTTTGTCTCCAACATTTTTGACACAAACCACGTGGCACGCAAATCCGACTGAAAAAAGTAGAAGGGTCGTCTCTCCTGCACTTGAATTGCACACTTGAAAGACGTTGCTGCTTACAAATTCGTGGGCAATGCCTCCAGGCTGGTCGCCACCGCTCGGGGGTGACGGTCGTGCCGCCCCCCGCCACCTGCACGGTCGCGGCCGCTCCCAGCCCACCACGCGGCGCCGCCGCCTCGTCTGGTGCGGCGCGGCGCCTCGATGAGCAAGCCCGCCGCGGCGGTTGTGGCTGCACGCGCCCGTCAAAGTGGCGGAGGCGGCGCGCTGACGCACGCCCGACTTGAAGCGCCGCGCTGACGCACGCCTTGCTGGATGCGCCGCGCCGACGCCTGGGGGACGGACTGTTTGCCAGTGTACAGCAGGATAGCGGCCGGCGGCTGGGGGGCGCCGTCGACGGCGCGTGTACGGACGCGCCGTCCCCCCCCCCATTTTGTTCACCCTTGCCATTCCGCTGTCTCCCTCCCGTCCATCGTGTGTTGCCTTTGTCCCCCTCCCGCCCTCGACGTTCCCCCTCGCTCCCCGCCATGTCAGCGATGGCAGTCGCGGCGGGCGGCAACCTTCCGTCGGTCCGCGGCGCCATCCGCTCGCGGCTTCTCAACGACATGATCCGGCGGGTGGTCAGCCCCGCGGGCGGCAAGCCCGGCGGCGCCACCAAGAACTGGGTCGTCCTCATTGTCGACCGCCCGTCGCTGCGCATCCTCGCGGCGGCAGTGCCGCTCAACGAGCTGGTCAACGACGGCGTCACCATCATTGAGTACCTGGAGCTACGCCGCGAGCCGCTGCCGCAGCTCCCCGCTATTTACCTGCTGTCGCCGGCGGCCGAGTCGGTCGCCGCGCTGGTCGCCGAGGACCCCAAGCAATACAAGGAGTTTCACGTGTTTTTTACGGCCCCGCTGCCGGCGTACCGGCTCAAGCTCATCCAGGCGCAGTCGGGGCTGCTGCGCAAGCTCAAGGCGTGCGTCGAGTTGGACATTGAGGTCAGCGCGTACGAGTCGCGGGCCTTTTCGCTCGACCGCCCCGCCGCGTCGCTGCCGCAGCTGTTTGCCACGGACGGGGGGGGCGGGGGGGTGCGCCGCGAGGCACGTGCCGAAATGTGCCTGACCGCCGAGCGCCTGACGTCCGTGTGCCGGCTGCTCGCCCCGCCCAGCGCCGTGTCGTGGACGGTGCGCTACGACGGGCGGTCGTCGACGTCGCGGACGGTGGCCAGTCTGGTCAAGGAGGACCTCTCGACCGCCCCCGCGGAGGCGCCATCGTCGGCGTCGGCGTCGGCGTCGGACGCGCCGCCCGGGACGGCCAAGCGCGCGACGCTGCTTGTTCTGGACCGGTCCATGGACGTGAGGTCGCCGCTGCTGCACGAATTTACGTACCAGGCCATGGCGCACGACCTGCTGCCGTTGGACTACTCCAAGCCGGGCGGCGCGCACTACACCATCCCTGCTGCCGAGGGGAGCTCCGATGGGGAGGCCGCCGGCGGCGCGCCGGCCAAACCCAAAGAGGCCCTCATGGAGGATGAAACGGACGCGTCATGGGTGGCCACCCGCCACCTCCACATTGCGCAGGCCATGCCCCACTGCCAAAAGGCGCTGCGTGACTTTGTCGACTCATCCGCGGTGGCCAAGGTGCATCGCCACGGTGGGGGCGCAAGCGCTGACGGGGCTGGGGATGGGGCTAAGCTCGAACTCGCGGACCTCTCCAAGGCCGTCCGTGGCCTCCCCGAGTACACCACCAAACTGGCGCAACACTCGCTGCACGTCAATGCGCTCGACGCGCTCATGGAGCGGTACCGCAAGGCGCACCTGGACGCGGTGGCGGGGGTAGAGCAGGACCTTGCCACCGGCACCGACGCGGAATCCCAGCGTGTGCGCTCCGAGCGCGCGCTGGCAACGCTAGGGAGCCTGCTGGAGCGGCCAGACATTGCGGATGGGGACAAGGGGCGGGTGCTCGCGCTCGCCGCCGCCGTTGGTTCCCGCGCCCCCCTTATGGACGGTGCGGCGCCGTCGCCGCTGGCCCAGTCGGCAGCCTTTACGCGCGGGGTGGCACCGCTGACGGCGGCGGTCGAAGATACCCTCGGTCGCTCCTTTGCATCGGTGCTTCGCGGCCTGGACACGCTGCTGCAGGCGGCCAAGAGTGGCGCCGCGGATTGGAAGCGCGCCGCCGACGACGCGGCTGCCGCGGCGGGCGACGGCGACGCGTCCACGTCGGCGCAGGTGCGCAAGCTCCGCGAACTTCGCGCCGGCGTCGTCGCGCGGCGGGAGGCCAAGCGGCTCGAGAAGGAGCGCGCCAACCGCCACACCCTCTCAGAGGACCTGCCGTTTGAGCTGTCACGCTACGCGCCGCCACTGCGCGGGGTCGGGGTGGACCTCGCAACCGGGCAGCTCGACGCGACGCTCTTCCCCGTCTGTGGCGGCGTCGACGCCCTCATTGCCAAGGCGCGGGGCGGGGGTGCCGCCGACGCGGTGTCCCCCGTGTCCGTCTCGCCCTCCCTGCGGCGGGGTCGATCGAGGAGCGCCGACTGCGGGGCGGTCGCCGAGGTCGACCCCGACCACGAGTATGTGCTCTTTTTTGTCGGCGGCGTGTGTCACTCTGAGGTGCGCGCCGCGTATGAGGTTGCCGCTCACACGGGCGCGCGGCTGACGGTCGGCGGCTCGGCGCTGCTGACGCCGCGGAACTACCTCGACGCGCTAGCGGCGGTCGACGACCCGGTGACGCGCATCAAGCTGATGCAGCCGCCGCCAGCGTTGACCATTGCGCAGAGCAAAGCGGCGCGCGCGCGCGCGGCCGGGGGGGGCGCCGCGCGGGGGGGGGCGAGTGCGGCGTCGACCCCGCGGGGGGGGGTGTCGGCAGCGCCGTCGCCGAGAGGAGCCGCCCCGCCCGTGGCGGCGAGTCGTGCTGCGCCATCCCCGCGCAGCGGTGGTGTGGCTACGGCGGCAACACCGGCGGCGACACTGGCGGCAGCAACGTCTGCCAGCCCAGAAGTGGTGACGAGTGTCAAGAAGAAGAAGCTGTTTGGCCGCCGGAAGTAGCGGAGTCGGAACCATCACTGATCACTGAGCGTCGGCGTGTGTGAGCAGGTTGAGCTAGCACCGCTACATCTGTTGAGGCAGGCCAAGTTTACAAGCTGAGAAACCGCTCCTCGCTCTTTGATGTTGTCTTTCTGGTGAGGCTCTCCACTTGCTTCGTGCTTCTTCTCTTCGTCCGACAGCGACCATCCCTGTGCAAGCATAAATGTCAGCTACGTTCTGAAAGAGCCTTGCATTGAATTCAGTCTCACGGGCGAGGCGCATCCATTGGTAGGCAACTTGTACGCGCAGGGACCGAGGAGACAGCTAAAAGCGATGACGTTTCTACAGAAAACCGCCGCATAGTGCATTTGATTTCTTTGCGCTGCTCTCGTTCTCTCAGCATGTAGATGCTGTCGTGAGGAACACTAAAGGAGGTATTAATACCTGCTCGTGGATGCTCGGCTTCTTGATCAACACGTCGGTGTCGCCAGGGGCTAAGTCCAGAATCTGCGGCTGCTGCCAGCCCAAGACTGTCGAATCTCTGCTGGTCACACCACTCATGTGGCGCCACGTTGGGTAGAGTAGCGGTGAACCACAAAGACAAAAAAATTAGGAACTGTCCATGACAGCTCACAAACTCTTGCAGAACCAACTGCGGCGTGATGCAGTCGAGATCTCATGGAGTCGGGCCCTCGGAGCGCACTGTGAGGTCCTGCGCGGGCCGCGCCTCGTGTCCCCGCAGGCCCCGCGAAAGGCCATAACGCGCGCCGGCCGCCGTTTGCCGCCGGCGGCGTCCGTACGTCGACTTCACCTGGCCGTGCTGTGACCTCGCGTCTCACCGCCCCACTGAGCGCGTCGTCTCCCGCCCACGCTACCCCCTCCCTAGCCCACCTGTCTTCGCCCTGTTCCCTGTCGTCCCTGTGGCTCGTCGCGGTCACTCACCCACCATGGCGGCCTTTGCTCCTAGCGCGGCGGTGTTCGCCACGGCCGTCCGCACGGCGCCCGCCGCCTGCGGCGCCCGCTCGTCGGCGTTTGTGGGTGCCGTCACCCCCGCTGGCGCGCGCCTCCCCGCCGCCGCCCCCCGGTCGTCTGCGCCGCGCATGGCGGCGGAGGTTGACTTTGACGCGGTCGGCGAGCGGTTTGCCGCGGAGGGCAAGTCCCCCGTCGAGGTGATTGACTATGCGCTCGAGACCTTCCCCGGCGAGGTGGCCATTGCTTTTTCAGGCGCGGAGGACGTGGTGCTCGTCGAGTATGCGCACCGCACCGGCAAGCCGTTCCGCGTCTTTGCGCTCGACACGGGTCGCCTTCACGCCGAGACGTACAAGTTCTTTGCCAAGGTGGAGAAACACTATGGCATCCGCATCGAGTACACCTTCCCAGACTCGGGCGAGGTCGAGGCGCTCGTCAATGAGAAGGGCATGTTTAGCTTCTACGAGGATGGCCACCAAGAGTGCTGCCGCGCCCGCAAGGTGCGGCCGCTGCGGAAGAAGCTCGGCACCCTCAAGGCGTGGATCACGGGCCAGCGCAAGGACCAGTCGCCGGGCACCCGCACGGCCGTGCCGGTGGTACAGCTCGACCCGGCCTTCAAGGGCATTGGCGACAGCACGCTCATCAAGTTCAACCCGCTGTCGGACGTGTCGTCGGAGCAGGTGTGGGCGACCATCCGCATGACGGAGGTGCCGTACAATGAGCTCCACAACCAGGGCTACATCTCCATTGGCTGCGAGCCGTGCACCCGTCCCGTGCTGCCCAACCAGCACGAGCGCGAGGGCCGCTGGTGGTGGGAGGAGGCGACCCAGAAGGAGTGCGGCCTGCACAAGGGCAACCTGTCTGACGAGGCGGGCGCGGCGCAGGCAGCCGACGACCTGGTTGCCGACGCCCTGTCGGGCGCGTCGGTGGTGGTCTTCAGCAAGACCAGCTGCAAGTTTTGCACGGCGACCAAGGACCTCCTCACCAAGATGGACGTGCCGTTTACGGACATCAACGCGGAGATTCTGAAGAACTCGGCCGACGTGCGCGCGGCGCTCGAACGCAAGACGGGCCAAACAACAGTGCCCAACATCTTTATCGGCGGGCGCCACATTGGCGGCAACGCCGAGCTGCAAGCCGCCTCGCAGTCGGGCGCGCTGGTCGAGATGCTGGCGAGCGTCGGCATCAGCGTGCCGCAGCCGAGCGCCAAGTAGGATTGGGGAGAGGCCGCCAGGTACAAGCCTCGTGAGCTCGTTTGAGATTCATTTTCCTGGTCTCATGATGCGTTGTGAGTGGTCGCGGAAACAAGTCTGTTTCTTTTTTTTTTGTTCTTCCCTGTTGTTCCGTGCCTTGCCCCATCCTGCTTGGTACACAGCGCCAGTTGTCCGCTCCAGTTGTCTGTGCCAGTTGTCCGCTCCAGTTGTCTGCGCCAGTTCTCGGCTACAGAAGAGTTCCGCAGCGATGCTGGACTTTCATTGTCGCGTCTGCAACGCCACGGTCG
>ENA-ORXU01001947-ORXU01001947.1-marine-metagenome-genome-assembly--contig:-NODE-1947-length-15155-cov-4.359265_pt1 | contig 15155 bp, 8 predicted proteins | sample MGYA00237869_ERZ511484 | MGnify/ENA metagenome assembly ERZ511484
CGCGTTTCTTGGCACACATTTGGGCCTTTGATCGTCTGGGTGTTACGAGTGAAGACAAGAAACGGACGGCCATGTATCAAGAAAATTTGGAGCGAGAGCGTTCTCGTACTTCGAATGTGACGCTTGAAGGGTTCCTTGAGAGCTTGAATCTAGACATTCTCGTACAGGAAATGCAGCCAGAAAATCTCGAGCGAGTCTCTCAGCTAACATACAGAACAAATCAATTTAATTTTAGCACGATTCGCCGAACGACGGGTGAAATTCAGCAAGCCTGTGATGCAAACGAGCTGACATGTCTTGTGGCGACTGTGGCTGATAGATTTGGGGATTATGGTTTGGTTGGCGTGATCTTATATGCCGTGACCGAAAATAAATTGGTAGTCGATACCTTGTTATTGAGTTGTCGCGTGTTAGGACGCGGGGTTGAACATGCGATGGTTGCTCAGCTAGGCCGCATTGCCGAAGAGCACGGACTAGAAGTTATCGAGATGCCCTTTAGTTCAACAAAAAAGAACCAACCTGCGCTAGACTTTTTAGAGTCTATTGCATCTGAACATAAACATTTGTCCAATCAAGATTTTGTCTATGTATTACCTGCACCTGTAGCGACTGCACTCACTTATAAACCATCCATTGACAGGGATTACGCCGAAAGAGCGATGCAACGAAGTGTCAATGATGCATTAGCGAAGGGGGCACCTGAATCCATGGTCTCATCATTCGATCTTGACCATGCTGCTAAAATAGCGACTGAACTATACAGCGCTGAGACAATTTTGGCTCAAATTCTTTTGCAACCTGCACCAAGTGTGGATAACCCAGTTACCACAGAGTATGTGGCACCAACGAGTGAGTTGCAGAATTCAGTTGTCAATGTGTGGCAAGAGATCCTTGGCCTTAAACAGATCGGCATGCATGATAACTTCTTTGAAATTGGAGGTTCCTCGCTGAAAGGTGTGCAGCTAATTGCGCAATTGAAGCGACATCTCAGCATCGAATTAGGTATTGTTGATTTGTTTGCTGCGCCAACCGTTAGCACTATGACCGAGTTAATTGAACAGCAGCGAAGTGGGAGCGTGATTGTATCCGCTGCAACTGAAGAAAGTGAATCACGCGGTGCAAAACGGCGCGAGCTACTAGGTGCCAGACGACGTCGCTAATTTGGTCTATTGTTCCATTAACAATTTCTATACACTATATGTACTAACATCAAATTCATGTAACAGGCAGAAACTCATGCAGACTGAGACACTTAAACACGAGCCTATCCAGCAAGAGCCTATCACGCGAGAGTATAGTGATTTTGATATTGCAATTATTGGTATGGCAGGCCGTTTTCCTGGCGCGGACTCTGTGGATGAGTTCTGGCGCAATCTCTGTGCTGGCAAAGAATCTATTACATTCTTCTCCGATGAAGAGCTAGAAAGAGCCGGTGTCCCCCCCCAAACCTATAGCAAATCAAATTATGTAAAAGCCGCTCCAGTCCTTAATAATCCTGGACATTTTGATGCACCGTTTTTTGGGTACTCTCCTCGAGAAGCGGCTGCTACTGATCCTCAACATCGACTCTTTTTAGAGTGCGCGTGGGAAGCACTTGAGTCTGCTGGGTATGACTCGGATCGGATTAAGGTTCCTGTTGGTGTCTTTGGCGGTGCGGCAATGAACACATACCTACTCCATAGTGGGTTGCTTCCAGAATTTTCCAGCGATTATCTACCGACACTAATAGGCAATGACAACAGTTTCTTAGCCACGAGGGTATCGTATAAGCTGAACTTGACTGGTCCTAGCATTACTGTGCAAACGGCTTGTTCTTCGTCTCTTGTTGCCGTGCATACTGCTTGCCAAAGTTTGCTTAGCCGAGAGTGTGATATGGCGCTAGCTGGTGGAACGGCGGTCCGCGTACCGCATCATGCTGGGCACTTATATCAAGAATACAGTGTCTTTACCCCCGATGGCCATTGTCGTACATTCGATGCCAATGCACAGGGAACCATTTTTGGAAGTGGTGTTGGTTTGATTGTTCTCAAACGACTTGAAGAGGCCATGGCAGATCAAGACATCATCTATGCAATTGTCAAGGGTTCGGCAATCAACAATGATGGCTCTTCAAAAGTCGATTACACAGCACCAAGCGTTAACAGCCAGTCTCATGTTATTGTTGAGGCAATGGCTAGTGCCGATGTGATGTCTGACACGATTTCATATGTTGAGGCTCACGGTACTGGTACCAATTTGGGCGATCCGATAGAGCTTTCTGCATTGACTAAAGCCTTTCGCAAACATACTGATAAAAAGCAATTTTGTGCTATTGGTTCGGTCAAATCAAATATAGGGCACTTAGATGCTGCCGCGGGAATTGCTGGGTTGATCAAGACAGTAATGGCCTTGAAGGACAAAAAAATTCCAGCCAGTCTGCACTACGAAACCCCGAACCCACAAATTGATTTTGCTAACAGCCCATTTTTTGTCAACACAGCTTTGCGAGAGTGGACAAGTACCGAACACCCGCGCCGCGCTGGTATAAGCTCGCTTGGAATCGGTGGTACAAATGCTCATATTATTCTAGAAGAGGCACCCTATAGCGAACAGCATAAAGAGGTGTCTTTAGATGAGGCTAAGAACCCACAGGTTCTGATACTTTCTGCTCGAAGTGAAGCTGCACTTGAGGCATATGCCGTGAATTTGGCGGACAATCTTGAGAAACAGCCAAAAATTAATCTGGATGATGTAGCCTATACATTGAGAGAAGGACGTAAACAGTTTGAATATCGCAGAACGATTGTTTGTACTAGTACCAAAGATGCTATTCTGCACCTTACCGATCTAGATTCAAAACAATCCCAACGTGGGATTGCTACTGTGAAATCCAAAGAAATAGTCTTTATGTTTCCTGGACAAGGTGCCCAATATGTAGACATGGGGCGCGAGCTTTATGATCGTGAAGATGTCTTCCGCAATGCTGTCAGTCGTTGTGCAGAGAAGTTCAATCAATATTTGGGCAGTGATCTTCGAACGCATCTTTACCCACCTACGGAACAAGATAGCGTTGTCATTCAAACGAAAGAACAGACCGTATTAAACGAAACGGCCTGGGCACAACCAGCCATCTTTTCAATTGAATACGCCATGGCTCAGCTGCTATTATCTTGGGGGGTGCGCCCAACATTGGTTGTTGGTCATAGTATTGGTGAATACGCTGCAGCTTGCATTGCGGGAGTCTTCACATTAGAAGATGCCGTAAAGCTGGTTGCTGCAAGAGGAAGCCTCATGCAAAGCGTTGCACCTGGTGCAATGCTGGCCGTGCGTTGTTCACTCGATGATGTCGAACATTTTTTAAACGAAGATTTAGCCATAGCCGCGATTAACAGCGCGGACCGAACCGTCGTGGCTGGAACATTTACTGCCATTGAAGAATTAGAAAGTAAGTTAGAATCCGTGGGGATTGTCTCACAAAAACTACACACGTCACATGCATTTCATTCGCCAATGATGGAGCCGATATTGGACGAATTCATGCAACTGGCTTCTACAGTTCAATTTGCTCCTGCTCAGGTAAAATTTGTATCAACTGTACTCGGTGGAATCTCTCAAAACGATGAATATAGGCAGGCATCTTATTGGGTAAAGAATATACGCCAGACAGTCCGTTTTGCAGATGTTGCCACCGAGTTGCTAGGTAATCCAGCACGTATATATGTTGAGGTAGGTCCTGGCACGACGTTGAGCACCTTCATCCGCCAACACAAACTAAAAGAGAAACAGCAAGTCGTCTTACCTTCAATGCGCCATCCACAGGATACGAATAGTGATGTGAAACATTTATTGGGGACCATTGGCCGCCTTTGGACGGATGGCCTGGAAATTGATTGGGCTACTATCTATACTGGTCAGGGAAAAAGAGTCTCGCTGCCAACGTATCCATTCCAACGTAAAGAGCATTGGTATCAAGCCAAAAAATCTTCAACCTTGGCTCAATCTATTACCCAGTTTACGCAGCAAAGGCTGAGCTTTGAAAAATGGTTCTCGGTTCCATCGTGGAAGCGCACCTCTTCACCGAATTCAATGACTAGTAATCAGGCATCCAAGTGGTTAATTTTTGTCGATAGTGCTGGTATTGGAGAGCGATTAGAACGACTTTTACCGAACAGCAGCGGTTCCTGTGTAAAAGTTTATAAAGGTAGCAATTTTGAACAACATAGTGCCAATGAATTTAGGCTTAATCCTGATAATGCAGCAGATTATGAACAGATTCTAAGCTATTTGGCAGATACAAATCAATACCCAACAAAGATTGTTCACCTTTGGACTATAGCAAACGTAGCATCTTTTGTAAGACCTAGAGTGGTTGATAAGGCAATCGGTCTGTCGGGGTTCCAGAGCCTCTTTTTTCTTGCTAAAGCAATTGGTATCGTTAGTAAATCCAAGGCGAAGCAGAATTCCAAAATTCAGCTTGCAGTGATATCAAATCTACTGCACGAGATAATCGGAAACGAAACACTTTACCCAGAGAATGCTCTCATTCTTGGACCGTGTCGAGCCATTGGTAAAGAGTATCCACAAGTTGAGTGTACAAATTTTGATCTTGCTCTCAATATCGACGAAGGGAAAAATGACGCTCTTGCTGACGAACTGCTACGTCCACTCGTTTGTGAATTGACTCAACCTATCTATCACGAGAAGATCGTGGCTTACCGAGGCAGACATCGCTGGATTGAGGTATTTGATGCCGTTCAACTTAGCGCGGCGGACCTAATCGCTGAGCCCGCCACGTTTGTGGAGAATGGTGTCTATCTCATAACTGGTGGTCTGGGCGGTGTCGGTTATGCTTTGGCCGAATTCTTAGCAACGAGTGTACATGCCAAGTTAGCATTAATCGGGCGTTCATCGTTGCCAGAGCGCTCTAACTGGGATTCTTGGCTGAATGAACATGAGCTGACAGACCCAACCGCCCAAAAGATCCGTAACCTGCTTCACTTAGAAGCATGTGGTGCTACTGTATTGCCGGTAAGCGTCGATGTAACCGATGAATCACACATGAGCGCTGCCGTTGCACAGATCGAGGAGGCGCTAGGTGTTGTTCGCGGTGTTATCCATGCCGCCGGCATAGTAGACGACGGTTTGATACAGCGCAAAGAGATGTTTGCTGTCCAACAAGTGCTTGAAGCTAAAGTAAGCGGCACTCTAGTTTTGCACAGTGTGCTGCAAAATGTGAACTTAGATTTCTTTGTGCTCTGCTCCTCTGTAAACTCGATTCTTGCACCAGCTGGACAGGTCGATTACGCGGCTGGGAATGCGTTTCTTGATCACTTTGCTCACTATAACACGTCCACGGCGGGTGTAAACACAATTTCTATTAACTGGCCTGGGTGGCAAGATGTTGGCATATTGGCGCGAATGGCCGATTCTCCATGGAAACAGAATGCACTGAAAGAAGCAATATCTACGTCTGAGGGTATAAAGGCATTTGAACGAATAGTCGCATCAAAACTTCCACAAGTGATTGTTTCACCAGTACGTTTCCAACGTGAAAGCATTCCGGTTGATGAGTTTACGGCTGCATTTGATTCAATCAATAAAAGAAATGGTATTGCATCGATATCTGGCGCAGAAGATACGAATACATCTGCACCCGAAGAATTCTCTGCTCGTAGCGCTACTTTACAAAATGGAGCACAAAACCCCACTGTAGATACTGCCGAAAGGCTCGTTGCAGATGTTTGGAAAGAATGTCTAGGGGTCGAAACTGTAGCGCCAGATGATGACTTCTTCGAACTCGGTGGAAGTTCTTTGCTTGCTGTCCATATGTTTAGCAAGATTGAAGAGGCTACCGGACAGAATTTTCCTATTTCGACCCTTTACCAGGCCTCAACTGTTAGGCAGCTAGCAACTCTATTGCATGACAGCATCGATTTTACTCTTACCGATGAACAAGTTATTAATACACTGTCCATGAATGGTCAGCATCCTATCTCTGAAATGCCTTTGAATACAAGTTTTCGTACTATACTCGAGTCTCACAAATCTATCGTCCCGATTCGATCCACAGGCGAAAAGCCTCCGCTGTTTTGTATTCATGGCGCGGGAGGAAACATTCTTATCTTTAGAGAGTTAGCGATTCAGCTAGGAGATGACTATCCTGTCTATGGAATTGAATCTCGTGGATTAGATGGACATGAGTCTATCGTACATTCATTAAAAGAAATGGCACAAAACTACGTTCAGGGGGTGCAAGCAATACAACCACATGGCCCATATCGTTTATTGGGCTTTTGTATGGGAGGAATTATTGCACTGGAAGTAGCTCAATTGCTTGTTCAGCAAGGCGAATCCGTTGATATGCTTGCAATGGTTGAAACGCCTAATCCTATTTTTATAACTGGCTGGAATGAGAGAAAAGCTGCTCTATCTCTGTATATGCAAAAGTTACTTTATCTTCAAAGAAACATGGCAATATTCTCAAAAAATACGCTATTCCTTCACAATAGATTGTCCGCCATTAAATCAAGACTGAGTAATTTGTTTGTTCGGGACAATAGTCAGAATAACTATATTGACGGGAAAGATCCTACTTCTAATCTAACCGAGCATATAAAGGCTGTAAATGATCAAGCCGCTCTTCGTTACATTCCAGATAAATATCTGGGCAAGGTTGTTTTGTTCAAACAATATGAGCGATGGGGATATACCACTAGCTTAGGTTGGAAAGAATATCTGCCTCACATAGAAATAGTTAAAATGTCAGGATACCCTGGGACAATCCTAGAAGATAAGAGTGCCAAAGAGTTAGCCGAACAAGTTATCAAACATATGGATCAATAATAGAAAAATCGTCGTTTTTGTCGCACTCAGCGTTTTATGCAACACTGTCTTCCTTTTCTAGGTAACTTCTCGTAATGGTTTGACAACCGGGCTGTTCGAGACGTAAGCAGTCATTGTCTTTTTAGATGCAATTGTGAGCTCTATTGTAGCATGCCTGCCAGCACACTTATATGGTTGCTTGTATCGTTGATTTTACGAGGTATACATGAACACCAAATTGAATCTTTTTCAACATATACTGTTTCGATTTAAATCAAACCCATCATTTGTGATATTGATTTTTTTTGTAGTATTTATCATTTTTGCGGTATTTTTCGTAACAAAGATTAGTTTGGTAGCAACTAGTCTACCATTCTTACACGATGAGCAAATCACGGTATTGACAGCAGATTCGTCTCACCAACAGAACATAACAGGGATTAGTGGAGTTGTTCTACATGAATCAAACGATAGACCTATCGGCGAAAGTACTGCTGCTGAACTTTCAATTACGATTGTAGACAAAAAAACGATGGGGATTAAGTTTTTAGATAATGTATCTGTTGATCCGTCTGGTGAATATGCTATTTCAGAGCTAGAACCTGGGGAGTATATTGTTATTTTGAGCAATAATTCAATATACCTTACCACTAGTGCTGATCAGGTTGATCTATTAACCAACGAGGGGCAGATAGAACAGGCAAATTTCGAAATTGAAGATCCTGTAGATGGCGACGATGGGCCACTACCTCCTACAGGGGATGACATTCGAAATTTTCGTTCTCCTACAGGGGATGACATTCGAAATTTTCGTTATGAAAATAGTGCACAGAAACGATTAGAGGATTCTATGCTGAATGCCGCCTTGTTTCTATCAGATCCTAGCGTAGATTTGACGGCAAACGATGCTCGAACTCGCAAGTCTAGTGAAACCGCAAGCCATTCTCAAGAAGAAGCTCAGTTTCTTTATCTCCCCTTTCTTCAGGATGTAGTTCCAGGAGATAAAAATGGAAAATAAGTTTGTGTTATCACCAAGTCGCTTTATCGTTGTTTGCTCGATTGTTCTGATCAGTATGGCAATGGTCATAACAGTTTGGGCCGTGACAACCAAACTAACAAGTTCTGATATTTCTGCTGGTGATTGGTTTGGGGATGCTGTTGCTGTTGATGGGACTACAGCTGTTATTGCGGCGTATAAAGATGATCTTAGTCCAACAATTCTTGATACTGGCGCAGCCTATATATTCTCTCATAATAGTACAAACTGGATTGAAGACACTAAATTGACCCCTTCAGATGGTGCTGCTGAAGATTATTTTGGATTTTGTGCTGACATTGACACAGACACGGTAGTTATCGGTTCACTCCAGCAGGATTCTGGTGCCGTAAATGGCGGTGCCGCATATGTATACGTTAAGAATGGCAGTGTCTGGAGCGAGCAGCAAAAGCTTCTCGCTTCAGACGCGGCTGTGAACGACTATCTGGGTTATAGCTGCGCTATTAGTGACAATACAATAACAGTCGGTGCCCCTTATGAAGATAACGCTAGTGGCAGTGCTGCTGGCTCTGTTTATATATTTACACGCAGCGGCACCACGTGGACTGAGCAGCAGAAACTTACCGCACCATCAGGCGCGGTAAATGATCAATTTGGGAATAGCATTGACATTGATGGTGACACGTTAGTGGTCGGAGCCCGTTATCACGGTGGAAAAGGGGCTGCTTACATCTATACCAAAAGTGGAACTACATGGTCTCTAGAGCAGAAATTAGTTGCATCTGATGCTGCGACAGATGATGATTTTGGATTGAGTACAGCGATTGACGGCGATCGCGTTTCTATTTCTGCGCCCGGTAATGATGATACGTATTCAAATACTGGCTCGATTTATATTTTTGAACGCAGCGGTACTGTGTGGAGTGAGCATGTAAAATTAACAACTTCGGATGGGCTGCCAGGCGATTATTTAGGAATTTTTACTATAGGCTTATCTGGTGACTATTTGGCTGCGGGTACACCATATAGTGATGCAAGTGGTAGCAATTCTGGAGCAGCTTATCTTTTTGGAAGAGTCGATGGCGTATGGACTGAATTAGATAAAATTGTGGAAAGCGATGTAGGAGCCAACGATTGGTTTGGTATTGCCACCGATATTGATGGAGAGTGGATATTCTTTGGGGCAGAACGTTCTAATTCTGTATATACCGATGCAGGGTCGGTATATGCATATTCTATCTCTGCAAATCTACCGCCTAGAAAAGTAGTTCAGGTATCACCAAATGGGACAGGTGTACCCACATCTCCCACATTGGTTTGGCGACCAGAACTACTTGCTACTACGTATAGTGTAGTCGTCTATGATGAGACCAACGATACAATTGTGTTTACCAATTCTACTCCATATCCAACGACGGTTTGTACAGGTGATAATCCAAGCACTGATACATGTTCTGTGCAGCCAGGCATAAGTTTGAGCACTAATATCAACTATAGATGGCTAGTTCGTGCACATAATAATGTTGGAGATGGCCCTTGGAGTAGCTTTCCATAGCGTTTATTAATGTAATAAGGGTGTTTGAAAAATAACGAAAACTATCAGTATATACAGGAGTTACTCTATAGATGGATGGTCATAGAACTATGCTTTTGCACTATCCCATGCCAAAATGGCGACGTAGGGCATTACTTTATCAAGTGATTGGTGCAATACCCTATAGCTCACAAGTGCTAAATTCTGTGCGGAATAGATTTGGTCGTCTTAAAAATTGGGATCTAACTGGACGCCAGCCTGCGATTAATGAAATGATTTATATCCTTAACCAAGTGAAAAAGTCGGTAGAGGATAAAACATTAGCGGAAATAGGTGCTGGTTGGCACCCCTATATGGCAGCACTATTTTATGGTATGGGCGCAAAAAAGATCTTTCTTACGGATGTTGCAGCTAATATTAGACCTGAGTATGTACTCCAGACACTTCAATATCTAATCGACAACGTAGGCAAAATTTCTGAAAGAAGTGGTGTATCCGAATCACAATTACTTGAGCGTTGGAACGAACTAAATCCAGATAGCGAACCTTGGCGCGTTGACTGGAAAAAAAAGGGAATAATCTATTTGGCTCCATTTAATTTTGCCGATACCAAATGGGCAAACGAGTCAGTCGATATGATATATAGTAATTCGTGCCTCGGTTATGTGCCAGAATCTGTCTTGACAGGTATTTTTTCTGAGAGCGCACGTGTTTTGCGGCCCGGCGGGTGGGTATCTCACAATATTACCACATATGATGACTACTCAATTTACGACTTAGATGTTTCACCGCTTAATTTTTTAACTTTTTCTCAAAATGAATGGCAACGTATTGGTAATAGCAATCTTCATTATCAGAATCGTTTACGTCCCGAAAACTATTTGACTCTCTGTCGAGATGCTAAAATGACAGTTTCATTTTCTGAACGTAAAGCACTCTGCTATAACTTAGAGATTCAGGAACGAATAAGTCTGGATGAACAATACTCTACTCTACCAGACGAGGAAATACTTTGTGCTCGGTTCTTACTTAGCGCAGATAAGCTATAATTGGATGATGTTACACAAATCTTATCCTGCTTACCGAACGTTACAGCTTAGGGAAAATAGATGTTAGATGTCAAAGTAGAAGACATTATTGGCTGGGATACAGCTAATTGGAGCCAATTATTACCATACTGGGATACTTTTTTGCAGCTAAATAATGCTAAAAATTTAACTGCTCTCGAATTGGGTTCTGGGTATGAAGGCGGCTTGGCATTATGGTTAGCTTTGAAGGGGATTAACACAACTTGTTCAGGATTTAGCCCTAGTTATTGTGATGCTTCTGAAGAAACAAAATTAATACACCAAAATTATAATGTTCAAAATTATATTACCTATGCGCGCGTTAATGCTTTGCAAATACAAGCGACATCAAGTTACGATATCATCTGCTATAAATCTATATTGGGTGGCATTACAAGAGATCAAGGACTTGAAGTTGCAAAATCTGTTACCAATAATATATACAAAGCGTTAAAACCCGGAGGCAGATTATTTTTTGCCGAAAACCTCTCATCGACAGTGGTGCACAAATTCGCACGAGGCAAATTTGGCGCTGGGAGTAACAAATGGCGCTATTTTTCTGTGTCAGAAGTTATCAACTTGCATAGTGAATTTACTTCGTTTGACTATCAAACATGTGGATTTCTTGGATGTTTTGGCGTGAACGAGGTACAGAGGCAGTATTTGGGGAAAATTGACAAAGCCATTTTTAGTAAGATTTTGCCAGAAACATGGAACTATATATTATTTGGTGTGGCAACCAAATGAAATGAACCACTTATCTTGTGGTGGAAAAATTTTGTCTGAAAATTTAGCAAAGCGCACGGGTGTTGATCTGAAAATTGTCATTTTATTGACATCAATAGATACTCGCTAGAAGAAAACAAGTGCCGGTTTTCATTCAGAGCAGAGTATAGGTGCAAATAGACTGCCTATACAAATAAAGGATAGAGCCTCAATGATCGATTGGCCAGATGGAAAAAGCTTTGCATTCACGGTATTTGACGATACAGACAACAGCACCGTAGAAAATATTACTCCTCTCTACGATTTGTTAGCTGAATGCGGTTTGAGAACCACCAAATCAGTTTGGACGTATCCCCCCAGAGACTTTTTTACGGGTGGTTGTCTCGAAGATAGTGACTATCTAAACTATGTAAGAGTATTGCAGAAGTCTGGTTTTGAAATTGCCTCACATGGTGTTGGTTCCGGAAAATTTTCTCGGCAGGAGATAATCGATGGTATCGAAAAATTTAATCAGTTATTAGGCTTTTATCCTTACTTATATGCGAATCATGCTCGAAATTCTGATTTGATTTATTGGGGTCATAAACGATTTACGTACCCAATGAATTGGCTGTACCATCTGGTTCAAAAGCGTACCTATCATGGTGATGAAGAAGGATCAGAATATTTCTGGGGCGATCTCTGCAAAAAACATATTAAATATATTAGAAATCGGACCTTTCAGGAAGTAAACACTGGCAAGTGTGATCAAGTAATGCCTTACATTGAACGTACAAAAACCGAATATGCTAATTTTTGGTTTAGTTCTTCAGATGGTCATACAATTGCCGAGTTTAATGAACTAATTAGACCAGAGAATATCGATAGACTTGAGCAAGAAAATGGCTTTTGTATCGTCTATACACATTTTGCATCAGGCTTTGTTGATGATAAAGGTTGCATAGATCGTATGTTTCAAGACAATATTAAAGAGCTATCGAAAAGAAACGGATGGTTTGTCCCTGTAGGTGAGCTTTTAGATTTTCTCTTGACAGTGGATGGGCGCGGCCAAGAAGTGTCATATCCAAATCTTTTGCGTTTAGACTTATACTGGCTTTTTGAGAGAATAAACAAAAAAGTGCGATTTGGACGATAAAATGCCTGTAAGAAACATAACTCATTTGTCAATAGATCATCAGGCATCTGATCCTAGAATCTATCAACGGATGACAAAATCATTGCTGCAGGGGGGCTATAAGGTTACGCTTGTAGCGCAAAAAGTTTCGGTAGAAACTCATCTACAATTGAATGTACCTGATATTGTCGAATACCGGCCCGGTGCTCTTGGTAAGTTACAAATGTTATGGCGGTTGCTCCCCTTTATTTGGCGACAGCAGACCGATGTATATCATTTTCATGATCCAGAACTTCTGCTCCTTGTGCCTTTTCTGCGCCGGAAAGGTGCAGTTGTATATGATGTGCATGAAAACTATGCACAATCTATCTTAGAGAATAGGCAGGGGGGACGATTTGCACCGATTATTTCTACACTGTTTTCATATATAGAAAAATTTATGGCAGCACAATGTGATGCCATTATTGGTGCAACATCAGAGATTACATCTTTATTTAGTAAACATAAAAATTCAGCCACTATTAAAAATTATGCGCCTATCGGTAGGGAGCGTATTGTGTTACAAGCGAAAAGTGCGAATGAAAAAAAGTATGATTTAGTATACATCGGTGGTTTAGCGCGGAATCGTGGTTTGTTTGATATGTTAGATGCTTTGCAAAAAATGCCTAATTGTTCAATGGTAATTGCTGGAACATTTACTGATGCTCAAACAGAGCTTGAGGCACATCAGCATGAGGCTTGGGCAAGAGTAAATTATTTAGGGCAAATTTCATCTAGTGAAATATTTGATGTATTGCGCCAGTCAAAGATTGGGCTATTATTATTGTGGCCTCAATCTAGGTTTTTAGAAAGCTTGCCATTAAAGCTTTTTGAATACATGGGTGCTGGGCTTCCTGTAATTGCCTCTTCATTTCCATTTTGGTATCAATTTGTAGCAGATAATGAAGCTGGTATTATGGTTGATCCACACGATCTGGATGCAATTGTTGCTACCATCCAAGAATTGCTTGATTCTCCCCAATTGGTAAAAAAAATGGGAGAGCGTGCACAGGAAGCCGTTCTCGACAAGTATAGTTGGGAACAAGAATATGAAAAACTTGTACAGGTATATGTAAACATTGGTTCCTCGGAAATGTGAGGAAATATTACTGCCGGCCCATGTATTTTGGATTCTATTGTACATATACGTCACCTGAAATTTTTCCCGACTTATATCGGTTTTATTCTGAAATATTCCACAACAAGAGTACAAATTTTATCTGACTATTTATAAGAAATCATATGACTGTATCATAAAGTTAAAACCTATGTTTACCACAAACCTTCCAACCGTGACAATCTTGATGCCGATTCGAAATGAATCAGAATTTATTGAACGCAGTTTGAAAGCAGTTTTGGATCAAGATTATCCACCGCATCTCATGGAGATAGTAGTCGTTGATGGGCAATCAACAGATGAGACCCGAAAACTTATTGACCAAATGCTCAAAGAGTGTCCTACCAACTCCTTATTGGATTTTAAGATTTTGGAAAATCCCCAAAGAATTACGCCGGTTGCAATGAATATAGGCATAAACAACTCAGTTGGTGATGTCGTCATTCTGGTTGGGGGACACACCGAAATTGATGCTACTTATGTTAGCGCATCAATTAGTGCATTAAGGCAATCTGGTGCTGACTGTGTTGGTGGCCCACTACAAACCGTTGGTGCAACCACCATAGCAAGAGCTATTGCTGCGGCCCAAGGTTCAAAATTTGGCGTTGGTGGTGTCTCTTTTCGAGATGAGAACGCAGTTGCGGGGTATGTAGATACAGTTGCCTTTGGAGCATATCCACGCACCGTGTTTGAGCAAATTGGCCTTTTTGATGACGAACTCGTTCGTAATCAAGATGATGAGTTAAACTTCCGACTGACCCAGAATGGTGGAAAAATCTGGCTAGACCCATCAATTAAAGTCATATATTTCAGTCGAGCGAGTTTGAGCCGCCTTTGGAAGCAATACTATGAGTATGGTTTGTATAAAGTCCGCGTCATTCAAAAGCGTGGAGCTGTGCCAGCCCTACGCCATCTAGTCCCAAGCATGTTTGTGAGTGCACTAATTCTGGCTGCATTAATCTCGTTGATTACAGCCAACTGGATATGGCTATTCTCTATTTTAGGCGTTTATCTATTAGCCAATCTATTCGCATCTAGCTGGACAGCTCGTAACGAGATTCGCACCTTTCCATATGTGTTAATTGCCACGGCCATTCTACATTTCTCTTATGGAACAGGGTTCTTGATTGGTATCTGGCAATGGCGGAAATATAATACACTATTTCAATACATTAAGACCACATCAGTTTAGTTAGGAATACAATTAGGAGCAAATAGAGTGAGAGAAAATATGCCTGACCAAATGGCTAAAACAGGTGTTAAATTTCGTTTTAGATCGCTATTGACTATAAATAACGCTTGGAAATTAATATATCAATTTCCCTATCCTATTCAGAAGTTTGCAGGATTCTTTTTGCCATATTGTGGATCTGAGCCTCCCGTTTCGTATTTCGAACAGGGCTATAAAACAAGAGTGAACGATCGATTCAAGGCCATGTCTCAACTTAGCCGTTACTCTATCATTAAAGGCTATGTACAATACCATTCGCATTCAAGCATACTCGATTTAGGCTGTGGCCAAGGGATACTCTATGCGCATTTGCGGAATTCTGGCATTCTGGAGACAATTACATACACGGGGGTCGATGTTAGCGAGGTAGCTATATCCGAGGCAAAGACTACTAATGGTGCATCTCAAGAGTGCTTTTTATGTGAAGATCTACAGGCATTTATCTCCGAGCCAGTTCATTCTTTCGGAACTATTATACTCAACGAAGTTCTTTACTATTTCAGTAACCCGTTTGATACCTTAACGAGAT
>ENA-ORXU01001951-ORXU01001951.1-marine-metagenome-genome-assembly--contig:-NODE-1951-length-15135-cov-7.111237_pt1 | contig 15135 bp, 10 predicted proteins | sample MGYA00237869_ERZ511484 | MGnify/ENA metagenome assembly ERZ511484
GCTTGGCATACTGGCAGGATCGGTCAATAGCTAAAAAAGATCTTTAGAAAATAATTTTCCCTGGTGAATAGTTACAAGTATATTAATGTCTGTTTTTGGCATAGATCGACAAGGTTTAGGCGGTTTATTAATGCTCGCTTGTGTATTTGGTTTTGGTGGTGCATTTATTTCGCTGTTAATGTCTAAATGGATGGCTAAGCGAGCAGTAGGCGCTTATGTTATTGAACAACCAAAAAATAATACAGAAAAATGGTTACTTGAAACCGTTAAACTATACGCCCAAAAAGCAGGTATTGGTATACCAGAAGTTGCACTATACCAATCTCCTGATATGAATGCTTTTGCTACTGGCGCTAATAAAAACAATGCCTTAGTGGCAGTAAGTACAGGTTTGCTAGAGAATATGAGCCAAGCTGAAGCTGAAGCGGTGATCGGTCATGAAATTAGCCACATAGCTAATGGCGATATGGTTACCCTCACATTAGTACAAGGCGTTGTTAATACCTTTGTTATATTTTTAGCTCGGGTAATTGCTGGTATTATCAATAACGCGTTGCGAAGTAATAATAATCAAAGCGGCGGTTTAGGAGGCTTTGCTTATTACGGCGTTGTATTTGTGTTAGAAATGATATTAGGTGTACTTGCTAGTATTATAGTGGCTTGGTTTTCAAGAAAACGTGAATTTAGTGCCGATATAGGGGGTGCCCAACTGGCAGGAAAATCAGCCATGATAGGAGCATTAGAAAAACTAAAACATAGTCAAGAGAGTCAGTTAGAGGGTTCAATGATGGCATTTGGTATCATAAAAAAATCGAAGTTTAGCGCTTTATTTTCGACACACCCGCCACTTGATGTACGAATTAAAGCACTACGTGATAGCCAATAATATTTAAAACTTAATTTGAAAATGCTTAAAAACAAAAATGTCCGTTAGTCTATCGATTAACGGGCATTTCTATATGGGGTGATAATATAGAGATTTGAACTCTACAAAAGGTTTAGAGCTACAAACCCTATAATTACGCACCATATATTTTAAACAAAAAAACCGCTAAATAAATTAGCGGTTTCTTAAAATGTGGCGGTGAGATAGAGATTTGAACTCTAGAAGGGCTACAAACCCTTGCCGGTTTTCAAGACCGGTGCTTTCGACCACTCAGCCATCTCACCTGACTGCAATTAACGCTACTGCGTTAAAGCGAGGCGAATATTAATGGCACTGGATACCTTTGTAAAGTTTTTTTTAGTCAAAATTATCATTTCTTTTATTTTTATTAAAAAAAACTAAAATAACGAATTAAAACTATACTTATAAGGTCATATTAATAACTTACAAGGTCACATTACAGTTGCTAACAAAATATTTGATCATAAATTAATAAACTTGTTTACAATTAAGGTATAAAAAATTTAATTTACATTTTACTTTGCATGACTAATAACATACCAACAGATAAGGATAAATATGATTAATCAATCTATAAAGCCTATTTTATTTTTGGCATTTTCATTAAGTGCTATGGGCTGCCAAGTTCAGCCTACAACTCAGGTTATCGAAAATGAAACCAATACCGATATTGTAGAAACTAAACCCCTCCCCGTTCCTTGTAAAAACTTCTCGGCTCCTCAAATTAAAGACAAAAATAAAATTAAAGACATGCTAATAAAAGAAGGTAAGTTAAACGATGCTATGACGAATGAAGAAATTGATCTTTATGTTAATAATTTTATTAAAAAGAAATCACAAATGGCCTGTAAAGCTTCAATGTAATAGTTTATTAATTCTCCATCACCTACATAAGAAATGAGAAAAACACATGATGCATAAAATATGTAAAATAACGATTTTAGCTAGCATTTTATGCTCGATGGGTTTTTCTCACGCTAACTCTACGCTAAAAGTTGTTAACCCCACTGATATGGGCGTAATTAACCAAGAAAGAATTTTATATTGGTTAGAAAAAAGGGGGGAGTTATTGCCCAACGCATCTGAATACGATAAACAACAAGCACTTAAGCAATATCTTGCAAATAGAGCTACCTCTGATCATTCGACTAAACATTTAAATAAAAAAATTGCTGGGCAACATCAAGCAACGCTTAACGCTATGTCTGGTGCTTCATTAACACATGCTGCAATGCAAAAATCTACTTCGGCTAAAAAATACACAGCCTCTAAAGTACTTGCTCAGGCTGGTTTTGCTACATCAAATGTAAAGAATACAGTAAAAGTATTAGCCATAATGATTGATTTTCAAGATTTAAAACACAGTGATCACGGTTTAAATTCAAACGACACTGATATGTATTACGATGAATACCCAATAACGCATTATAATAATTTATTATTTTCTCCATCAGGCTTTGTTGGACCCAATAATAATAAAATTAATTCTGCGTACCAGTATTATCAAAATGAATCAGGTGAGAGCCTTTCATTTACCGGCGATACTTTCGGGTGGATAACCGCAGATAATGACGCTAAATATTACGGTAGTAATAATAATGATGAAAACGATAGTAATGTCGCTGAATTAGTTATTGAGGCGGTAACTAAAGCCGTTGCTGAGAAAAACGTTAATTTAAGTGATTTTGATAAAACCGACTACTTTGATCGAGATAATGACGGTAACATTAACGAACCTGACGGAATTGTTGATCATATAATGATTTTTCATTCAAGTATTGGTGAAGAGTCTGGCGGCGGTAAATTGGGTACTGAGGCGATTTGGTCACATCGTTTTTTTGTATTTGACGAAAATGATCAACCAATATCGATTGCCGGATCTACAACGCAAATTTTTGGTTATACCATAACCCCACTTGATGCGTCTCCTGGTGTTGTTGTTCATGAATTTGGTCATGATTTAGGTGTGCCTGATGAGTATGATACCGGTAATGATAGCATCGGTGCGCCAGTTCAAGGGTGGTCTGTTATGGGTAGCGGTAGTTGGCTGGGTAACCCAAGAGGATCCAAGCCCGCAGGCTTTAGCCCTTATGCTAAAGAATACTTTCAAACCCGTTATGATGGTAATTGGGTTAATCAGCAAGAGATTGATCTTGTTGATGATTTAAACGAAAGTCATAATTTAGTGACAGCAACTAATTATGATCAAGGCATTAACCAACTTAAAATTAATTTACCAAAAATCGAAAAACCATTTGCATCACCATTTTCTGGCACTTATCAGTATTACTCAAATGAAGGTCATTTATTAAATAATAGTTTACATTTTACCACACAAATTTCAGGTGAAAATCCTATCCTTACTATGAAAGCTAGGTGGGATATAGAGCAAGATTATGATTATGTTTTAGTTAAAGTAAATAATGAAACAATCAGTGGTAACCATACTAAAATAACAAATGAGTTTTACACTAATATCAAAAACTTTATTAGTGGTAAATCAAGTGAAATTAATAGTGCATCATCACCCCTTTGCTGGGTTGATTTACGTTTTAATCTATCTAACTTTGCCAATCAAAACGTAAAGATTGAAATTATATATGTTACTGATACGGCTGAATCAGGTTATGGCTTTGTAGCTGATGATATAAAAATAACATCTGATAAGGATATTACTTTTAGTAATGGCGCCGAAACACTTGAACCCGTGCAGTTAAATGGTTTTAGTCGAATTACTAATAGCGTTGAAGGTTCTGATCATTATTACTATGTTCAACTACGTAATCACAGTATAAATGATTCAGCATTGGTTAATTTGGATTACGATCCCGGCGTATTACTGTGGTATAGAAATATAGACGCTGGCAACAACAATGTTAGCCAACACGCAGGAGATGTATTTATTGGGGTTGTAGATGCTGACCAAAACCTTATAAAGCGTAATGGTAATATTGGACATACTGAGAAGCAGTTACGCGATGCAGCCTTTAGTTTGTATAGCCAAACATTTTCAGCCAACGATACCGCTAGAGCAAACAATGCCATTTTTAATGATAACCTTGATTACTCTGCTCCTTTACAACCAGAATCAGGTATTAAGTTACCTAAATTTGGTTTACGCATGGAAGTAACCGCTCAGGCTTTAGACAGTTCAACGGCAACCGTATTGTTAACTCAACAATCAACCCGCAAATTTGTTAAAAAACAAGAAGGTTTACGTTTAAGAATATCAATTGATGATGACAATATAACGAACGATAGTACCTTTGTATGGATGATGGGAGATGGCACAACATTAACCACTCGCTCTGTAAATCACCTTTATAAAAATTCAGGAGATTACGAAGTTTCTGTAGTTTATTCTACAATCGATGGTAGTAAAAGCCTTACTCAATTAGTTACCTTAGCATCACCTGTAGAAGGGAATATTGATGTAACGTTAAATAATACTGAACTAACTTTCAGTGCGCGTATTTCTGGAGGTTTAGGTGAATATAACTATCGTTGGATTTTTGGCGACGGCGAAGGTGTTTCAACTCAAAATTCAGGTCGCTACAATTACAAAAATGCGGGTAATTATACCGTCACACTAACGGTTATAGATGAAACTGGAGAATCGTTTGTTTTTAACAAAAATATTTCTGTAGATAACCCGTTAACGTCTGCGTATACGGCAATTAAAAATAATTTAGTTGTTAATTTTAACAGTAAGGTTTCAGGTGGTAGTAAACCTTATAGCTATGCTTGGGACTTTGGAAACTCACAAACTAGCTCTGAAGAAAACCCAGAAATTACTTACACCGTTGCAGGCACTTTTAACGTGCGTTTAACCGTTACTGATGCTGATAACAAAACCCATGCAGTAACAAATTCGGTAACCGTATCCGCAGCTAAAACTACACCAGTGGTTACCGGGAACGACTCTACTATAACTACTACCTCGTCTGGAGATTCTGGTGGTGCTATGCATTGGTTAATACTCGTTTTAATTGGGGTCTTATCGAACAATCAATTACGTTGTAGAAAATTTAGTAGCAGAAAGCTAAACAGTAAAAGTAACTAACCTAAGTTTTGAGTAATAATTTTTAAATAATATTTCAGATCATGTAAATTCATATAAGTTCAATTAAAAATAAAAAGATCAGGTAATTTACCTGACCTTTTTACACTAATTTTAATAACTAATACTCAATACTGAAAATTCTATAGTAGTTCTGCCAATACTTGCGCAGGATGCCGTGCTTTTAAATGAGCAAATCGTTTAGTTTGGCTCCGGCATGAAAAACCCGTAGCAACAATTTGTTGTGCATTCAGGCGATCCAGTTTTGGCTCCCAACTTGATTCAAATAAAGTTTTAGATTTTTCTAAATTTATTTTTTCATGCCCGTAAGTTCCTGCCATTCCACAACAACCAACATTTTCATTTTGTAGGGAAAGCCCTAACGCAGTGAATATAATTATCCATTGTGCTTCACTTTTAGGTAATGCAGTTTTTTCGGTACAGTGAGAAAATAATTTATAATTAATATCTGAGGTTAATTGCAGTTTTTGCTTAATTAAATCAATTTTAGGTAATAGCCATTCATGCGCCAACATCACATTAAAATCGCCTCGGCTTTCACCTAATATTTGTTTGTATTCGTCTCGATAACACAGCACTAAAGATCCATCTACACCTATCATATGTAGGTTAAGTGTATGCAATTTATTTAAAAACTCAGCCGTACTCCTAGCAGTTTTCGCAAAACGAGCTAAAAAGCCTTTAACATGTTGAGCTTTACCATTAGGTTTAAATGGTAATAATACTGGTACAAAACCACAGTGTTGTGCTAACAACATCATTGACTCTACTGTTTTGGCGTCGTAAAACGAAGTAAAAGGGTCTTGTACTATTAATATTCGACGTTGTTTTTCTTCTTCGTTTAGCGCTTCTAATTTATCTAAGTCAAATGCTTCAAACAAACCATTGCTAATATGTTGCTCTACACTTTTTTCAAGCGTGGGTATCGATAATAAAGGTGTATTCACGTATCCGATAGTAGCGCTTGAAAAAGCATCATAAAGCTGAGTACCTAAGACCTTATTTACCAATTTTGGTGCTTTGGCTAGCAAGGGTGTAATAACTTCTACGTTTGCTACCAAATGATCTTTTAATGGTCGAAAATAACGCGTGTGATACAAGTTTACAAAGCGTGCCTTAAAATCAGGAACATCCACTTTTATAGGGCATTGGCTTGCACAAGCTTTACACGCTAAACAGCCTGACATGGCTTCCATTACTTCATGCGAAAAGTCGTTTTTATAATCACTAGACAAGCGACTTTTTATTTTAAAAATAGTTTGATCAAGCAGCTGTTTTATAGACCAACCGCTAACATCTTTTTCAAGTTTGAGTACGTCTACACCTTTATGTTCTAATAATCGTAACCATTCACGCATCAGGCCAGCTCTACCTTTTGGCGAATGTCTGCGGTCACGCGTTACCTTACTTGAAGGGCACATTGGGCTATCAACGTCATAAGTAAAACATAAACCATTACCATTACAGTCAAGGGCTGATTTGAAAGCTATTTTAACGTCAATCGGAATTTGTCGATCGTAATAACCACGCTTAATAGCGTCAACTGATACTAATTGCTCAGCTGATTCTATAGGCGTACATATTTTACCAGGGTTCATTTTATTAAGTGGATCAAACACACTTTTTATTTTACGTAGCTCTAAGAATAAACTTTCACCAAAAAACTCAGGTCCATATTCGCTTCTATAGCCTCTACCATGTTCGCCCCACATAAGACCACCATATTTAGCGGTAAGTGCAACCACTTTGTCTGAAATTTCTCTAAGTAAAACCTCTTGATCTGGGTCACACATATCTAATGCAGGTCTAACATGTAATACACCGGCATCAACATGACCAAACATGCCGTAATGTAAATGGTAACTATCTAGCAGTGCTCTAAATTCTACAATAAAATCTGCTAAGTTTTCGGGTGGTACAGCGGTATCTTCTGCAAAAGCTAATGGTTTTTTACTGCCTTTGGTATTACCTAATAAACCTACTGCTTTTTTACGCATAGCATAAAGTTTATTGATACTGGCTAAATCACTGGTTACTTGGTATCCAATCAGTCCGCCAACATTATTCACAATGTCTTGATCTAAACGAGCGATTAACTCAGCAACTTGATCTGCTAAGTCTTCAACACTTGACCCGTTATATTCAACAATGTTGATACCATCCATCACTTTGCCTGCAACGTCAGTAATTAAATCACTGACTGAATGCCATACAATGTCTTGCTTTGCTAGATTAAGTACTTTGCTGTCAATCGTTTCTACTGATGTAGCTTTAGCTTCAACTAACGCAGGTGAATGGCGTAAAGCTGAGTCGAAACTGTCATATTTTATATTGATTAAGGTTTTAGCTTTTAATATTGGAGTGAGGTTTAATTTAGCTTCACAAACAAAGGCTAAGGAACCTTCAGAACCAGTAATAATACGACTTAAATCAACTTGAGTTAAATCTTCGTTGAATACGTTTTCTAAATCGTAACCCGTTAAAAATCGGTTTAAGCGTGGAAATTTTTCAAGAATTTCTTCTCGATTACCTTTACACGTTGAAAGCACCTGTTTAACGATTTTACCCAAACTAGTATCTTGCTGAGCAAGCTCAATCGCTTCTTCTATGCTCATGGGGGAAGTATGTAAAAAATCACCGTTAGCTAATAGACATTCTAAACCTAAAACGTGGTTTGATGTTTTTCCATAAACTAGGGATCCTTGACCTGAGGCATCAGTATTGATCATACCGCCAATAGTTGCTCGGTTACTGGTTGATAAATCGGGAGAGAAAAAGAAACCAAAAGGTCGTAAATAGTCATTAAGCTGATCTTTAACCACTCCTGCTTCAACTTTAACCCAGTTTTCTTTTACATTTATTTCTAAAATACGGTTCATGTACTTTGATAAATCAACCACAATACCTGGAGTTAAACTTTGTCCATTAGTACCGGTTCCGCCGCCTCTTGCGCTAAATTTAATATGATTAAATTTTTCTTCATTAGCGAGTTGAGTAATTATTTGTACATCAAATTTATTACGAGGATTTAATACTAATTGCGGCAATTGTTGATAAATACTGTTATCAGTCGCCACAGATAAACGCGCACTATATTGACAGCTAATATCACCGTTATAAGGCTTAGTTTGTAATATATTGGCAAATTCTTGATATAGCGGAGCTACTACTTCGAGGTGGTCAATCCTAGGTAACATATAATTATCATATTTCAGCAACGTTTAACGTGGCACAAGTATACCATGCTGCAATTAATAATTGATGATTACACCGCTAAATCTTACAACAATTACCTCTATCGTAGATAAAAACTTTATAGTTAATATAATACCAATTGAATTAATAAATTGATCACTTAGCAATAATTTTAAGGTTTATAAGCCTTTAAAAATCGCCCTTGGGAGCTCATTAGACAACTGATAACTTCACAAAAATAAATGAAACATATCTCTCTATGCTTAAATTATTTCGTTTGTTTTAAGTCGTCTAATGCAGCTCTAAATGACTGATTCATTATTTCAATTGGTATAATTTATAAATTGGAAATTAGCGTGATTTTTGTTTATTTATTAACTTTACGATATACCATTGCTAACAGTGCTAAAGAAAAAATGGCGAGGGTTGTAGGTTCTGGCACATCAAAAACATCCTTTGCAGTTCCTTGAATACCTACCGTAAAGCCATTCCAATTTTCTGCAGTAGAACTTTGCCAAGTTACGCTATCAAAAGCTCCTGTAAAACGAATAGTTCCATGAGGTTCCCCAGTACCTAATAACCGATATTCCAAAACACCACCGCCAATATCTACAACATCTTTATATGAAGTACCAGGTCCCCAATGACCTTGAAGATTATCTACACCGTCGCCAAAACTGAGTATTTCAAAGTCTTGGTCAAAAGCATAACCATTGTCATTAAGGCTTACGTATGAAAATACTGGGTTAGCAATGGTTTCAGAAAATGTTAATGTTTGAAAACCAGCATACTTTAATGCAATCATCTCTGCCGCTGTAGGAATGTTTTCTACAAAAGAGCTGGTATAGGGAGAGTTAGCAGGATCTTCAAATGAATGAAAATAATCAGTACCGCTACCTGTTTGAAGGAATGCATACCCCTGTGAATTTGTATAACTAATATCGACGGTGGATGATGAAGTAACAAACTCTCCTAAGACTTCATTGGTTGTACCTGATTTCCAGTCAGCCCATTGAATTATTGCGGCATTAGCCGTTGAAGTAAAAACACCTAACAAACATACCGCGCACAAGAGTGACTTTTTAAAAGTTATATTCATATTTTTTTCCTTAAATTTATGTTTAAACAAGATTGTTGGACAATGCTAATAAATAAAGTAGAGTAAACAAGTAGATAATTCAATCTTGTTGAAGGTATTTATGAAAAAATACTTGAAAAGAAGAAAATTAGAGTGTTGCTTTAGCAATAGTTTAAGTTAGCTACTTATTAACACTAAATTTCATTTAGCGTTTCGAGCTAATCGATACGAATCCATCACGCCAATAACCCATATGACAAACAAACTTATTTTACAAATATTACCATAATGATTATTTAAGCTATGTAGCTCAATAATGAGTTGTTGTTTAATATCATAGAGATTAAGAGAAAGTGTACCTGAGTTAAATTGCTCAGCAATAGTTTGCGCTACTTGAAATATTTCGTTAAAAAGAAGGATTAATGGCAAGGTAAAAACACATCCCAGTATTATCGCGGATCTCTTTTTATTTAAATAGTAATGCCCTGCGCCGGGATAAACCAACGCCGAAAGCAAAACGGATTGAGTTGTAAGATTCAATATAAATTTACACGAGTTTCGCTAATAAACCATCACTTGCGTCTTCAACTAAATCAATAACGTATTGAAAACCCTTTGCACCACCGTAATAAGGGTCTGGTACTTCAGTTTCTTCATGGTTACTGGCGTAATCTAAAAATAATTGAATTTTATAATGTAAGTGCGGTGGCGCAAGTTTTTTCAAGTAATTAAAATTTTGGTTATCCATGGGTAGGATAAGATCAAAAGTTTCAAAGTCTTTTTCAGTGACTTTACGCGCCTTAATTTTATCAAACGAGTAACCACGTGCCATGCCTGCTTTTTGCGCTCTGTGATCAGGTTTTTCCCTGGCATGAGAACCAACCGTGCCGGCTGAATCAACTAAAATAGATAAGTTAGTTTGTTTAGCTTTATGTCGAAAAACAGCCTCTGCACTGGGTGAGCGACATATATTTCCCATACAGACGAAGAGTATTGAGTTTATATTATTTAAATCGCTGCTTTGTGACATGCTTCACCTTTTTACAAATTAATAGCCAAAAAACTTAGACTTTATGCAACTACTATAATCATTATTAATGTTTTTTTAAACAACTATTAATACTTTATTAACAAATGTGAGGTTATTATATAGATGACTTAAAAAGAATATTAAATAACTAACTTAAGATTAAGTGATTGAAAATAGAGCATGATGAAGTTTTTCAACCACTTTATTGGCTTGCTCCTCAGGAACTAAAAAACATAGATTATGTGCACTTGCACCTTGGCAAATCATTCTTATATTTACACCTTCAACCGCATCAAATATAACATTACCAATACCACTGGTGGTATGAATATTATTTCCAATAATGGCAACAAGTGATAAGCCATTTTCTACTTTTACTTCACACAACTGTTCTAAATCTTCAACAACACTTTGGGTAATAACAGCTTGGGTTGAACCGGCTGGGTTATCAAAGGTTAACGCCACACTAATTTCACTGGTGGTGATAAGATCAACGCTTAATTCATGCTCTGCCAATATCGCAAATACCTTGGCTAAAAAACCACTCGCATGGAGCATTTCAGGGCTTTTAACAGTAACTAAGGTTTGCTCACGTCTTAGCGCTATTGAGCGATAAGTAGGAGACGATTCAACTTCTTTTTGAATACGAGTGCCGCCTTGCTCTGGCGCTTTACTACTGCCAACAAATACGGGTATATTTTTTCTCATGGCGGGGATTAATGTCGCTGGATGTAAGATTTTAGCGCCAAAAGTTGCCATTTCAGCTGCTTCACCAAAGCTAATTTCTTTAATAGCTCGTGCTTGTTCGGTAATACGAGGATCTGTGGTAAAAATACCTTCAACATCAGTCCAAATAGATAAATTATTTGCCTGTAGAGCCTCAGCCAATAATGCTGCGCTATAATCTGAACCACCTCTACCTAATGTAGTGGTTTGCCCTGCTTGGTTTTGCCCAATAAAGCCTTGAGTAACAATAACGTAATTATCAAGTTCAGGGCTTAACAGTGCTTGAGCTTGTAAATGCAGCGCATTAAGTTCAACAACAGCCTTACCAAATAAACTATTGGTTTTCATTACTTGACGAACATCAAAAGCTTTGCCATTAACATTAATTGATTGTAAAACGTCAGCAAAGATAATAGAGCTAAATTGTTCACCGTAAGAAAGTATAGCGTCTGCTGTGCGTAAACTATGATTTAATGATTGCTCTTTAGCGTGTTGCGCTAGCTCAGCTAATAATTGCTCTATTTTTTTGTTTAATGGAGTTTCAGTGCTCAAATACTGAGTAATATTTAATTGTATGGCTTTTATTTTATCAATAATATTAGCTTGTTCAGATAATGATACTTGAGACTGGCTTAATCTAACTAAAAAATTTGTAACACCAGAACTGGCCGATACAACAACAACTCTATTAGTAGGATCATGCTTAATAATATTTGCACATCGTAGCATTGCTTCAAAATCAGCAACGCTAGTACCGCCAAATTTTGACACGGTTAAATTTTTTACAATCGACATTATAAACTCGCTCTTATTACTTGAATAGCATTATTAGGTGAGGTTTTTAACATTAACGTCTCCCTAAAATAAGTGTTCACACGTTTAAAACTAAGGAAGAGCATGACTGATTGGATTAGTGCGCAAGTAAGCGTGCAGTTTAAAACTAAACATTCAGCCAGAAGCTCTCCACCACTTTGGTGACAGCCCTAAGGATTCAACCCTAGAGACCGAATATTATGTGCCAATAACAATAATATTCTCGGCGGTAATCCCCCTCAATAATAATCACTGGAATAGTGGCTTCCTCATATTATTTACCTGGCTAACGCTCCTCTTCTGGTATAAAAACAGATAAATTTATCGCACTAGGCATAGATACTATTTTTAATGGGGCGTATTAAACACTAAATAAAAAAACAATGCAATAGCCTTTTAGACGGCTATTAACAAATTACATAGGTATTGAGATGATTAAAAAACCACAGGTCATTAATAATAAATCTAGGTAAGAAATAGTAATGCTATACTCGGGTAAATTATATCGTATTGTTAATTAAATAGAGTTTGTAGTAATGGATTTATTTTTTATTAAAAAGCTTTTAGGCATTTTATTAATGCCAATCAACATTATTATTATATTATTATTTGCTGCTATTATTTTATCTGCATCCCATCAAAAGTTGCCTCAAAAACTAAGTAAAGGCTTGCTTATATCAGGGTTTGCATTGCTACTGATTAGCTCCTTACCTTCGGTATCAAATTACTTTATTAAACCATTAGAAACTCAATATAAGGTTTTTAAACAACAACCTAAGCCTTTAGATTATATTGTGGTATTGGGCTGCGGACATGTATCGAATGACACCTTACCCGTGATAGCTCAGCTATACACTTGCTCGTTACAACGGTTATTAGAAGCGTTTAGGCTTTTTCAACTACACCCTGAAGCCATTATCATTACCTCAGGCTATGGTGGAAGTGATAAAGAACCTAATGCAATTAAAATGAAAAAAGCGGCTATCGCTTTAGGTATCCCACATGAAAAAATAAGAACAGAACCCAACCCCAAAGACACCGCTGAAGAAGCTTTATTAATTGCTCCATTATTATTAAATAAAAACTTTGCGTTAGTAACAAATGCTAACCATATGCCAAGAGCTATGCAGTACTTTATTCAGCAAAAAACTAACCCAATTGCTGCCCCTACTGGTTTTCTCTATCAAAACGAGAGTAATAGCTTTTTAGAAAGCTTACCTAGAGTATCAGCCTTAAAACAAACCACTACATTTTGGCATGAAACTCTTGGGCGATTTGTACAATGGCTTAAAGACTAAAGATTAGGCTTTAATAAATATCAAATTAACGAAATTAAGCCGGATTATCAATATCAACAAATACCACTTCTACACCAAGTTCAGCATGTAATTGTTCTCCTAATGCTTTTGCGCCATAACGTTCAGTGGCGTGATGCCCAGCAGCAAAAAAATGGATATCCATTTCATGAGCAACATGTGTAGTTTGCTCAGATACCTCGCCCGATATAAACGCATCAATACCCTGCTCAGCCGCTAGATCAATATAATTTTGTCCACCGCCAGAGCACCAAGCAACCGTTTTAATGCGTTTATTTGAAGGTGGTTGAATATGTAAACACTCACGTTGTAATTTTTTACTTATAAGCGCTTTTATTGCCTCACCTGATTTTGTTTGATTAAACTCCCCTTGCACAGCAACACTTAAATGATTACCTATTTCAAGCGGACCGGTAACATGAATGCCCAATAATTTAGCCAATTGTGCGTTATTACCTAATTCTGGATGAATATCCAAAGGTAAATGGTAAGCAAATAAATTTATATCATTCATTAATAACGATTTAATACGTTTGTGTTTCATTCCACGGATAAGGTAAGATTCGTTTTTCCAAAAGTAGCCATGGTGTACTAAAATAGCATCAGCATTTAATTGAACAGCTTCATCAATTAATGCTTGGCTTGCTGTAACGCCGGTGACAATTTTGGTGATATTTGTTTTACCTTCAACTTGTAAACCGTTTGGGCAAAAGTCTTTAATTTTTTCAGGTTTAAGTAGCTTAGCTAAATAATGTTCTAAGTTTGTATTGAGGATTGTTTTAAAAGTCATGATATTTAATTCACATTTTTGAAGTATTAATGGGATAAATAAATAGCTTGTTAGTTAACCTGATGTAATGGATAAGCAACATTCAACAATAACACTATTTAAACGTTCTCGGCGTTACTTTTTTTAACAATAACCCGTTTTAAGTACATAAAGGTTGAGTACATAAAAATTGAGTATATAAAAGCGCCTTGATAACGAATAAGCTACCATCATTGTTATTTTTAGTGAAATATTATTTAAATTTCAATATCTTAAAAAATCACCACCAAAAATCAGGTTTGTTACTTAAAGATTCAACTGTACAAATTAATTATTTACTGGTTTTATTTTAATGTATTTAGATGATTTAGGGCTTGAGGTCATGCTGGTAACTTTAACCGGTGAAAATTTAGGTCTAAGTTTCCATTTAGGTTTAATTGGCGTTAGAGGTAACACCCTTTTTTTTGCAACTATGACGTAAATAGAGCCTAACTGAGGCAAGAATTTACTCGAAAATTGCTTCCAATAATTCGATAACTTTCCCGTACCTAAAGTACCTGATAATGATGAATGCATTAGGTGTTCGTCCGCTAAAATCTCATAACCCATCAAGTGAAGCCAATCTTTAACCCGCATTGATGAAAAAAAGCGCTCATTCCAAGGCTGTTTTTCTCGTCGGTAAGGTATAAATCGATTAAGCCCTCCCAAACTAAAAGGGTTATATCCGGTAATAATTAAATAACCATTGGGGATTAATACTCGATTTGCTTCACGTACCACATGATGAGGATCTCCAGTAAACTCTAATACATGGCTAAGTACGCATACATCTACACTATGTTCTAAAAACGGTAAATCATCAATGTCTGAAATAACTGAAGCATTAGGTGATCGTTCATCAATAAGTATTTGGTTTTTGATAGGTGACTCGCTGCAATCAAGTTCGCCACTCAATGCCCCTATTTTTAATAAATAATAACCAAAAAATTTAGGTAACCACGCAGCGATAACTTGGTTAATTTCATCAGCAATGAAATTACCATTAGGCAATTGCTGCCAACTTTTAGGATAACGTTGCTTTTTAAAAGCCAAAGCAGGTTTCATGTAAATTTCCTTGTTGATGTAATGCTTGTTTTAATGGGTAATCTAGGGTCTGTTGATCTTTCAGGGTTAAATTTTATTCAATTTAAAACGAATTTAATCGCGATGTGAGCTTTGTC
>ENA-ORXU01001959-ORXU01001959.1-marine-metagenome-genome-assembly--contig:-NODE-1959-length-15078-cov-2.798213_pt1 | contig 15078 bp, 5 predicted proteins | sample MGYA00237869_ERZ511484 | MGnify/ENA metagenome assembly ERZ511484
TTAACTGCCCCGGCGTAGGGACATCAGCAGTATAACTACCATCGTTATTACGCTGGATGGAATTGGTGTTGTTGCTGGAACCTTCGTTGATTTGTTGAATATTAGAGAAGTTCGGATCTGCGCTGAATATAGCCAGCATATCAACGTCATCTGAATCCGACGTATCATAGATCAATACATCAATCAGATTATTTATAGTAGCCACTGTTTCGTCTGGAAAGTCAAGGTCGTTTGCCTGATAAATAGCTACGGCATCTGCTCCATTTTGAATGGTATTTTCATCAATCAGATACTGTGGTACGGGACTGACCGTATTGCTACCAATTAATAGTAAACCGTTGACATCCGTCACAAAACCATCTAGATCCAGTGCAAGATAACTCGAATTATTACCATTATCAGATCCATTAAAAAATACGACAACATAGCCATCCAGAGAAAAATTAGGGGTATCTGACAGCAGTTCCAAAAATTCCATATCATCAATACCTGGCGTATCCGAATCCAGTTCGTTGATGACCACTTGACCAATTACAGTTGTGCTTAGCATCAGGTAAACAATCCCGAATAATATATATCTCATTTTTTATTTTTTGGGGCAAAGATATGATAATCGGGGGAGATGGGCGTGGATGTTTGAAGTGGCGTTTCTGGACGAGGACGTTAAAACGAGCGGGACGTCCAAACGAGCGGGTGTTCAACCATGCACACCAACTAAGCTGCCTTCCATAACTGCTGAATAAGGGTCAAATCTTTTTTCATCGCATCAAAAACGACTTGCTGGTCTACGGTAATTTCGTAGCGGCCTTTTTCTGCTCCACCGAGTGGATATTCGAGATGAAGGCTAACGGGTGGCTTGAGTCCAAGCTTTTTTAGCAATTTAAAATAGGCATCAAAGTCGACCATACCTTCTCCGATGGGAACGTTGACGATCTTCCATTTACCATTTTCTTTGCCCCATACAAAATCTTTTAGTACGATCGTTTTGATATTATCTTTGAGGAGTTTGACTCCGTTGGTCCAGGATCGCCCTCCTTCTGCTACGGCGTGACGGATATCATATTGCGCACCAAAGAAATCAGGATTAACGGTCTCTAATATTCTTTTTACTTCCCATACGGAAGCTCCAACTTTTATTCCGGAGTGATTTTGATAGCAGCCAATTAGGTTGTGGGTCTTATTTAGTTCCCCTAAGTCATAAATTTTTTGTTGGTAATAATCCAGTGAAGCTTCGAGCGATAGTTCTTCTTTATATTTAAACCAATTGCATCGATAATATTTGATGTCTGTTCCAGCCGCTGCTTTGAGCACTGCCCTGTCCAATGGATTATCTGCATCTTCAATGGTGGTTGTGATCATTTTACAAGTACCACCGGATTCTTTTATATCAGATAATGCTTTTGGTAAATCAGTGGTTACATTTTCAGGTAAGACATGGCCTTTCGGTCGGACGGTCAGGTCCAGCCCTTTAAAACCCAGTTCTACGGCTATTTGGCTCGCCTTTTTTATATCTAAAAACTGTAAGTGTTTGGAGAACAGGTGCACCTCTAAATCTTCGTCTAACTGATTTAAGTTACAGGCATCAATTGAGTTGAAACCAAGTGGCAGCGCCATAGTGGAGAGACTTAGTTGTTTTATAAATTTTCTTCTGGAAGAATGCATAATTGTAACGTTTAAGGTGGATAATGACTTTACACCTAAAGTGTAAGATATTCTTTTTAAATGGTTGAACCAAAGGAATAAAAAAATAATCACCTGTCATTTATGATAATATGGGTTTGACATAAAACTTTGGCGTGATTTTTTCACCAATAAGGTATTAAATACTTCTTTATGAGTACCTATCAGTTATTTAAATACCCACCCAGACTATATTATAGTAAAAATAAAAGGATGCCGATAAGCCATATCATGGTCAAAAACATTTGCTTTATAGTAGCTTTTTTTATTACTATAAGTCCTGCACAATCTCAACTTATCAATTGGGTAACGGAGACTGGACTGAATGGAGGAAATACCTTTGTTGATGGACAAGTTATTAATAATTTTGCGGGTACAGGTCTCAATGTACGACTTAATGTAGTGGTAGTAAATGGATTTCCCAAAATAAATGCCGGTGATCCTACTAAGGTCAATATAAGCGATGCAAATGAAGCAACTTTTACCTTTACCATTTTGAATGGTACTTCCAACGTACTACTTAATAACCACCAAAACCTGCTACGAGGAGAGCAAATTAGATTATCAAATCCGAGTGGTCAAAATATTACTATTCAGGAAACCGCTTCAAATGGTGGCGCGAGAATGACCGTAGATGCTGTAGCTATGACCGGGCCATTGCCCTCTACTATCGTACAAAATAATGTCGCTATTATAAGAGAGCAAAATAATGGTGCAGGTACTGCATGGAATGCAAGCATGTCTGATGTGGCTGGTTTTACCTGGACTTACAAAGTTATGGCTGGCTTTTCCGCGAATGAGGGATTTTCTTTGACACTAAATAATATTGTCTTGCCAGTTGAGCTGGTAGATTTTGATGCAAAAATTCGGGAGGATGTAGTTGAGCTGATGTGGGAAACTGCTTCAGAAACGAACAATGATTATTTTACAATAGAACGTTCTGAAGATGGACGATTCTGGGAAAATATTGGTGCTGTAGCTGGACAAGGTACTTCTTCGTTAAGTACCATCTACCAGTTTATAGATAAACATCCCTTCACTAATCTGTCTTACTATCGTCTTAAACAAACTGATTTTGATGGACAGTTTTCTTATTCAGATATCAATTCTGTTTTCGTTGAAAAAAAGCAGGCGGTAAAAATTTTTCCTAATCCAGCTACTGATTTTATTTTTATTTCCAACATTGACTTTTCAGAAAGTGAATTAATTATTACAGATGTAATAGGAAGGGCTTATAATGATTTGGTAAAAATTGATAGACTGGATGCATCAACGTTACGTATTGATTTGAATCGGCTTCAACCGGGTGTCTATTTTATGGTTACGCCTTCTAATAGTATTCGAAAGACAATCCAACTCAGGCAATAGTTTTATACTGCTTGATACAACCTCTAATTATTCGTTATTACGCTCCTTTTTTTCACTTGAAACCAAATAATCAAATTTCAGCCCAGCACTTCCTTCTCCACGACCAGTTGTTTTTCTAAAGCCAAGCCAGGTATATATTCTTCCATTGTACCAGCGAGTGCGTTGAAAGGACAACCGAATTCTAGTGCCGGCTCTTGCAACTTCCGCTTCATTTATAAAATAAGTTTGTGCCGGGGTTTGATCCAGACCAGTTCGCAATAAGCTGGTTCGAGGTTCTATTTTTTGAGGACGAGAAGGATCGCCGGATAAAATTCTCGGCATAGCTGCACGTTGCAATTGTATTTGTCGATTTTGTCCTTCTATATGAACTGGTTGAAAAGGGATCCAGTTTTCTGGAACGCTATTGACAATCTGATAGCGAGTAGGTGCAGCAAAAGGAATATCCGGTGCGGGGGTAAATTGACTGGCATAACGATTATACAATTCCCGAGCGGTTTCTTTACCTCGTCGGGATTGCCCGTCATCAAGCGCAATTAAAGATTCTAATCCCCAAACCATATTGGACATTTCATCACGCAGGAGCCAGGCTTCTTCTCTTGGAGCAGCTTCCAGTATTTTTGGAACTGCAGGCAAAATAATCAAGTCATTGGAAGCAGGTTCATTGCCATCACCTGCAATGCTGGGATGAAACATACTCCATCTTTCCCAGTCCTGATCCTGTCCTTCTCCCGCTACTTTTACCCAAGTGTTTTCATTAAAACTATCCGTGATCATTAATCCATCAATAGCAGCCACTGTGCCTACTTCTACGCCTATGGGTAACATAAACCAGTCATTAGCATATTGCAATTGAAAGTCCAGCACCAGCAATTTATTCAAATCTGTTTTATCCGGATTGATTGCCATTAGGCTGGCCTGTCGATCCTCCAGTGTCCACCACCGAGGGTGAGGCATTCCGGCAAACTGGATGTTTGTTGGAAAAAAGGAAAGTGAAGTTTTTTTCACAGCTTCATCAATCGTTTCCTGGCCTATCGCTCCAGTGTCATTTTTTACTTCATCTACATTATACCAGTCCAGATGACCATGATAATATTCGCTTGCTTCAAAAACCTGTCGACTATCGTCCTTCGTATCTCCGGCTGAAATTCGGAATTGATGTTCCAGGTATTCTGGCTGCCACGAATCATTAGGTACTCCTTCTTGTTGTAATAGTTTTTGCCACCAGTTTTTTAAACTATCAACTAATCCATCCAGTTTTACATCATCGTCAACCTGTAAACCTATAATATTATCAGCAGGGCTGTTGTTTGTATCTACTTGTAAATATTCAAGCAGTGAATAGCCATCTATTGTTTTGCCTGCTGCTGCTCGAAATCGTCGCCAGACATTTGGATGTGCAGTACGTGGAAAATCATTCGGATCGTCAGCATTAGGCTCAGTAATGGCGTAAATCCTTTGGAATTCAGAAAGCAGATGATTTAAGTTTTCTTTTACCAATAGTTTTTTCCAATATCGTCCAAGCATTAAACGAAGGTTAAGACTAATCTTTCGACCAGCTTGTCTCATTTGTACCGTTTGTCTTTCTACTTCCATTTCCAAAGGACGCTCTTCCGGTAAGGGTTGTATTTCGCCATTAGGTCCTCCCTGGTATTTATCAATACGACTGGTCTTGTAAAGTAACTTCGCTAACACGGGAGAAGCAGCATCATCGCCCTGAAATTCTCCCACTTGCCATTGCTTGGATAGCATCCATAGTGGGTCACGAATTTCTGCTTTCAGTGCTCTACTAAAATCCGTTGTACGGGGTCTTCCCTCCAAACGATTATATCCTACTATGGTAGGTTTTTTAATTAGACGTTCGCCTAATTTTATACGACTCAATTTAACTGGTTTCATTGAAATTGAAATTTTCGTGAATAGTAATTTGCTGGTTTACATTTGCATAATTTAGATGCATACTGGCAGGTGAGCTACTAACGGTTGATAAAGTAGCTGGTAATAAATGTGCATATCCTGTTTTGCTAAAATGTTCTGGCTCAATAGCTCTCAATTTAGCCAGGTCGAGTGCTTCATGCAAACACTCCACCAGATCATTCCAATCCCATCTACCATTAAATTCTTTTGGCAACGCCAGCAGGCATACCTGTGGAGCTTCATTGTTAGGACGATCAAAATGAAAGGTTAGTCCGGTATCTTCTTTGCGAGCAGGTATTACTTCGGTCCATTCATCCAGTAACAAACCGCAGACCTGTGGTTGTGTAGGTGGTTGAACATAATGAGCAGTATACAGCAAGCGTTCATTCTCAAGGACATATGCTTCGGGAAATTCCATACCCAGCCAATGATCATTTTCCTGAAATGGAAATTGTAATGGCGCAATATTTAGTTCGGGAGCATCCGTGTAATTTTCGGTGTAAAGTAAGGTACGTTCCCACTCCCCCATCGCTTTTCTCACCCGGGCCAAACCGTGCATCCAGGTATCCACAGGAAAAGGATCGCCGATGGTATTTTGCTGATAATCTAATAATTGATTGCGATTGTCCCAACCGTTTTGAAACTCCTCTTGTGTGCTGGTGCTCATTTCAAATCGGGCGAGTAACTGAAAGTCTTTGCCTAGTAATTGCTTAACTGCATCATAAAGGCTCGTTATTTTTTGTCTCCCTGGTGCAAGTGCTATGGCATTGGCCAACAACAGATCTCCTTCCTGAATCAGAAGAGTAGCTTTGGACTGTATTTGTGTAGCATTTCTAAGTATATCTTGCGCTAGCACCAACAACCGATTATTACTTTCGGCGAGGTCAACCCTTCGCGAGGTAAAGGGAGGCAAAGCATCGAGTAAGGGTTGGAGCGTATCCAGTTGGGCTTTTACTCCAGTATGTGGCATATCGAGCCAGGATTGAATTTGATCTAAAAAGTCAGAAAAACTGGTAAGTTTGTTAGCAACGGAAGTGGGTAAGGCTGCTTCGTCGACAGTGATCTCAGTAGATAATAATGCCTCCATTCTACGCAACATCAAAAGTATCTCTTCAGGGTCGATGCTGTTTCCAACTGCTATATTTAATTCATTAGCCTGGTCGAGCAAATCTGCTAGTCCGTCCTTAAAATCAGCAATCAGTTTTTGATTGTACAAAAACAGATTGCGTCGTCCTTCGTAGGCGATCTGCGTACGTGCATTGACCGGGCGAAAATACTGTAATGGCCGAATTGCATCGGCAAAGATGGTAACCCAATTATCAATATTGTCTTTTACCGTGTCTCTTAATCCACTCATAACAGAAAGATCATCTGCATCTACTCCGGCATCCAACAGCGGCTGGCTTACCTGAGATTGAAGTGCAGCAGATGTCGTATCTAAAGCATCCTTTGTATTTAGATAAATTTGCGTATTAAAAATAATGTTTTGATCGTCAACAGTATTCGCTTCTGTAGCAAGTTTTAGGTCAGTGGGTCGCAAAGGACGGCTTCCCAACAATAAGTCTCTCAAATCCTGCAGGATTGGAATAAGTTCAAAACAGGAAGCCTCCGTCGTAGGTGTTTCGGTGTATAGAAGATGGATTTCAGCCAATGGAGAAAGTGTTTGTGTGGATTGGATATGGTGATAAATGATCTCATCGAGTCCTCCCATATTTTGTCCTCCTTCTCGATCCAGCAGGTAAAGTAAATCAGTAGTACTGAAATTAAGTTGTGCTAGTGTGATGGTAGATTTTACTGGCGGATTTGTTTTATCATCAATGCTTACCACTACCCCGATCTTGTCGGCATCTGGTAGTATGGACTCGATCCAGTTGGCAAGTGCTGGTTCAGCTTTATGCAGAATGCTCCCTGAACTGATCGCCTGAGTATCAAGGTGAAGTGCAAACCGATGGCTAAGCTGCGTACCACGTCTTGGTGTTTTTACAATATCAGGAGTAGGAGGAATACCACCTTTGCTAAAGGCATTCAGCGTTCCAGCTGCTCGGTCAAAATTGCCTTTAACCACTTGGTGGACAGACTCTGCCAGCTCCAGGTCTGCTACGGCATCATTTATATTAGCAATTCTATCGACCTGATTCATAATTGCATCGCGTTCGGCATTGGTTGCACCACGCAAGTTTTTATCCCATGGATATTGACCTCCATTTTTTCGAATATGTTCAATCAAGGCCAGACCATCAACGACATTGTCCGCCGCAATTTGTTCAATACTATCCAGATCCGATTCTTCCACCTCTGTATCTTTGAGTTTATTAGCTCGTAGCGGAAAGGCTTTTCGCAATTCATAAATAAAAACATCCAGATTTTGATTGGTATTATCGTGTAAACCTCTTTCTAGTTGATAACCCAATAAGGCTCCCAAATCTTGTCCACGCTGCATACCCTGAATAATCTGCATAGCCATTCTTACTCGTTCTGAAGACAGGTTGATGGCATAGCGATCTGGTTCGTCTGCGTTGGATTGACCGATATAGGCATTTCTTAAGACGGCTGCTGTAGTTGCATGATCCAGAGACGGAGCATGAACAAAGCCACCGTTGCTGTCATCAGTTTCAGGAGTGATAGTATTGTCCGGATTAAAAACCTGTTGTTGTTCAGGCGTCAATTCAGCGGGGCGACGATTTCTGGTCTGTGGTTTCAGGTTTTCAACCCATCCATAAGCACCCAGATAAATACCGGATCGCCAATTTTCCTCTCCAGTAAATTCACTTCCGTAGCGCATACCATACAATTGCAGGTTGGTAAAGCTTTGCAGCCAGGCATCGATCCGATAGGTGCAACAGTCCAGGTGTTCAGCCATAAGACGTTCCAGTTTTGCAGTTGGTAGCGATTGTAATTCTTGTAGAGCTTGCAGATGCTCTTGCCACCCGGAAGGAGCTGTTGCTTGTGGACTTAATAGTGTAGCTAAGTGATCGACGACCATTTGATTGTCTGCTGTAAATCTACTTTCAGGTCTATACAATAATTCATATGGACTTTCTACAGCATTGCCGATGTTTTGCCGAATGCCAATGAACTCCCGGTTGATTCTGATTTGATTGGCTTCTCTGCGGGTAAGAAGGTCGTTTTGTTCATACAACTTAATTCCTGCATCAGCAGAACGCAATTCGGTGGCATGTCGAAGTAGTTGGTAAAGCAAAGCCCGGGGTCTTTCATTATTTGAAAACCCACTTTGCGTTTTTATTTTCCGGGGCGAATTTTGTAAAACCTCGATTAGCCACTCAATGTAATTTTTATTATCATCGGTGTAGGATCGTATGAGATTTTCTTCAGAAAGTGGCAGGTCATCTATTAAAGGACCATCAATCAAAGTAGGTTTTTGAAAGAACAAGGTTCTGAGTAAGGCTGGCAGTTCAATTTTTTCCTCCTCGTCATTGTTGAGTTCACTGAGAATGGTGTTTACATCAACCCCCAGTTCCAGCAAAAGCAATCTGGTGCGTTCCATATATCCGCCGGCAATGAGGGCAGCCAAAAACACTCCTCCCAATCCTTTTACCTTCATTTGATTAATCAACTGGCTGGCACTTTGTCCCATACGCTGACGAAATTCAACAGAGGTTGCATGCAATCCTAAAACGTCAAGTAGTACTTGATGAGGGTCTGCACCAGGCTTGTGCAGGTGGGCCACACTGCCGAGATGCTCGGTCCAGTCTTCTCTTACTTTTTCTAAAATGCCAAGCAATTGTTGTAGTACTGGGGCATGGTCAGAAATTCCACCAATAGAAAATCTTACTTCTTCTGTGAAGTTGCCTTGTAACCATTCTCCCTTTTTCTTACCGTTCACCGGAAGGATACCGTAAGGTTGATTGCCAATCCTTATAGATGGAATTCTTCCCCGGCCCGTAACATGTTTATTAAAAAACGATTCACAAACATCCCGTGGCCATTCCTGCACCAGGGGGCTGAGCATGGCCTCCAGATAATAGCCAGCGGTAGCCGGGTAGAGCGCTCTTTGCATCGCAAAAGACTCCCGTTGATTGGTACCGGAAAAATATACAGCGGTACTCAATCCCGAATCAGTTGGATCTATCCCCAGCAGGTCACAAAACCAACGTCCATCGGTTCTTTGTTCTCGTTGGTCCGGCACTCCTGCTTGCACGGGATTGGCGATTAATCGTTCGAAGGAAGCAGCAGCGTCTTCGTATTGTGTGAAAGTACTTGTTTCTTCGTCGGTTCGATTAGTAGCAAGACCTTGAGGCAAAAAGGATAAACCATTGGATCCATATTGGTGGTGTAAAAACAAGTCTTCCAGTTCTGTCTTACTCGTTTCGGCAGAAGAACACAAACGTACTCCCATCACAAATAAGCGATCCAAACCCTGACGATATTCAACCGGACTTAAATCAATTTTAAATCCCATTCCCTTATCTATAGCAGCTTCAAAATCAAAAAGCCATTGGGTCTCGCTACGGCTACGCAGATAATTGACATAGGCTTCAGCTTTTTCCTCGGCGGACATATTTTGGAAATCATCTGGAAAAGCTTCTTCTAATACTGATTCTAAATCCTCGTCGGGGTCGGGGCCAATGACAAGCGGTTGAGGGATGAGTGGCCCTATCTGGTCAATTACTTTTTTTCCGTTGGTAAATCCCTGGATGACTAATCTGTCAGGAAGTAGTTCGGACCTCACGGGTTGCGACCAAGCATTAAGGGTACGATCAACTTTAATATCCTCTTTGAATTCTAAAAAAACAACCTCAACTCTTTGATTGGGTACAGCAAATTGAGGGCCTTCTTCAGGGATTCCCGCTGGAGCAAATTGCTCTATGAGCCTGGCAGCGATAGCCTTATCGCCGATGGAAGTTTCAAAACTTGCTCTTGCCTGTTCCAAAATAGCAGGATCACCTTGTGATGTCCAGACTTCCGTCCAATACGTCGTCAGGGTCTGTTGCTGCGCTGTGTCAAGTTGATTGGTTTCAAAGGGGATAACCAAAATTATATCCGAGATATCCGTTCGAATTGATAGATTATTACCAAGAGGTTGAATTGTTTTTTGCAACCAAAAGGCACGCCCGGCAGTGGATTGTTCCATCAAAAATGTCCAGGCTGAAAGGTGCTGTTCTTTCATCCACTGTAGATGATTTTCATCTGCTCCTTCACTAACAATACCGATTTGGTACAATTTTATCCAGTAGTTTTTTGCCCGACGATATTCTGCTTCACTGGGTAAAGATTCGAAAGAATCGATCAGGCAGGTATCGGGATAAGCCCTGATCCATAATTGATGGCTTACTTCATTATTGTCATTTCTAATTTCCTTGAATCGGGTTTCCAGTTTTAGAGGAAACATCAGGATGGGAAGGTCATCCCTCATTTGTGACAAATGCCGACGAGGATCACTTAATGCTTCAAATTGTTTTTGTAACCCTGCAATTGCTTCTAGCAATCTAGTACGTCTTTGCTTATTACTTTGTAGCGTACGCTGCAGTATATCTTTTTGAGTTTCCAGCGTACCTCGTTCATTGTCTGAGGGATTGAAACGATTTATTTTGTCAGTTTTGATCTTTAAGCGCCGCAGGTGATTTCGGTCTGCGGAGATGCGATTCTGCAGGTGCTTTAGTTCGGTCATTTGTTGCAAAAACTGATCTTGAGCTTCTCTTAAACTAGGCATAAGATTTTGGTATTTTGGAGTTAATCAGTAGGTTGTGCTTTAATCATATCTGAAGCATGTACTGCCACCAGTACTGGAACCTGAAAAAGCACATAGGCCAGGTCGGCAGCACTCATACTGCTGTTCCATTGGATGGCAATATCTTCCGTTCGTTGTTCTTCTTTAACCACATCGGTATCACCGTCTAGTGTATCCAGTGGGATAGCAGTAGTTGAATTGTTAATCCGTAAAAGTTTACCCTCATCGACATTCACATGTTGCCAGCTCAGGTCATTCCATACTTCAACTTCATCATTGGCATCGCCGAGGTCAAGACCAAAGCGAGGCTCTCCTGGCATTTCTTTAATAACAAAAAACCAGCCTGGATCATCAGTAGCATCATCGCCTAAATCACCGCGCGCCTCTTCAACTGTCAGGTCAAATCCGAAGAAGTAAATATCCGGATTGACTTGCGCTTCATAAAGCGGCATTTTTATGTAATTTGTTTGTGGCGTGTTAGCAGGTACATCTGTTTCATCTACCAACAATCGAGGATTTTTATTATCTGGTACCGTTTGGCCATTTACCTGTTTAGTTTGCCATTTAGCTCTTTGTGCGAAAATCATGGCATTGGGATATTTTTTCAAAAGCTCACCTCTGATTACGAGCACTGCTTCCTCTTTGGGTGGTGAACCAGGGTTTTCGGCTTGTCTTCGAATTTCTCTTAAATCATGATCGCCCAACTGTGATCTTTTTGACCAACGGTGTAAAGGAGGAATGTCAAAACTTCTCTCACGACGTTCATCCTCCGTAAGGTTTTCATTATTTAGATTTTCATTGCTCTCCCAAAATTTTCGAAAATAAGACCCTCGTTGATCCGTTGGATATTCTCGCCACAGCAATTCTCTGGACATCTCATGATTTACGCCTACCATGTAGGATTCGATAAATGGTTGATTGGTTTCTAATAAAGAAATGGTATTATTGGGTATGAGATGGATATTAGGTAAAAACCAATCTGCATTAAATTCAACTAATGGTTCATAAATCGGCACATCAATTTTAGGATAGGCCATTACCGGGATGAACCTTTCCAAAAACAAATTAGGCTTAAGTGCCTCCGGGAGTCGTATCCGATTGTTGACCCTTGCTGGAATTTGTACCAGCGGATTGATTTGTGTCACCACGTTATTGCGCAATGGTGTTAGTTCAATTGGCCGTCGTTCGCTGGTAGTTGGAGAGTCGGCACTGTTTTGAAGGGTACCATAAAAATCTTTTAAAGCAACTTTATAATTAATTCCTTCTGGACTATCTGTGGTTCCAGGAGAAGGCGTGAAATCTTCATCTGGATCGGATAATCGAAAATCAGGTGACTTGGGTAAATCATCTACAGATTCGGGTGGATTGTTTTCTGGCGTCAAAGGATTATTGGATTGTGGTTCTTCAACAACAGGACCGTTTTGTAATAAACGAGTCAACCACAAGTACATTCCTACCAAAAACAAACCTATACCAAGCAGCGTACTTATTGCCGTACCGCTCAGCCAGCCAAACAACAAACACAAAATTAATAACACACCTAACAAAACAAGCGGTAAAAATCGTATCCAGGGAAATTGCTTTAATAACTCATATAAATCCTTTTGCCAATCTGGAGCAGTGCCTGGATCAGGAGCTGGATTATTGGGTTCAACTAAATTTTCTACCTGAGGTAACCCATCCGGTGGTAAAGGTGTAGGTGCTGCGCTGACTTCCCCATTATTAATACGGAGGATTAAATTTCCTGGATTAATAGCAGGATCACCCTTAACATAAGGAATCCGTTTTGCAAAGGTACTCCTCGGTCTTAGTATACGACGAAAAGGAGCTGCAAGTGGAACTTTTGCCAAAGTACTAGAAGACAAAATATGTGGCACTGTCTGGTTGTTTTGTAAAACTCGTTTGTGTACCGGACTAGTTAATTGTAAAACTCTTTGATTGGTAATATCAGCACTGACTGCAGGTTGAGTAGTCGTGACTGGATTGAGATAACGAACATAATAACGAAAGCTGACCTCTCTTGCCAATTGAGCGTAACGGATTTGGCGATTGGCTTCAAGTATTTCTCCTACCTGTTCCCAGGAAGCCTGCATATAATCCTCCTGATGTTCCTGAATAATGCGGGTTCCAAATCCAGCTGAAGTACGATGGCGTGGATCGAGATTGAGTTGATGGACCCAGTTGCGATTATTTGGTACAGGATCTCCATTTGGACTTTTGAGGAGTCGTTGGGTCAGCGCATGCCATCGGCCATAGAGCGGAGCTGTTATTACCGGGTCTGGATTGTCGTTGATGCTGTACTCATCAGGGTTGGCAGGTGGTAAATCAATGGCAGCATCTGTATTGGCTTGTTGAGCAGATTTGGTTCGGTAGTCATCATTTAAGTTGATGAAGTCTGCCAGTTTATTCTGGAAAGGATGTGGATAGGCTGCTACATCGCCATCCCAATTTCGATAAGCATCTATCCTTGTTTTTTCTTCCGTACCAAGACTAGCGTCGGGCACACGAAGTGCTCCTCCTAACAGTAGAATTCCTTCCAAATCAGGATCAGTAATACCCGGTACATTGGCTCCCGGGGATTGGACATCAATGGGTCGCCTGCCTACTGTGGCGTCCAATGGTCGAGGCTTTAGTAATCTAACCAGGTATTCAAAATCACCTGCACCACCAGTGCGAAAATAAAACCGATGATAATAAGGTAAGGCAGTAGGAATGTTACCAGTAGACCAAGCCATCGTATTAGCGGCGAGTGTGTCTGGAATAATTTCACCTAATCCGGCTAATCTTCCCGATTCGTAAGTAGGTACCAGGAAAGCATGATAAGCAGCTTTTTCCTCTGGACGACGTGGACAGATCACTCTTGAAAACCCAAGGTCGGGATCTTCATTTAGTAATTTTTCTACAGCGTTTCCAATCGCACTACTATTACTAGAGCGATGTTCATCTCCGATAACAGAACGATTCAATTGTACATGTGCCCAGGCCCAGAGTTCATCACCAGAAGGAAGCATTTCCATGGGATCCGAGGCTGTAAAACGAATAGCAGATAAAGGTTGTCCTGCTTTAAGTGGCGTATCTTCAAATTCATCTTCTTTTAAAATGATAAGTGTAACCCAGGGGATGAGTCGTTCTCCAGCGGGTGCAGCAGGAGCATATCTCCAGGGAAGATCTTCATCATAAAAGTCGACAAAGGCCAGATAATTAGGTTCAAAATTGGTGATCCAGTGACGAGGCTCTGTCCTAATAATATTTTTTTTATCAATACCGATAATATCTCCGGGACCATATAATTGAATATCTCTGTTGATGGCTTTGGTGATGGTACTGAAATTACTGATACTTTCCAAACCTTCGGAATTGATATTGAAGTGCCGTCTGGCGCAAGCACCTTCGAGATTGAAATTGAATTCGATTTAAGATCTGGAGACGAAGACATTGCAATTGACAATCTCTTTGTCTGCGGAATGGTCTCAGATGAATGTACGGCCGATGGTGGTGAAGTACAACTCGTTGACGGAGGAACCGAAACAGAAGGTTGTGCCGGCGGTGATGATGTTTCTATGGTAGAAGTAGAACAAATCGGCACCACGGTAGGTGAAACCACAGGTTGGGTAATTACCGATCAGGCTACAGGTAATATTTTAGGCTTACCACCAGGATCGCCGTTTGATTTAAGTGGCGCACCAGCAGGTGTTTGCGATATCTATCAAATTGCTCATGATGGTAATGTTACCGGTCTTGCAGTAGATATGAATATTAATGATGTTGCAGGTTGCTTTGATCTTTCCAACCCTGTTTCTGTAACAAGAATTGCAGCTGGTGTTGGTGATTGCCCTGAAGAATGTATGGCCGATGGCGGTGAAGTACAGCTCGTTGGCGGAGGAACCGAGATTGAAGGTTGCGCAAATACGTCTGATGTATCAGCCGTTGAGGTTGAGCAAATTGGAAGTACAGTTGGCGAAACCGTTGGTTGGGTGATCACAGATCAAGCCACTGGTAATATTTTAGGTTTACCACCAGGATCACCATTTGATTTAAGTGGTGCGCCTGCAGGCGTTTGTGATATTTATCAATATGCGCAAGATGGCGATGTTACCGGTCTTGAAGTAGGCATGAATATCAATGATGTTGATGGCTGTTTCGATCTTTCAAACCCAATTTCTGTAACAAGAAATGGTGTAAATGCAGGAGCGATTCAAATTGCAGGAACAACAGAAACTGAAACAGAAATCTGTTCAGGAGATGGCGCAGGCGATCCAATCGCTGTAGAGTTTGTAGACGATACTATATTAGAAGGAACAGAGAATGGCTGGGTGATCACAGATCAGGCTACGGGTGAGATTTTAGGATTACCACCAATGGGACCATTTAATTTAGAAGGCGTACCAACAGGCGTATGTGACATTTGGTATATTCGTTACGAAACA
>ENA-ORXU01001961-ORXU01001961.1-marine-metagenome-genome-assembly--contig:-NODE-1961-length-15069-cov-3.738327_pt1 | contig 15069 bp, 17 predicted proteins | sample MGYA00237869_ERZ511484 | MGnify/ENA metagenome assembly ERZ511484
CCAGAATGATCGACAGCTTTTCCAGATTGTTTTCGGCCGCACGCAATTTCTGTTCGGCATCCTTGCGGCGCACATGCAGTCCGGAAATGCCGGCAGCCTCCTCCAGCATCTGCCGGCGTTCCTGCGGTTTTGCAGAAATGATCGCGCCGATGCGGCCCTGACTGACCAATGCGGGGGAATGCGCGCCGGTGGCGGCATCGGCAAAGATCAGCGCAATATCCTTTGCCCGGACATCCGTGCCATTGGCGCGGTAGGCGCTGCCTGCTCCGCGTTCGATCCGCCGCGTCACCTCCAATTCATGATCGTCGTCATTGGCGATGCTGCCGGGCCGGGGTTCCTGCGGATCGCGTTCGACCAGCAGGCTGACCTCGGCAAATTGGCGGGCGGGGCGGCTTTCGGTGCCAGCGAAGATAACATCTTCCATCCCGCTTCCGCGCACCGATTTCGCGCTGCTTTCCCCCATCACCCAGCGCAGCGCCTCCAGCAGGTTTGATTTTCCGCAACCATTTGGGCCAACCACCCCGGTCAGCCCGGGGCGTATTTTCAACTCGGTCGGTTCAATGAAGCTTTTGAAGCCTGCAAGTTTTAACCGCTTTATCCGCATTGGACACTGGCCCGGCCATGCGAAATGCGCGCAGCGACGGGCGGCTTGCTACCGGAAGAGCAGCGGCGTTCCAACTACCGCGCGCCAGCCTCTTGCAAATCACTTTCCAACGCTGGCCAACCTGAAAATTCGGTTTTTTGCCCGTTGATCAGGAAGAAAGGCGTGCCGGACACACCGACTTCATTTTTACCCTTTTCCGTTTGCGCGATCAAGGCGTCTGCTTTTGCTTTGTCTGTCAGGCATGCCTTCGCCTGATCCTGCGATACGCCCCGTGCGGCGAAGAAATCCAGAATACCCATGGCCTGCGCCAATGCCAAAAACCGCTCGTCCTCCGGCTTATCGATGGCCGCTTGCATCACCGCCTGATCGGCTGTCTGCAGCTTGCCGAGAATATCGCCCTGATTTTTAAACACCTCTTTGGTCAGCGCGAGAAACGCATCCTCACCCGAACATTGCGTCAGCAACGTGATCGGAATGTCGTATGGGTTCAGCAGGAAATTGCGAATTTCCAGACTGACTTTGCCGGTGCTTACATATTCTTCGAACAGTTCGGGGAAGGCTTCTTCTTCAAATTGGGCGCAATGCGAACAGGTGACCGAGGCATATTCCACCAATTTGATCGGTGCGGCAGGATTGCCGATGACAAAGCCGCCTTCATCAGTTTTTTTCACAATATCCTGCCAGCTTTGGCCATCAGGCGCTTGCATTTCGGCGACGGGATCGCCGGAAACGTCGCTGCTGCCGCTATCGCCGCAGGCTGCAAGCGAAAGCGCCAATGCACCGGTCAGCGCGAATGTTACGGGAAGGCGGCGTGTCAATTTACGAAAGTTACGCATCGGGAGGGGGATCCTTATTCTTTGAGGAGGAGCGGCTTCAAACCGGCGTAATTATGAACGCCTTTCAATGGTTCGCCGTTTAACAGAAACGAAGGTGTGCCCGTCAGGCCGTGCTTGTCATAGGCGCCTGCACCCATATCCTTGATGGTGGCAAGCATCGCCGGATCGGCAAGGCACGATGCGGCATCGGCACCGGTTAAACCCGCCTTGGCAGCGAAGCCTTGCAACTTCATGTCATTGTAAATGCCCAGCATCATCGCGGCTTCATCATCGGTTTGCGCAAATGCTTTGGTCTGCGCAGTAACGCTGCCAGCCGCCTTTATCCATTCAGCGCGCGTGTTCAGCCAGTAGCTGTGGCGATCAAAGAAGGACCGCGTATCACCGCAGCGCGCGAGCATCGCAACCGTCAGGTCGATGGCGTTCAGTGGCAAATTGCGAAGTTCATAATTCGCTGTGCCTTTGGCAATAAAATCAGCTTTCAACTGCGGCACGTCGTTGATCTCAAAAGTCGAACAGTGGCTGCAGGTGTAGCTCATATATTCGACGACGCTGTCGGGCGCGCCGGGATTGCCCATGATATGCCCGCCCTCATCGCTGACGTTTATGGAGGACAGCCAGTTGGTTTGGGCGCTTGCGGTCGGCGGCGGAGCTGTTTCTGCTGTGCATCCGGCAATGGCGAGCAAGGCCAAGCCTGTCAGCAATTTTGCGCGATGTATAAATTTCATGTTCGGTCCTTGTATATGATGGCCATCATCTGCAGTCACTCATCGTCATTGGCAAGTTTTTCTGCGCTGCCAAGGCTGGCCGCCAGCGATTCAAGCACGGTCTGCAATTCGGGATCGGCAATACCGCGCAGGCTATCGCCAAATTCCATCGGTGCGGTTTTCAATATGGGCGCGGCCACGGGATCGGCACGCTGGGTATCGCTGCGCGGTGTATTCCCGCGCTGCGGCTTTGGCGGGGGCGGGATATAGCCCTGACGGATTTTCACCTTGGCAACGGCGGCATAGCCGAAAAACCGGTTCACCCGTTCGATGATTTCTGGTGTGACATGCTGCATCATCGGGGCCATTGCGCCGGCAACGGTCAGTTCCAATGTGCCGTCCGATTTCTTACCGACCGGAAAACGGATCATTTCGGGTGCAGACATCGCAGCGTAGCGTTCGCCCACAATCTCGCTCCACCGGCTGACCACGCTGCTTTGCACAAAGCCGAACCGGCGAAACGCCGCGCGGCCAACCTCTGGCATTAGATCCGATATCGCCCGCGCTTCGCCGCCGCGTGGCCGCCGATAGGGTTTGGGCTTTTTCGCGCGCGTCTTGTTCGCCCCGCCTCCGCTGTTCGTAGCTGCGCCGCTGTTCGCCCCCGATGATGACTTGCCTTTGGTCATGCATCCATCCATGCCAGATGCGATGAGCAAGGTCCAATCGCAAGGTCACAAAGCTGGGGAAATATCGGCAAAGCTGTTGCGCCATTACGATGCGCATGCCCGCGATCTTCCATGGCGCGTGCCGCCGTCCACGCACAGCAATCGTCATCCCGATCCCTATCATGTCTGGCTGTCCGAAATCATGTTGCAGCAGACTACGGTGGCAGCGGTAAAACCGTATTTTGCAAAATTCACTACGCTATGGCCCAATGTCAGCGCGCTCGCCGCTGCTGATGAGGAAGATGTGATGGCCGCGTGGGCGGGGCTGGGATATTATGCGCGGGCGCGCAACTTGCTGAAATGCGCACGGACAATCAACGACGATCTGAACGCAGTGTTTCCCGGTAGCGAGGCGGCGCTGCTCGCGCTTCCCGGTATTGGTCCATATACTGCAGCTGCCATTGCAGCGATAGCATTTGGGCAGCGTGCCGTGGTTGTTGATGCGAATGTCGAACGGGTGGTGTCGCGCCTGTTCTGTATCGCTGCGCCTCTGCCCGCAGCCAGGCCGGAAATCCGCGCCGCCACCGATGCGATTACGCCTGCCGCGCGTGCCGGGGATTTCGCGCAGGCGATGATGGATTTGGGTGCGGGGCTGTGTTCGGTGAAATCGCCTGCCTGTCTGGCCTGTCCGCTTAACGGCAACTGCGCGGCATATGCGGCAGGGGAGCCAGCACGATACCCGGTGAAGCCTGCCAAAAAGCCGAAGCCGGTGCGCAGCGGCAACGCTTACTGGATCGAACAAGACGCGAAGGTCTGGCTGATCAAACGGCCTGACAAAGGCATGCTGGGCGCGATGCGCGCGCTACCCGATGATGGATGGAGGGCGGGGGAAGATGGCGACGGCCAGCGGCCTTTTCCGGGAAACTGGCAGGAGGCACCAGACACGGCAACGCATGCTTTCACGCATTTCTCGCTTCGGCTGTCGGTGCATCTGTTGCGGGCTGATGCGCAGCCGGCCGGTTTGCCGCCGGGCGAATGGTGGCCGATCGCGGAGATCGACGCGGCCGGATTGCCCACGCTGTTTGCAAAGGCGGCGCGCATCGCTATGGCGCATAGCAGCATTGCCGAAGAGGAGAGGCGCTAGATGAAACCCGGCTTTACCGGATCGCGGCTGGACCGTGTCGACCATATTCGTACTGATGAAAATGCTTATGGCGAATTGCTGTCCGATTGGCGCGGGCGCGTTCTGGCGCTTGACGGAATGAACCCGCAGGTGGGCGATGATGGCGCGCTGGCATGGCAATCTATGGCCGATTTGCAGGCGGATGCCGAACTGATCCTGCTGGGCGTTGCAGATGGCAAACCGCATTTCGTGGCGGTGTCCGATGCGCGCGGCGATGCGTTCCGATCGCCTTCTTTATGGCGCGCGCTATCGATGCTGCCGGGGGAGGATGCCGCCACCTACGGCACAGCGCGCAGCCTGATTGATTGGCACAATGCGCACGGATATTGCGCGCAATGCGGCGGATCGACAAAGCTGTTTCGCGCAGGTTGGGGCCGCAAATGCACGGCATGCGAAAAAGAACATTATCCGCGCACCGATCCCGTCGTCATCATGCTCGCGGAATATAATGGCAAAGTGCTGATCGGCCGCCAGCCTAATTTTCCGCCGGGCAGCTATTCCGCGCTGGCCGGATTTCTGGAACCGGGTGAAAGCATCGAAGAAGCAGTGCGGCGCGAGATAAAAGAGGAGGCCGGTGTCGATACCGATGGCGTGCGCTACATAACCAGCCAGCCATGGCCCTTTGGCGGATCGCAGCTGATGATCGCCTGTGTGGCGCAGGCGCGCGATGATACGCTGACGCTGGATACCAATGAATTGGAGGACGCCATCTGGGTGTCGTATAACGATGTGAAGGACGCGTTCGATGATGCGCCCGGCAAACGTTTCAGCGCGCCGCCGCCGTTCGCCATCGCGCACAGCCTGTTGCGAAGCTGGTTTGACGAGCAGAGCGTATGAGCGGCAAATTGCGCATTGATATTGTGTCAGACGTGATGTGCCCATGGTGCGTCATTGGATACAAGCAGGTGGAAAAGGCGCTGGCCAAATTGGACGCGCAGGCCGACGCCGAATTCTGGTGGCATCCTTTTGAACTGAACCCTGATTGCCCGGCGCAGGGCAAGAGCATCGCCGATCATATGGCGCAGCGATATGGCGCATCGGCAGCGCAAGGCAAATCAGCGCGGGCGCGCATTAGCGATGCCGGGGCCGAACTGGACTTCAAATTCAGCTATAGCGAAGATGCGCGCATGTATAACACATTCAAAGCGCATAAGCTGCTGAGCATATTTGGCCGCGAATTGGGGAGCGCCGCGCAAACGGCATTGAAACTGGCGCTGTTCAAAGCGTATTTCCAGCAGCAACGCGATGTCAGTGATGACGATGTGCTTGCGGAAATTGCAGCCGAAAATGGTATGGCGCAGGCGGATGCCCGCCGGTGGCTGGCGGATGATGCGCTGGAAATGATGGTGCGCGAGCAACAGGCGCAGTGGCGTGACCGCAATATCAGCGGCGTGCCAGCGATTATTTTCAATGAGGCATTCATGGTCCCCGGCGCGCAATCGGCGGAAACCTTTGCCAATGTCATCCGTAAAGTGCAGGCATTAAGCGCGGGCGCATAGCCCTGTGCGATAAAGGTTCGGGCCTGCGCAGCCATACCGGCGGTTAGTTAGAAAATGGCGTTCCAAAGTAGGGCGCTGCCTGCCAATGCGTCGGCCTGCTGCGCGTCTTCCAGTGGCTGCAATATCAGTGCCGCCGCATTGTTTACGACATGCAGCAATATCGTAAGCCGCAATGATCCGGTGTAGTGATAGATAATCCCGAATGCCGCGCCCAGAGCCATTAATGGCCCGATTGCCTCAGGCTGCATATGAATGACCGCGAATATAAATGCAGCCACCAAAATCGCCGCCCATGATGGCATCCATCCGGCAAAGGCTTTTTGTAGCATCCCGCGAAATACAACTTCTTCGACCAAAGGGGCCACCACTGCGATTGTCATGAACAGCAGGATCTGATTCTGCACAGTTTTGGGGATCGACGCGATCATATCTTTCATCAGCGCCTGCATTTCCAGATCGGGAAACAGATATTCCGCATAGATAAAGTTAAACGCCAACGCCCCCGCAATACAGGCAACTGCCACGCCCAGCGTGGGCTGCCAGCCATGCCTGCTCCAATTATACCAGCCCATATGCCGCAGCCTGTCACCGCGCCTCAGATACAGCCACAGCATGGCCATTACGAACAGATTTGAAATTAACACGCTCCAGATCGTGGGCAACGCGATTATGGTGGGGTCTTCCAGCCCGGCCATAATGTCCGCTTGGCCCACGCCCAAATCATCGCCTGTCATGGCCACCCACATGATCGACAGGAAGCCAAAGACAAATTGCGAAAACAGGAAAAACACAACCGCCAGAAACGCGATAATGGTCCCCAACACATTATCGCTTTTTGTCTTTGCGGCCACGTCTGTCATTCAAATCAATCCCAGCTTGCTTAATTCATTCAGCATCCTTGGCGGCATTTGCGATCTCGCGTCAACCTCGCCAGTGGCCAGATCGCGCGGGGCATCTTTTTCCTCCAGATACCGCCACCCCTGATGCGCCCGTTTTGCCTTTGCACGCACGGGTATTAAAACCGGCTTAAGCAGCATCGAATGTTTGCCGCGCCCGTCTTCTTCGAACCGGATAATCGGGCTGCGTCCCACGATGGTATGCTGGATGATCCAGTAGAGTGATCCGCCGTCCATCTCGGAAATACGTTTTGGCAGATAGCGCGTTGTCATCAGCGCATATCCCGGCCCGCCATTTTCGCGTGCGCCACGCGAGAGCCATCGGCGCAGCATATCCGGCCCTTCGCGGCGAAACGCGATTTTCGTGATATTCAGCGGCATGGACGAGAGGTGGGGAAGCAGCGATGCTTCGTCAAGTCAGCCGCGTCAAGCCGGCCCCACCACACCATCCCGCGTCACACCATCCCACTGGCCACAGCCAGCCCCAGAAATATCAAAAAGCCCATACTGTCGGTAATCATCGTCACGAATATCGAACTCGATATCGCCGGATCCTGATCCAGCCGGTCGAGCAGCACGGGAATAATCACACCCGACGATGCCGCGATCAGAATGTTGAACAGGATCGCGCCCGCTATCACTGCGCCCAGCACCGGGTTCATATAGAATATCGACACGCCAATTCCGGCCAGCACCGCGACCGTTATGCCGGTTAGCATCGCAATGCGTATCTCGCGCCAAATCGTGCGGCCTGTGTTCGATGAGGTAAGCTGATCGGTGGCCATCGCGCGCACAGTGACAGCCAAAGTTTGGGTGCCTGCATTGCCGCCGATTGACGCCACGATCGGCATCAGCACGGCTAGCGCCACCAGTGTCTGAATTTCAGCGCCGAATTGCGCAATAATAAAACTGGCGACCAGTGCCGTGCCCAGATTGGCGATCAGCCAGCGGACGCGGCTGATGTAGCTGTCACGCAGCGGCTCGTTAATATCACCGTCGCCTGCACCGGACAGCCGCAAAATATCCTCGTCTGCCTCTTCCTGCACAATATGGACGATATCATCCGCGGTGATAACGCCCACCAAACGGCCATCTTCATTGACCACTGCGGCCGAAATCAGCGCGTATTTCTGAAACCGCAAAGCGACCTCTTCCTGATCCATATCAACCGGGATCAACGTCTGTTCATCCTGCATAATATCGCGGACGCGCACGTCGCGCTGGCTGCGCATTATCCAGCTTAACCGGCATGTGCCCACCGGACGATAGGCGGGATCGACCACGAAGATTTCCCAGAACTCGCGCGTCATATCAGGATTGCCGCGCAGATAATCTATCATATCGCCAACCGTCATATGTTCCGGCACAGCGACCAGATCGCGCTGCATGATCCGCCCGGCGCTCTCCTCTTCATAGGTCAGCGCATATTCGATAGCCGCCCGGTCTTCTGGCTCCATTTCGGCCAGAACGGCGGCTTGTTCAGGTGCTTCCAGATCCTCGATAATCGCTACGGCGTCATCGGTATCAAGCTGGCCGGTCAATTGGGCAAGCAGCTCCGGCGGCAATGTATCGACAACATCCTCGCGGACATAATCGTTCATTTCCGCCAGCGCGTCTGCGGTCAGCTGATCGCCCATCGCCAGCGCAAGCGCCGCACGTTCATCGCCCGGTGTCGCTTCAAACAGATCGGCAACGTCCACATCCTGAAGCGGTTTGACAAGTGCGTAGACTGTATCAGCGTCGCCATCTTCCAACGCGTCCAGAACGCGGTCAACAAATTCGCGGGTCAGCCGGTCATCTTCATCCAGCGAAACCGGGGGCAGTTCTTCCGGTTCGGTAGGAGCCAGAGTATCGCTGCTCATATGCCTGATTTCCCTTCTGCGGCGGATGCGGTAATCCCGCCAGACACGCTTTGCCGCCGTTCCTAACTGCGCTTCGACAAAAAGCAATGATTACCCGTGGCAATCCGCGCTATCAGTCCCTAGATAACGGCAGAACGACACACCAATAGAAGGAAAAACCCATGTCCGACACGTTGACGCTTACTGTTGATAGCGGCGATATCGTTATCAAGCTGCGCCCCGATCTTGCCCCAAAACATGTTGAACGAATTAAGGAACTTGCCAATGAAGGCTTTTACGATGGCGTGAAATTCCACCGCGTTATCGATGGCTTCATGGCACAGGGCGGTTGCCCCGACGGCACCGGCATGGGCGGCAGCAGCAAGCCAAATCTGGAACAGGAATTTAACAGCGAACCGCATGTGCGCGGTGTATGTTCGATGGCGCGCGCGCAGGATCCGAACAGTGCGAACAGCCAGTTTTTCATCTGTTTGGACGATGCAAGTTTTCTGGATAAGCAATATACAGCTTGGGGCGTAGTGGAAAGCGGCATGGAACATGTTGATGCCCTGCCAAAAGGCGAACCGCCCTCGAATCCCGGCGTTATTAAAAAGGCCGCTGTGGGTTAAACCTGCTTGCCGACCTTGCGGTATTCCAGCGGAAGCTGAAACAGCTATCGGAAAGGATTAAACCCCCGGTAGATCGCGGCCTTCGCGCAGATTACCGATGTTACGAAAAAGTTTAAGCCGCGCGGCTGGCATTGTCCATACTGGCAAGCCAGGCGCGCGCTTCTTTTTGCGCTTCGGAAATTTCACGTGCGGTCATCTCGTCAGAGATTTCGGCGCGGCATGTTTTGGCTTCGTCGCTGCCGTTCAATGCGGCCAGATTAAACCATTTATGCGCTTCGATCATATCGACTTCCATCTCGTCAGCGCCGGTCGAATATGCGACACCAAGATCATACAAAGCATCCGCATCGCCGCGTGCGGCATCCGCTAATCTGCTTGTCATTAGAAACTGTGCGCTCTTTTTACTGTTACCCATTGCCCTTAACTCCACTGTTTGTGTGAAGCCAATTCAACCGAACGTGGTAAATTAATGGTTAACGGTTAAGTAAATTTGTTAGTAACTTGATTGGCGTCAGGGGTGCCATTCAGCCTGAAAAGCCCGCTAAACTGCCAGATTATCGATAAGGCGCGTCTTACCGATTTTTGCTGCAACGAGCAGGCGCATGTTTAATTTCTGCGATTTATTAAGCGGCATAAGGCTGATTTCATCGACCAGTGCGAGATAATCGGGTTCATCAAACCCCGCTATTTTAAGCTGGGCCGTCGCGCGGTCCAGCGCGGCCGGCACGTCGGCTCCGCTGCGTATTTCCTGCGCGGCTGTATGTAACGCGCGGGGCAATGCCGCCGCCTGCTTGCGTTCCTCGTCGCTGAGATACTGGTTGCGCGATGACATGGCCAGCCCGTCCGTATCGCGCATCGTAGGTGCGCCAAGAATATCGATATTAAAATCAAGATCGCGCGCCATGCGCCGGATGATCGCCAGCTGCTGCCAGTCTTTTTCGCCGAAGATCGCGGTATCCGCCTGCACTTGATTGAACAATTTTGAGACGATAAGTGCGACGCCATCAAAATGCCCCGGCCGCGCCGCGCCGCACTAGCCTTGCGTTAAACCGTCCACCTCGACACGGGTGGCAAATCCGGGCGGGTAAACCTCACTGGCCCTTGGCGCCCACAGGATCGACACGCCCTTGGCCTCCAGCATCTCCGCATCCGCCTGCAATGTGCGCGGATAGGCATCGAGATCCTCACCTTCGCCAAATTGTCTGGGATTAACGAAAATCGACGCGGCCACAGCATCGCAATGGCTGCGGATTGCTTCGACCAGCGAGATATGCCCGTCATGCAATGCGCCCATCGTTGGCACCAGGCCGATGCGCTTGTGATCGGCGCGCAGGGCAGAAACCGCAATTCTCAGTTCATTTAGTTCATTGATGATTTGCATGGGGCCTGCGCGTTGTTTATGTTAGCGCCTTGCTATGCGGCGTGCCGCAACAGCAAATCAAGGGGCAATCTATTTTTCGCGAAGGGGCATTGCGGCAAACCATGGCGGGCGCGCATTATATTGTTTTTGCAAATGAGAAAGGCGGCACTGGCAAATCGACCACGGCCGTGCATGTCGCAATAGCGTTGGCCGCGCGCGGCGCGAAGGTGGCCTGTATTGATCTGGACACGCGCCAGCGCACTTTGTTTCGCTATTTGGAAAATCGCAAGGCCACGATGGACCGGCGCAATGTGGAACTGCCCCTTCCTGCCTTTGAGGCTTTCGAATATGATACGCTCGCTCGGTTACAAGCGCAGATAGAGCGGATGGGCAAGGGCGCGGATTTCCTGTTGTTCGATACGCCGGGCCGCGATGATAAATTCGCGCGCTATGTGGCAACGCGCGCAAACACGCTGGTTACGCCGATGAATGACAGCTTCGTCGATTTTGATCTGATCGGGCAGGTTGATCCTGAAAATTTCAAGGTTCGCCGGCTGTCCTTTTACGCAGAGTTGATCTGGGAGGCGCGCAAGGCACGGGCGCAATCCGACGGCATCACCATTGATTGGGTGGTGCTGCGTAATCGGCTGCACAATATGGAGGCGCGCAACCAGCAGCGCATGACAGAGGCGATAAGCGAACTATCGAAGCGCGTCGGATTTCGCGCGCTGACCGGATTGAATGAACGCGTGATATATCGCGAGCTTTTCCCGTCGGGGCTGACATTGATTGACAAGGGGCATCTGGGCCAATTGGGCACAGCGCATATCGTCGCGCGGCAGGAGCTTCGCGAACTTATCAAAGGGTTGCAGCTGCCGGAATGAAGATATCATGATTTTCATCATCGCGATTATCGTGGCGGCGCTGGGTTTGGCATGGTGGAAAGGGCGCATCAGTTTTGCGCAGATACCGGCGGCAATCCTGATGTTTGTCGGCGCGACCTTTGCTGCTCGCGGCCAAATTCTGTACGGGCTGGGCGGTATCGCTATTGGTGCCGTGCTGTTTTATCTTCGCGGAAAAATGGCAAAGTCCAAAGTTAAACCAATAGGGGCAAGAGAGCGCGACCGCGCGATATCCGAAGCGCGCCTGCTGCTCGGCGTGTCAGAACATGATGATGCCGCCGCGATCCGCGCCCGCCATCGCAGCCTGATGACGCAAAACCATCCCGATACCGGCGGCAGTCAGGAACAGGCGCAGGATCTGAACGCTGCGCGCGATTTGTTATTGGCGGAACTGGAAACCAGAGGTTAAGGTCCGCCCCAGCCATAAATGCCTGAACGACATGGAGATAACATGACCAGCCCGACATCGCATCAATTCCACCCTACCAGCCTGCGCGAATATGACATTCGGGGCATTATCGGCGAAACGCTGGGTGAGGAGGATGCATACGCTATCGGGCGCGGTTTCGGCACATTGATCGCACGCGCCAAACCCGGTGAAGGCAGCGCAAGGCAAGTCGCGGTCGGCTATGATGGCAGGCTCAGCTCGCCGGGGCTTGAAGAGGCGCTGGTGCGCGGATTGAATGATAGCGGCGTCGATGCACTGCGCATCGGCATGGGGCCAACGCCGATGCTATATTATGCCGAAGCTGCGCTGGATGATGTTGATGGCGGCATAGAGATAACCGGCAGCCATAATCCCCCCGATTACAATGGCTTCAAAATGGTATTTATGGGCCGTCCATTTTTCGGCGCAGATATTCAGAAGCTGGGCAAGATGGCGGCGACGGGGGATTGGGACAGCCCCGCGCAAAAGGGCGGACATTCGCATCGGGATATTCTGGATGAATATATCGAAAGGCTCCTTCAAGGATTGCCCGATACGGCGCTGCGTATCGGCTGGGATGCTGGCAACGGCGCAGCAGGACCGGTGATTGAGCGTCTGACAAAAATGATACCGGGTGAGCATCATCTTCTGTTCGTGGAAGTGGATGGCCAGTTCCCCAATCATCACCCCGATCCCACCGACGAATCAACGCTTGCCGATCTGAAGGCGCTTGTCGCGGAAAAGAATCTCGATTTCGGAGTGGCTTTTGATGGCGACGGCGACCGGATCGGCGCGATTGATAGCAAGGGGCGGGTAATCTGGGGCGATCAGCTGCTGCAGATATTTGCAGAAGACGTCTTGCGCGAAGTGCCCGGAGCCACGGTGATCGCCGATGTCAAAGCGTCGCAGGCGCTATATGACCGCGTTGATGAACTGGGCGGAAAGCCAATGATGTGGAAAACGGGGCATAGCCTGATCAAATCCAAAATGAAGGAAACCGGCGCGCCGCTGGCCGGCGAAATGAGCGGGCATGTATTTTTCAAGCATGACTATTACGGTTTCGATGATGCGATCTATGCCGCTCTGCGCCTGATGCGTGCAAGCGCCAATCTGGGCAAGAGCGTTACCGAAATGCGCAGCGCGATGAAGGAGATGATCAACACGCCCGAAATGCGCTTTCAGGTTGACGAAGCCCGCAAATTTGCAGTGATCGACGAAGTGCTTGAACGGCTGAAAGCAGACGGCGCGAATGTGAACGATACAGACGGCGCGCGTGTGAATACCGATGACGGCTGGTGGCTATTGCGCGCGAGCAATACGCAGGACGTGCTCGTCGCCCGCGCGGAGGCCAGCAGTAAAGACGGGCTTGACCGACTAATGGCACAAATCGACGCACAGCTCGCCGCAAGCGGATTGGAACGCGGAGAAACAGTGGGACATTGACCCCCCGCATCGAATTAGCCACCGCGCAGGTCCCTGGCGGAGAGGAGCTTCGGCTGTATCGGCGCGGGGATGAGTTCATCGTCGCGCTGGGCGGAAATCAGCTGATGTCCACGCGGGTGAGCGCGTCGGAGATTGCGCTGGCCGACATGACGATAGAACGGCTCGGCAATGATCGCGCGCATCTTCTGATCGGTGGCTATGGCATGGGGTTTACGTTGCGCGCGGCGCTGGCGAAGCTGGGGCCTGAGGCGCGGGTGACTGTTGCAGAGCTGGTTCCGCAGATTATCGAATGGGCGCGCGGGCCGATGGCGGCAGTGACACAGGGCTGTCTGAATGATCCCCGCGTCGATGTGCGGGTGGAGGATGTAGCGGCGGTTATCGCGGATGCGGGCGGGGCGTATGATGCGATCCTGCTCGATGTTGATAACGGCCCCGACGGGTTAACCCGCGAAGCCAATGACGGGCTGTATTCGACCGCGGGCCTTTCGGCGGCGCGGCGGGCTTTGCGCCCTGGCGGTATTCTTGCAATATGGTCAGCCGCGCCCGATCCGGCTTTCACGCGGCGGCTTAAAAATGCGGCCTTCGATGTTGATGAAATTGCCGTTCGCGCGCGCGCCAACGGGAAGGGCGCACGGCATGTCATCTGGTTTGCGCAAAGACGTTAATTCCGGCCCGCAGATTGTAGGCAGGCGCAAGGTTGCTATATTGAAAAGATGAGCCCGGCACTTCTTCCCGATCAAATAACCCGGTGGTTCGCAGATCGGGGCTGGACGCCGCGCCGGCATCAGTTGGAAATGGCCGATGCGGCAACGCGCGGCGAACATGCGTTGCTTGTCGCTGCCACAGGGGCGGGCAAAACGCTGGCCGGGTTCCTGCCGACACTTACCGAATTGATCGCACAGGATGAAGCCGATACGCTGCATACGCTTTATATATCGCCGCTCAAGGCGCTTGCCGTGGATGTGCAGCGCAATCTGATCACCCCGATTGAGGAGATGCGTCTGCCGATCCGTGTGGAAACGCGCACTGGCGATACGCCGTCCAACCGAAAGGCGCGGCAAAAGGTGAAGCCACCGCACATCCTGCTGACCACGCCGGAGTCGCTGTCTTTGTTGCTCAGCTATCCTGAAGCTGAAACTATGTTCGGGTCGCTCAAGCGCATCATCGTTGATGAGGTTCATGCCTTTGCCAACGGAAAGCGCGGCGATCTTCTGTCGCTTTCGCTCGCCCGATTGCAGACTTTGGCGCCGGATATGCAGCGGGTGGCGCTGTCGGCGACGGTTGCTGATGCCGATGCCTACCGCGCGTGGCTGGCCCCGCATGGCGATATTGATGCAGTGACTTTAGTCGAAGGGATGGATGCAGCGCAGCCCGATCTGTCCATCCTGCTGCCGGAGGGACGCGTGCCATGGGCGGGGCATAGCGGCCATTACGCTGTGCCGCAGTTGATTGAGGAAATCGGGCGTAACCAAACGACGCTGATATTCTGCAACACACGCTTTCTGGCGGAATTTACCTTTCAGAAATTGTGGGAGTTGAATGACGACAATCTGGCGATCGGTATCCATCATGGCAGCCTGTCTGTCGAGGCGCGTCGCAAGGTGGAATCGGCGATGGCAAACGGCGAACTGCGCGCGCTGGTTTGCACAGCATCGCTCGATCTCGGGGTCGATTGGGGCAATGTCGATTGCGTGGTGCAGATGGGCGCGCCAAAGGGTTCGTCGCGTTTGCTGCAACGGATTGGCCGATCGAACCACCGGATGGATGATCCGTCAAAGGCCGTGCTGGTTCCCGGCAACCGTTTTGAATATCTGGAGGCGCAGGCGGCGGGCACGCCGGTGGTGGCCACGCGGCAGGGGGGGCCCCGGGATATGGTCACCCACGGGCACGACGGGTGGTTGGTCGACGCCAACGTGGACGGCATTGCGTGGGGCGTCGGCGAGGCCGTGTCGGACACGTGGCGGGCGGGGGAGATGGGCGGGCGGGGGCGGGACAAGGCGGCGCGGGACTACTCGTGGGAGCACATTGGGTGGGATACGCTCGGCGTGTACAAGGAGGTGACGGGCTGGTGATGTGGGTA
>ENA-ORXU01001968-ORXU01001968.1-marine-metagenome-genome-assembly--contig:-NODE-1968-length-15005-cov-3.052251_pt1 | contig 15005 bp, 12 predicted proteins | sample MGYA00237869_ERZ511484 | MGnify/ENA metagenome assembly ERZ511484
CTAGCCCTTCGAGATAGGCCTAAATATTTAATTAATTATTAACCTGAAAAAAGGCAACCGTAATCAGTCAAGGTCAAACTAGAAACTAGAAACTAGAAACTAGAAACTAGAAACTAGAAACTAGAAACCGAAAACCCGCCCGTCCGTAGAAGGGAAGCCCGAAACCGACAGCCTTAAATTTGAGTTTGTTTTTTGTATTTGTATTTTGAACTTGAACTTGAACTTGAACTTGAACTTGACACTTGAAATATGTTAGTAGACTTTAATACCTTACCTCAAACAGCCAGAATCTGGATATATCAGGCCAATCGTTCCTTTAGCGAAATGGAGTTGGAAGAAATCGCCAATGAAATGAACAGTTTTGTTAAAGATTGGACCGCTCATGGCAGTGATTTGAGGTCTGGCTACGAAATTAGGTATAAGCGGTTTATCGTTTTAGGCCTTGATCAGTCTCAAACTGCCGCTTCGGGTTGTTCCATCGATGCTTCGGTACACTTTATTCAGCACCTCGAAAAAAAGTATAACGTAGAATTACTCGATAAAATGAACGTTTCTTACAAGCAAGGGGAATATATTGCATATAAGCCCTTGAGCGATTTCAAGAAGATGGCCAGGCAAAAAGCAGTATCAAAAAATACCGTTGTCTTCAACAATTTGGTCAACAATAAGCAAGAGTATGAAGAACATTGGGAAGTGCCCGCGGGCGAAAGTTGGCATGCCCGTTTTATGTAACCTGATATAGGTCGAAGAATCAGAAAGTGCTGAATTCATTAGATATATCCGATGAAGTGCAATATTCTTTTTAGTTTTTAGTTATTGCCATAGACCAAATCTTACTATGCATTTTTTAAAAGTTTTCCCTTTATTTTTTTTAACTGTTCTGTGCATAAACGCGCAAAAAAATCCTTTGGTCAGTAGAGATAGTTCTGCTCAGCGAAAATGGGTCGATACTACCTACGATGCCATGTCTTTTGATGAGAAATTGGGGCAACTTTTTATGGTGATGGTGTCCTCTGACCAAGACAAGGCGAGTACCGATAAAATAAAATCGCTTATTGAAGAACATAGAATAGGAGGCGTTATTTTTTCTACAGGCGGCCCCGTGCGGCAGGCGAAATTGACCAACAGCTATCAAGCGGCCTCAAAAACACCTCTATTGATAGGTATGGATGCGGAATGGGGTCTCGCCATGCGACTCGATTCTACTTACGCCTTTCCGTGGAATATGACGCTGGGCGCAATTACCGATAACACTGTAGTGTATAAAGTCGGTGAACGCATAGGGGAACATGCCAAGCGTTTGGGCGTACATATCAATTTTGCTCCGGATATCGATATTAATACCAATCCGCTAAATCCGATAATTGGTAACCGCTCTTTTGGGGAGGATAAGGTAAACGTCGCACAAAAAGGTTTAGCCTTTATGAAAGGTATGGAAAGTGCCGGGGTTTTATCCAGCGGAAAACATTTTCCGGGTCATGGTGATACGGCGACAGATTCCCATCATACACTTCCTGTAATAAATTTTTCTGAAGCAAGGCTTGATAGCGTCGAATTATATCCGTTTCAGCAATTGATCGATGCCGGCTTGAGCAGCGTGATGGTAGCGCATTTGGAAGTGCCCGCCCTGGAAATTAAAAAAGGACTTCCTTCCTCTTTGTCCGAGCAGATTATTTCCGGACTTTTAAAAGAGCAAATGTGCTTCGAAGGGCTTGTGTTTACAGATGCCCTCAATATGAAAGGTGTTACCGACCACGGAAAAAATGGAGATGCCGAACTGGCCGCTTTTATGGCAGGTAACGATATCCTATTAATGCCAACAGAAGTTGCAAAGGCAAAACAGAAGCTCAAAAAGGCGTGTGATAAGGGTAAAATTTCCGAAGAACGATTGGCCGAATCGGTAAAAAAAATACTGATGGCCAAATATAAGGTCGGATTGAACAATTATAAACCTGTTGAAATCGAGAACCTTTATGCGGATCTCAATTCGCGAAAAGATGATCTGGTTTATGAGGAAGCTATAGAAAACGCCTTGACGGTAGTAAAGAACAACTTTTATTTGATGGGCATCAAACGCTTGGAAAATAAAAAGGTTGCCTACGTAAAGTTCGGCGATGCGAATAGCGACCCATTCGTTGAAGAATTGAATAAATATGCGAAGGTTACCCAAATAAACGGGAAAGATATTGCAACAATAAAAAAGAAATTAGAAGATTTCAATCTCGTGATTATCGGGCACCATAAAAGTAACGAGAGTCCTTGGAAACCTTTTAAGTTCTCTAAAAATGAGTTGGAATGGCTGCAAGAAATAGCAGAAATGCGCAGCTCTAACGTAATTCTCTCGGTGTTCGCCAAACCCTATGCCTTATCGGATGTACCGGCCTTCAAGAATATCGATGGGGTAGTGGTAGGGTATCAAAATAGTGAATTGGCCCAACGAAAGACCGCAGAATTGATTTTTGGAGCTATTCCCGCTAATGGAAAATTACCGGTTACCGCACATGAGCAGTTTCCTGTAAATGCACAGCTTAAACTAAAATCTTTGATGCGTTTGGGATACAGTTATCCTGAAAGGGTCGGTTTCGATCTGGCCAAACTTGCACAAGTAGATACACTGGTCAAACATGGGCTTGACTCGCTCATGTTTCCTGGGGCTCAAGTATTGGTTGCTCGTAAAGGGAAGATTATATACAATAAAGGTTTTGGTAAGCCGACCTATGACGCAAAAGATAGTGTGACTATCGATCACATTTATGATTTGGCCTCCATAACAAAAATATTAGGTACGTTGCCCATGGTAATGAAAATGGAAGAAGATGGCGAAATCGCCTTGAACGATACCTTTCAAGACCTGATTCCCGAATATGCCGATTCGGAGCTTAAAAATGTTACGGTATTAAAAGCACTCTCGCATTATGGCAGGCTTCCTGCATGGATCGCATTTTATGTAGATACACTAGATAAGAACAGAAAACCTTCAAAGGAATTTTATCGTAAGGCACCCATGGACGGTTATTCTATAAAAGTGACCGATAAGTTGTATCTCACTGATGCTTATAAAGATTCCATTTATGACCGTATCGGCCGACAAGACTTAAAGTCCAACAGGTATCGGTATAGTGATGTGGCCTATTACGTAATGAAAAAATATATCGAAAAGGAAAAGAAAGAATCGTTGGATAAGCTTGCGAATGATTTCCTATACAAACCCATAGGCGCTTTCAATACGAGTTATAATCCGTTGGATAAATTTTCTAAAAATAGAATTATACCCTCTGAGGAGGACAAATATTATCGCTATGAAACCGTTCAGGGTTATGTACATGACATGGGCGCAGCGATGCAAGGAGGTGTCGGTGGCCATGCCGGACTCTTCAGTAATGCTGCGGACGTTGCCAAGATTATGCAAATGTACTTACAGGAAGGTTTCTATGGAGGCACCCGCTTCTTAGACTCCCGGACCGTAAAAAAATTCAATACCTGTTACTTCTGCGATAAAAAAGTGCGAAGGGGCGTAGGGTTCGATAAACCACAATTGAAAGATAAAGGGCCTACCTGCGGCTGTGTATCGCGCAAGAGTTTTGGCCATAGCGGTTTTACCGGCACCTATACTTGGGCGGATCCCGACGAAGAAATCGTTTATGTGTTTCTCTCAAATAGAACATATCCCTCTTCTGCGAACACCTTGTTGATCAAATCCGGACTACGCACACGTATCCAGAAAGCAATTTACGATGCGATAGAAAACTGAAGCTTAGGGTTTAAGCGGAAATTTCAAATACAAGAATACATGTCATATCGGTTCCCGTGATTAGATACGCTATACTCCTAGTAGCTTTTTTCAGCTTTATCAACTTATAGAACACTGATTTTTATATCGGAAAGACTGCTGATTCGAATCAAAAAAGAACATAAACTCCAGTAATCTTGCTTTAGGGACATTAACGAAACCTTACCGATAAGCGTTAAAATTAAGGGATACAGATACCTATATACAATACAGTTTTGGTTAAATTTGGACAATGAAGATAGCAATAGTCTGTTACCCTACTTTTGGCGGAAGCGGTGTCGTGGCCACGGAATTGGGAATCGCCTTGGCGGGTCGAGGCCATGAAGTTCATTTTGTAACCTATCGACAGCCTGTGCGGTTGGGGCTACTTAATAACAATATTTACTTTCACGAGGTACATGTGCCCGAGTATCCGTTGTTTCACTATCAACCCTACGAGCTTGCCCTTTCTAGTAAGTTGGTAGATACGATAAAATTGTACGATATCGACCTTTTACATGTACATTATGCCATTCCCCATGCCTATGCAGGATATATGGCCAAGAAAATGTTGGAAGAAGAGGGCATATACGTTCCTATGATAACGACACTGCATGGTACTGATATTACTTTAGTCGGAAAGCACCCATTTTATAAGCCGGCCGTTACGTTCAGTATCAACCAATCGGACGTTGTGACTTCTGTTTCAGAAAATCTTAAACAGCGGACCCTAGAGTTTTTTGATATCAAAAGGGAAATCGAAGTAGTTCCGAACTTTATCGATAAGAATAAATACAGTAACTCATTCACCGACTGCCAGCGTTCACTAATGGCTTCGGATGATGAAAAGATTATTACCCACATCAGTAATTTTCGAAAAGTAAAACGAATTCCTGATGTGATTCAGGTATTTTTCCGTGTTCAGCGACAAATACCCGCAAAATTGGTGATGGTAGGGGAGGGACCAGAAAAAGAAGGAGCGGAGCGCCTTTGCGATACCCTTGGAATTTCGGATAAGGTCATCTTTTTGGGTAATAGTAATGAAATCGATAGAATTCTATGCTTTTCCGATTTGTTCTTGTTGCCATCGGAGTCCGAAAGTTTTGGTCTGGCCGCACTTGAGGCAATGATCAATAAAGTACCGGTAATTTCCAGTAATGCAGGAGGTATACCTGAGGTTAATGTAGAGGGGTTAACGGGTTTCTTGAGTGACGTGGGCGATGTCGAGGAAATGGCACAAAACGCGCTAAAAATATTGGGAAGTGACGAAAATTTGGAAAAATTCAAAGTAAACGCCGTAAAATCTGCCGAACGTTTCGATATTATGAAGATTCTTCCATTATACGAAAATCTTTACGAAAAGGCCTATAAAAGTAGGTTTAACCAATCGTTTAGCTAATATGAAATGGTTGATTTCCAGTTTATTGCTCATCATACTTTCCTGTAACGGGCAGAAAAGAAGCGCATTGACTACAGGCGAAGATAAAGCTCAAAACACCGATAGTATTCTGAGTTTGATCCTAAGTGATAGCTATAGTGGTGCCGATGAGGCCGAAACGTTGGTAATAACCGATGCTAAAAGTCTACAAAAGTTCTATTCAAAAATCAATAGAACGCGAAAACCAGGTCTTCCGATTCCTGATATTGATTTTTCCAAAGAAAGTATTGTAATACAATGCGGCGGTAAACAAGATGGTTTATCGGTACCTGAGCTCTACGTAATGCATGATTCAGAGCAAAAACTAGTTATTGGCGTAAAACAAGCTTCACAAAAATCAACTGATTCGGCAGTTACCACTCCTTTTTCAGTCTATAAAATGCCAGTTACTCAACAAGAAATTATCTTCAAAAAGGGGCAATAATATCCTTTTTTGCCCTATCATTTGGCATTCCAACGAAAATTACTGCATTTCAGATATTATTTCTGGTTTGTAGGTTTAGCGACCTTAGCTTTGTAGGAAAGAACACCCAAATCTTATTTAATTATGAAAAGTTTTACGGTAAGTATACTTATTGTGCTATGCTCTACATTTGGTCTTCTACATGCTCAGGAAGATGTACAGCTAACCTCCAAAGATAGTATTGTTGCTAGTTCATGGATATTTGGTATAGGATATAATGTTGTAGATGACTCAGGTGACGCATTCGGTAACCTTTTTGACGTGAGTTCACAATGGAACGCACTTTCATATCCTTCAAGACTTAGTATTGGTAAATACTTTAAAAGTGGTATCGGTTTGGAAGCTATAGGTAGCTACAACAAATATAAAGTCGGTAAGTTTATTGACGGTGCTACGAATCTCGAAGAAAGTAATTATCTCGCCATAGATACGCGTCTAAGTTATGATTTGAACAAACTTATTGGGGAGACGGCATGGTTCGATCCCTATGTAGGCGTTGGTCTCGGGTACACCGATGCAAACAATGAACCTAGAGGAACCTTTAATGCCGTTGTAGGTTTTAGAACTTGGTTTTCAGACCATTGGGGGCTCGATTTGAACTCTTCGGGTAAATGGGCGATGGGCAATGATGTGGCTACTAACCATTTGCAGCATGCAGCAGGGGTCGTTTATCGATTTGGTATCGAAAAAGAACTTTCTAAAAAAGGTCTTGAAAAATTGGCGATAATCAAAGCTCTGGAGAAAGAGAAACAGCGCGTTCAAGATTCAATTGACGCCTCTAATCGAGCGAAAGAAGCCGCCGCTTTGGCCGAAAGGTTGGCAAGGGAAAAAGAGCAAGCGCAATTGGCCGCTGCCGAAAAAGCCAGAATTGATGCAGAAAACAAAAGAAAACAGCAAATAAAGGACGAAATCGATGCTTTGGGCCATGTGTATTTTGAATTGAATTCATCTTACTTGGACAAAAAATCAAAGAAGCTTTTAGATGATATGGCCAGTATTTTAAGAGAATATCCAAGTCTTGAATTAAAGGTAGCATCCCACACCGATTCCAGAGGTAATTCGAAGTACAATAAATGGTTATCGGAAAAGCGAGTTAATCGAACGGTGGCCTATCTGGTTCAGAAAGGTATTTCTGAAAGTAGACTTATTTCAGAGGCCTATGGGGAGTCTGAGTTGTTGAACGAATGTGACGACAACACCTATTGTACCGAAGAAAAACATCAGATTAATAGAAGGTCTGACTTCATAATCGCTAAATACTGATGGAACTTCGGTAAAACTGAAAATAGTTAGGGGGTTTGTGCAAAGAATTAGGACACGAGCCCCTTATTCAACCATTTTTTCTTGAACCAAGAATTGAATTTTATATAGTAATAGCCCAGATTAATAGGCCAAGATATCCAATACATTCCCTTACCATATAGAAAAGGTTTCACTTTCACCAAATACCGAAATACCTGCTCTGGAGATTTAAAGAAATTTTTCAATAGCCCTGATTTCGATTTTTTCAATTGCTTAGGACCTAGGGCAATACCCACTTTATTCTCTCCAACATTTTGATAAAAACCTTTGGAAATTTGGTCGACGAACTTGATTTTCTTTTTATCTGCAAGTATGCCGATTCGCAATGCCATGTCTGTCATAAAATCTTGAGCCATTCGTTGCGAATAATCTATCGGACGTAGCAGGTGAAAGAGATTTTGGAAAGCAACGAACATATATTCTTGAATGGGTCCTATAAAATTATCGAATACATATTTTTCATTTTTCTCGTGAAACTCTACCGTCGGTGGTTTGCTCCCATCAACAGCATACGCTAGCGTACTTCCGTGCGGCGCAGCCAAGAGTTGCTCGTATAGTTGTCCGTTAGCTTTTAAAATATTGTCGGAAAAACCGTGGCTTGGATATATAGAAAAATTAAGACCGTACCGCTTGGTCTTTTCTTCAATCTTATAAATTTCCTTTAAGCCTAAATAATAACCGGTAACCGGAATTTTCTTTTTAAGGAATTTATAGATGCTTTCCTGCATTGTACCGCCCCAACCGACATCCACCACATGGATACCTTCTTCTTCTAGATTTGCATCAAAGGAATATAGATATTGACGAAATGCAACTTTTTGCTCCCTTCTATTTTGCTCATACGCTTTTTGAAAAGTTACATTTTCTCTTAATCGATTCATTGTATCTGAAACGAAGAAGTTGGTGTAGGTATTATCTAAACTAGTACCAAGTTCTTTTACAATTCGATTTTTTGTATCATCAGCAATGCTCAACCAATCCAGAAAATCGTCTAAGGACATTCTACCGAATTTTTTGTGCAGTGTTTCAAAGTTTTCTTTGGGTAATGGCCTCAGAGCGACCTGTGTTGCCGACTGCCTTGAAGCCTTAAGGTAATGTGTCTGTATTTTAGTTTCACTCTTAAAAAGGTTCATTTCTTGATAGCAATCGAACAAACGCTTTAAATACAAACCTTCGCGCGCCAAGAAGAAAAGGTTTTTTAAACCTTTCTGACGTGCTTTCATGTACAACCTTTCCGTGAAAAAATAAAAATGTATCGCATATTCACTAAAGGGGTGCTCACTTTTTTTACAGGCATTCTCGACGATTTGGCAGGCCCTAATGAAATCGTTTTCATCTTTTCCGAAAAGGTTTTTTTTATTTCGGAATTTATGGGTCAGTCTTTTTAAATGAATTGCTTCAATACCATATTTATTGGCATTATCTACATCGCTTGTTTTATTGTCTCCAATCATTAATGTATTTTCTGGAGCAATATTCAATTTCTCTAAGACATGAGGATAAAGCGTTCCCTTTTCTTTGCTTTTTCGAGAAGAGCATGATAGAAAGATATCGTCGAACAAATGTGACATTTTATGAAAATCTAAAATGTTCGATATTAATTTTTTGGATAGGTAAAAATCCGAGAGTAAATAAATTTGATATCCTTCCTGTTTTAGTGAAGTTAACGTAGCGATAAGTTTTTCATTCTTGAATTGCACCGAAGTTTCGGCAACGAAGTCCGCCCTTTGAAAAACTTTTTTAAACCTACCGTAGGAAATATCATGTATTAAATCAGTAGTTATAAGTCTATTGAAAATCTCTTTAACAACATCGGAATACTTTACTTCGAGAACCGACCTACCTTGCTTCTTCCCCAGATAAGTAATGGAATCTAAACGGATGTCGTAGAGTTCTTCACCAGATAAATTCAAACCGAATTCTCTGATTAAAAATTTTGCCCAAAGGCGTATGGTGTAATTAGGATGTACTTTTCGGTGTAGAAGTGTGTCGAATAAATCTGAAAATAAAACCTTTCGGTCAGAAAAGCGCTCTAATTTACGTTTTAAAGTTGTCAAGTGGGGGCTATTAAGACTATTATAACCGATTAACGGATAAACAAAAGATAAATTATAGGAGATCGGTTATAAATCGAAAGAATAATACTTTCCTTGAGTTCATCAATCCACAGGCTCAGGGCCGACTTCTTCTTTATTTTTTGAAATTTGGACACAATTATATTCTTCACATAGATTAAACTGTACATATATACGACGAAATACATGGTACAGACTTTTTTTAAGAAAATATTAAGTAAAAAATCGATGAACGGTCAAGATTCACAAAAACTGTATTGTAAAACCTTAAAAGGCTGTTTTAACAGTATTAAATTTTGAGTAATTTATTATCTAGAAATTGGAATAAACTTCTTAATGCAAACTCTTTGGGGAAGGTGTAACCCTAATAAATAAAGTAAGCATGCGCTTACTTGAACTAACACTTGAGAACTTCAAAAAAAGCATTTACTTTTCGTTGGCTAAATCACTATCTCAAACTTAAATTATTTCGATTTCTTTGAGATTGAATATGAATCTCTCCGGCAAATAGACTTTAGTCGAAAAGAGATGTGCATCGTGGTGTATATTTAACCCACTATCAACGAGACCAATACTTTTCCAACCAAGTTTATTGGGTTGAATAAAGTCTTTTTTTAAATTGTCGGCGATATAGAAATACTTATGGTTTGGATATGCGTTTTCGATGGATAAATAGTTGTTTAAGTGTGGTTTTTCGGTGCCCAATTCTTCAGAGATAATTATTTTATCAAAGTATTCGTGAATTTTTAGAGCATGTAACTTTGCTTTTTGAGCGACCTTTCTGCCATCGGTAATTACTGCTATCTTTCCTTTTTTTCTCTTGATGCTATTCAAAAGTTCGATAACACCTTCGGAGGGTTCTATGCTGGGAGAATGTTCTCGATAAAGCTTTAGCAGGTCTGCTTTTTTACATCCATAGCCTTTTGATAGCATCTCGAAAACATCTTTTTTATGTCTGTAAAGAGAGAACATTTTAACAAAAAGTAATTGCCAATTTTCGTAATCTACTTTTTTGGCAATATCGATGTATGCTGATCTTAAATAATCTATTTCATTGAACAGCGTGTCGTCGAGATCGAAAACAATCACCGTACGTTTATCAACCTTTATAACCATGCACTAGAATTTCATCATCATACCGTATCATAAGCAAGTCACTTTCCCAACAATCGAACTTTTCATCGATAGCCTCCTCCAAGATATATTCTTGGATAATCCATTTGGGGTAATTCGCACCTGCCAAATATGATAATGGATAGCCACCGCCAAATCTTGGGTTAATTTCTATGGCATATACCTGCTCATCCGAACGGTGTTTGAAGAATTGTGCTGTTAAACACCCTACGGCTCCTTCAATTTTGCCTAAGTGTTTTTTGATATATTCGACCAAAAAGTTTTTTACCGTTAGTGCCTTATAAACCTCACCATCTCTGACTTCGATTCGTTTTCTTGGTACTATACATTTTAGGACACCGTTTTTACCGTAATATAAATCGCAGGTAAATTCGTCGTAAAGATCATGATCGAGATATTCCAAGAACATCAACTTAGGGTTATTAAAATGGTAATCTGTCAGTTCTTTTTCTTCGCGAATAAGATAAGTGTCAACACTTCGACTGCCATCTATCGGCTTGATAAAAAGAGGTAGTTCAAAGTTATTTTTGTCGTATTCTTTGGCTACCGCGACGTTATGCGATTCGAAAAATTTATGTATTTCCCTTTTATCCCGACATTTTCCAACAAAGTTTTCTGAGGCTACAAGGGGTGTTATGCCATTCTGTTCAAGCAGTTGCCTGTTTTTTGCAAGCATCTCTAGTTCGGTATCTATTGTAGGTATCAGCAAACTAATATTCCGCGCTGTACACGCTTCAATCAATTTCTCAAAATAGTCAGGATGACTGAGTAGCGGAACTTTAAAAAAACCATGGGCAACATGGCATGCACCCGATAGTATCGGGTTTGCATCGGAGGCATAGACTTTTGCTTCAGGAGATACTTGTTGAAGCTCTTTTTGAAATGCCCTTACAAGTGAAACTCGTCGTCCCGCAGAGGATATTAGTATATTCATTGTTTTAGATTATAAAAAGACCGAAAAATCTTTATGAAGGGGTTAATGAGTGGTTTTCTGTTGAAAATAAATACTAAAAACGAATACCCCATACCGCGGTAGTCTTCCCCCAAGAATTTTTTTAAGGGATAAGCGTCAATTCTTTCAAATTTTTCCAACATATCGGGTATTTCTGCAACAGATATATCAGATTTCATCAAACGAACCATGAGAAAAAAGACAAAAGACTGTTGCCTTGTTTTCAGCCTTTTAATACAGGCCTCCGCATTTTCATGGGTAGCGGGTATTTTTTTCATGAGGGCATCAAACACATGGGCAGCGTTTGCATTATCATAGATTACTTTGTTGTAATGTTCGGGGCTTTTGTTTCGCATTGCAGATGTAGGCAAAATACGATAACGATGAACGTCGAGGTCGACATGGGCCATCTTTTTCGCTTCACAAAACAATTCGGAAGTTAAAATGGCATCTTCCATCCATTTACCTTCAATGAACCTTATGCCGGTGTCTCTTAAAAATTCTCTTTTGATGAGATACCACCAGATTTCATTTTGATGCTTTTTTTTGGCGATGTAGGTAATGCCGTCAATAATGGTTAAATCTTCTGAGACGGAATCAATATTTTTTGAAAACGGATATTTCTTGTTTACAACAGATTTGCTGTTAAAGGTCAGAATATCAAGATTATGGGCTTCTGCTAAACGCAGTAATAGCGGTATAGTGTTTTCGGCAATATAATCATCGGGATCCAAAAAATAGATATAGTCGCCTTGTGATTTGTCGTAGCCAGAATTTCGAGCTGCACCTACTCCGGCATTTTTTTTATCAATGACTTTTATATTGGTAAAACGATTAGCATAGTCGTTAGCGATTTCAAGGGTATTGTCTTTAGACTCATCGTTAACAATGATGACTTCGAAATCATTGGTATTTAAATTTTGGCGTAAGAGACTATCAACGCATTCCTGCAAGTAGTTCTCCATATTATAACACGGTATGACAATACTTAATCGCATAGTTATTTGTTACCGGTAAAAACCTCCATTGTCGCACTGGTATCAGAAGAAATACCATCTCTTTTAATGACCTTTAAAAGCGTTAGTCCTAATATTTTCATATCCAACGAAAAAGATATATTGTCAACATACCAAACATCAAGTTCGAATTTACTGCTCCAAGATAGCGCATTACGGCCGTTTACTTGTGCCCACCCGGTAATTCCAGGACGTATTTCATGCCTTCTTCTTTGCATTTGGTTATAAAGGGGAATATAAGACTCTAAAAGGGGGCGTGGCCCTATCAAGCTCATTTCGCCTTTTATGACATTGAATAGCTGCGGTACTTCGTCGAGTGACGTCTTTCTAATAAACCTTCCCCATGGTGTAATTCGCTCTGCATCTGGTAAAAGCTTACCATGGGCATCCTTTCTATCGTTCATCGTCTTAAATTTTAAGATTTTGAACACTTTCTCCCCTTTGCCCGGACGTTTCTGAACAAAAAAGATATTTCCATTGTTGGTTACGGCTAAAAGAATGGTTAGTATCAAAATAACCGGCGCCGATAATAGTAATAAAATTGAAGCGGTAATGAAATCAAAAAGTCTTTTGAGTAATTTAGGATACATGGCTATGGTTGACTATATGCAAATTAAAAAAATAAACCCGTTAGGGCTGAATTTACAGGTTTCGATTTTATTAAATATTCTTGTTCGGAATTGTCAATTTCATATGAGAAAAATTTAATCATACTAAACACTTTCACTTATAATCTTCATTAAGTCGCGGTTAATAATATTAACGTCAAACTTGTTTTCTGCTAATTTTCTGCTTTCCAGACCCATTTGAGCTATAGTCTCCGGGCTTTCTAAAAAATAAGTGAGTGCATCGGTCAAAGGCTGCTGTTGCTGTGGGGGAATTAAAAATCCGTTTTTATTTTCCGATACGGTCTCCCGACACCCAGGTTGGTCTGTCGTTATGATAGGCATTCCAGATGAAAGTGCTTCTAGTATGGATCGGGGCACGCCCTCACGATAATAACTTGGTAAAACAAAAACATCAAGTTCAGAAATAACTTTTGCAACATTTTCCGATTTGCCATGATAAACGATAACTTCTTGTCTATGAAGCTCTTTTAGTTCTGTTTCGGAAACGGCAGAGCTATTATTTTTAGGGGGCTCTCCAATAATATGAAATCGGGAATTCGGGTATTTCGACCTTAAAATTTTAGCTGCCTCCATAAACAATTCAACACCTTTTTCTTTCATCAGCCTTCCGACCAGAACAAAATTCACTTCACTATTTTCATCGTGCTTTCTTGGCTTGAATGAAAATTTATCAAGGTTTATACCTGACCCGTCAACAACGTGCAAAGACTGTTTTTTCGTTACAATTTTCCGGTCGATGAAGAGTTGTAAATCATCTGAATTTTGAAAAACAACGGCGCGATTACTTCTCAACGCTCTACGATATAATAATTCCGTTACCCATTGTAAAGCTTTTGCCTTTACAGAAACACGACTGAAAGTGAATCCTAATCCAGTAATTAGGGAAATTACCGGAAGCTTCAGTTTTCGTGCGGCAAATGAGCCATAAACTACTGGTTTGATAGTGTATGGAAAAAGAATATCTATTTCATGAATTTTCAGAATGTTACGCAATTCACCTATGGTTTTCAAATCACTAAAGGGGTTAAGACCAGTTCGCTGTAGGTTATATTTAACTGGTATTCCACCAATTTCGTCTACCAGCCTTAAAGTTTTGTCGCTAAAATCAGGAGCTCCACAGTATACCTTGAAACCTTCCTTAAGTAGGTGTTTTACAAAGTCTCCCCTAAAGTTGCTTAAAGAAAAGGAGGCGGAAGAAAGAATAAGTATATTTTTTTTGGGATGCATTTGCATAAAATTCGTTTTAAAGACCAGCATTATGTGCTGAAAAGCATTCGTTTATCTAAAAGCGGATAGCACGTATCGCATAACTCTTTCTATAGGTGGTTCTAAATTGGTTTATTCAATATACTGCATCATTTTAGAATAGAATGCGGTTTGTGTCCTTGACTTTAAGAACGCATCAAAAATTTTCCTATTGTGTTCAGTCTTTGTTTCAAGTGCTTCTAGTATACTATTTTCCAGTGCTTTAGTGTCTTCGGGCGGGCAAGTGAAAATACCTGATATTTCGTCAATGCCACCTGCACTAAGTGTGGCAACAACCGTAGTATTCTGAGACATCATTTGTAAAAGAACGTTTGGAAAACCTTCAATGCGAGAAGAAAGTATACAGGCTTCAGCCTCTTTGAAGTATGCATATACATCGTTAACATAACCAGGAAGGTGAATACGGTCTTTTAGCCCTTTCGCGATGATGCTTTCAGTCAACCTCTCCCTTTCGCTTCCTTCTCCTAAAATTATTAGGTGTAGACTGCTGTCTATCCTTTCACTCATATTGTGGAAGGCATTGATCAAAATATCAAATCCTTTTGCAGGTGCTAGACGCCCGGCAGCCACAAAAAAGCTTTTGTTCTTGAATTCATTGTCTAGACCACCTGACCGATTTTTTATATCCTCAAAGTTAAATGGATTTGCAATCGTTCGAAGGTTTAATCGGTCCGAAAGGTTTGGAAGTGCTTGAACTAGCTGCTTTTTCATAAAATCGGTCTGGGTAATTGCTAGGGATGATCCTTTGTAACCGATTCTATAGAAAAAAGAATAAATTTTCAACTTGAACCCGGTCATTAGATGAAATATCGAGTTTGATTCGCGTACGATAACTTTTGCCCTTATAACTCCGATTCTTTTTGGGGTGCGCAGTGGACTTTGAATACACTTTGGCATTTGGTTTATCCCAAAGTAACCGAAGAGTTCGTCAATTCGATGCTACTCATGTACAAAGATGGCG
>ENA-ORXU01001969-ORXU01001969.1-marine-metagenome-genome-assembly--contig:-NODE-1969-length-15003-cov-22.263835_pt1 | contig 15003 bp, 16 predicted proteins | sample MGYA00237869_ERZ511484 | MGnify/ENA metagenome assembly ERZ511484
GTCTGCGATGAAGAGCGCCAGGCGATGGGGGACGACTGGGTGCTGGTCGGCTACGAGATCAGCGAACAGATCGCCTGTCAGGAGCGTGAGTACTTCGTCAAGCAGTTCAAGCGTTGCAAGTACGTGAGAAAGAGCGCGCCGGGTGCCGCACAGGCATCAGCCGGCAGCGTCACACCGGGTGTGATCCCGGATGCGCTGCTCAACGTGCCCGGGATCAAGGTAGCCCCGCCGTTGCCGGTGATGCTGCCCCGCGCGATCGCCGATGCCACGGTGTTGGCCAAGATCATCGCCGGCAAGTTCGTGGATTGCCTGTCGTTCAACCGCGAGCGCAAGGTCTTGCAGCGCGAGGGGGTGGAACTGTCGTACACCACGATCTGCAGCTACCCGATCCAGCTGGCCGAACGGCTCGAGCCGTTGAGGCAGCTGCTCTACGAGTACGCCGCCTCCATGCCGCGCTGGCATCTGGACGAGACGACGCTGCAGGTGCTGCAGGAACCGGGGCGCAACGCCGCCCAGAAGAGTTACCTGTGGGCGCTGCGCGCAGGTCCTCCCGGCAGCGAGGCGGTGCTGTTCCACTACGCCACCGGACGCGATTACGCCACGCTGCAGGCGTGGCTGGAACAGCCGCTGGAGCACTTCAACGGCGTGATCGTCAGCGACGAACACAAACCCTACGCCCGCCTGGCCGCCGAGCACGCAAGCATCGTGGCGCGTGGTGGCTGCTGGGCGCATGCCAGGCGCAAGTTCGTCGATGCGCTCAAGGGCCGGCGGCACGGCTCGCACGCCCACCTGATCATCCAGCGCATCGCCGAGCTGTACGAGCTGGAATCACGGTGCGCGGAGTTGGCAGGCGCAGAGCGCGTGCAGCGACGCCAGACGCTCATCCAACCCTGGGTGGAAGAGTTCTACGCGCTGATGGACGAGCTGGCAGACACGTATACCGACAAGGGTCTGATGCACAAGGCGATCGGGTATGCCAGAAACAACCGGGCGTCACTGACCGCGTTCCTGAATCACGCCGATCTGCCGATCGACAACAACGCGATCGAGAATGCGATCCGCCCGTTCACGGTCGGGCGCAAGAACTGGCTCTACGCAGGCAGCCCACGGGGGGCGGCGGCCAGCGCGTTCATGTACTCGTTGGTGGAGAGTGCCAAGGGCTCGGGCTGGGAGCCGAAGGCGTACCTGCAGGCGCTGTTCGAGCGCTGGCCGTACGCGAAGACGACCGAGGAACGGCGGGCGCTGCTGCCGATGTTTTTGAAAAACGACGGACCAGGCCGGTAAGGTCAAGTCCTGCTGTTCGCCGAAGGCTTACACCGTACAGGGTCGGTGCCGAGATGCCTTCCTCGCGGGCGAGAGCAGCAATCGATCGGTTGTTCGGCGGCAGCATCTTCTTCAGCACCGCCTCGCGTCGTTCAGGGGCGTAGCCCATTGGAACCTCTCTGTCCGCCCCCTGCGGGGTATTTTAAGAATCTGCCTCGCGGCAGCGGGCAACTATCCTGACGCAGGGGGGATACGCCTATCGGACCGAACAGGTCTACGAGCATTGGCTATGCCGGTACATCGCCTTCTGCGATGGTCAATCGCCGGAAGTGGCGGGCCCCGATGCGGTTTCGCGATTCTTGAACGAGTTGGTGGTCAGCAGGAACGTCAGCGCCAGCACCCAGAATCAGGCACTCAACGCGCTGGTCTTTCTGTACAAGCGCGTGCTGCGGATGCCGCTCGGCCAGCTGCAAGAGTTTGTTCGGTCCAAGCGCAAGAAGAACGTGCCGGTGGTGCTCACACGGGAAGAGGTGAAGCGAGTACTCGCGCAGCTCGACGGCTGGCAGCTGCAGATCGCCTCATTGCTGTACGGAACCGGCATGCGGTTGCTGGAAGCGTTGACGCTGCGCGTCAAGGATATCGACTTCGAATACGGCCGCATTCACGTCTGCCAGGCGAAGGGCAAGAAGGACCGGTTCGTGCCGTTGCCCCAACAGTTGGTCGACGGGTTGAAGCAGCAGATCGAGGGCGTGACGACGTTGCACGCTCGGGATCTGGCCGCCGGGAACGGGGATGTGCTGTTACCCGAGGCGTTGGCACTCAAGTATCCGAGCGCCGGGCGCGAACTGAAGTGGCAGTTCCTTTACCCGTCGGGCCGTCTGTCGGTCGACCAGCGCAGCGGCGTCATTCGCCGGCACCACCTTCACGAAAGCGGCCTGCAACGCGCGGTCAAGCAGGCGGCCATCCGCAGCGGCATCGACAAGCGCGTGGGTTGCCACACGTTCCGGCATTGCTTCGCCACGCACTTGCTGGAAACCCACCACGACATCCGAACCGTCCAGGAGCTCCTTGGGCATTCCGACGTGGCCACCACGATGATCTACACCCACGTGCTGAACAAGCCCGGTATCACCGTATCCAGCCCCCTCGACCTGTAGCCTTGCCGACTGAACCGTCTGCCTGCTGAAGCCCGCCTTTCCATGACCCCCGCCCGCGACCTCATCCTCGTCCGCGATCTGACCATCGAGGCCATCATTGGGATCGAGCCGCACGAGCGCACCACGCGCCAGCCGGTGATCATCGCGCTGGACCTGGCCACCGATGTGCGGGCTGCGGCCATGACCGAGGACATCGCCTCGGCGTTGAACTACGACGTGCTGACGCAGCGGGTGCGCGCCTTCGTCGAGTCCAGCGACTGTCAGCTGATCGAGACGCTGGCCGAGCGCATCGCGGCGATGATCATCGAGGAGTTCGGCGTGGCGTGGTTGCGCCTGCAGCTGATGAAGCCCGAAGCGCTGCCCGGTAGCACGCGGGTGGGGGTGGTGATCGAGCGTCGCGGTGCGGACGTCGGCTGATGGCAACCGATGCCGCCTTGCCCGAGCCGGATGCCGGCGCGCAGGAGCACAGCCGACGCCTGGCCGACCTGCTGCGCGACCGGATGGACGGGGAGCCGTTGCCGTTCGTTTCCTGGATGCAGGCGGCGTTGTACGAGCCGGGGCTGGGCTACTACATGGCCGGTGCCCACAAGTTCGGTCACGGCGGGGACTTCATCACCGCCCCGGAGGTCTCGTCGCTGTACGCCGCGGCGTTGGCGGTGCAGTGCCGGCAGGTGTTCGACGCCGAGCCGGGCGTGCCGCGCGGCATCCTGGAGCTGGGGGCGGGCAGTGGGGCGCTGGCGCAGGGACTGTTGAGCGAGCTGTCGCTGCAGGAGCTGCCGCGCTACGCCATCCTGGAGCCCAGCCCGGAGCTGCAGGCGCGCCAACGCACCCGGCTGGTGGATGCGCTGGGCGAGGCGGTGCTGCAGCGGGTCGCCTGGCTGCAGGCGCTGCCGGAGCGGTTCGACGGGGTGGTGATCGCCAACGAGGTGGTGGATGCGCTGCCGGTGGAGCGCTTCGTGAAGCGCAGCGAGGCACCCGGTGATGCGGTGCGCGTGATGTCCGCCTGGCGGGACGGTGCCTTCGGCGATGCGCAGGCCGAGCTGCCCGATGCCCTGCAGGCGGAGCTGGCACGCCGCGAGGCCGAGCTGCCCGATCCGCTGCCGGCTGGCTACGCCTCCGAGCTGAACGCGCTGGCCGGTCCCTGGTTGTCGTCGCTGGCCGCCCTGCTGGGCCGGGCGGTGGTGCTGATCATCGATTACGGCTACCCGCGCGCCGAGCTGTACAGCGCCGAGCGCGGGCGCGGCACGCTGGCCTGCTACTACCGCCATCGGGCGCACGATGATCCCTACCGCTGGCCGGGGCTGCAGGACATCACCGCCCACGTGGATTTCACCACGCTGGCCGAGGCCGGCACCCGGGCCGGGCTGTCGTTGCTGGGCTACGGGGCGCAGGCGGGCTTCCTGCTGGGCAACGGGCTGACCGGCCTGGCCGAGCAGCGCATGGCGGGCTGCGAGCGTGAGCTGGACCGCATCGCCATCGCGCAGCAGGTGAAGACGTTGACATTACCGGGCGAGATGGGCGAGCGGTTCCAGGTCATCGCCTTCGGCAGCGACTATGATGCCGCGCTGCAGGGCTTCACCGGGCACGATCTGACGCACCGGCTGTAGGCGCTGCCCGGCCACGGCCGGGCGCACCGGCCCGTCCCGCATCGCCGCCCGCGCGATCGTCATCCTTCCGACCCGCGCGCTGCGCCCGATTCGCCATGGATACGCTGCACATCGTCTGGCTTGCGCTGGTGCAGGGGCTCACCGAGTTCCTGCCGGTGTCCAGCTCCGCCCACCTGATCCTGGTGCCCAACCTGCTCGGCTGGCCGGATCAAGGGCTGGCGTTCGATGTGGCGGTGCACCTGGGCACGCTGGTTGCGGTGATCGCCTACTTCCGGCGCGACGTGGTGACGCTGTTCCTGGCCTGGATCGGTTCGATCAACGCGCTGCTGGGGCGCTCGGGCTCCGCTGATCGGGGTGTCAGCCCCGAGGCCCGCCTGGCCTGGGGCGTGATCCTGGGCACCATCCCGGCCGGGCTGGTCGGGCTGGCGTTCAAGGACGTGATCGAGGTGCACCTGCGCTCGCCGCTGGTGATCGCCATCACCACCATCGTGTTCGGCTTGCTGCTGTGGTACGCCGACAAGCGCTCGCGCCTGCAGCGCGACGAGCTGAGCCTGGGCTGGGGGGATTTCCTGATCGTGGGCTGCGCGCAGGCGCTGGCGCTGGTGCCGGGGACCTCGCGCTCGGGCATCACCATCACCGCCGGGCTGTTGCTCGGGCTGACGCGCGAGGCGGCGGCACGCTACTCGTTCCTGCTGTCGATGCCGATCATCGTGCTGTCCGGGCTGGGCGTGACCCGGGACCTGCTCGCGTCCACCGCGCCGGTCGACTGGACCGCGCTCGGGCTGGGCACCGTGCTGGCCGCGGTGTCGGCGTTCGCCTGCATCCACCTGTTCCTGGCCTATATCAACCGGCTGGGCATGACGCCGTTCGTGATCTACCGCCTGGCGCTCGGGGTGCTGCTGTTCATCGTGTTCCTCTAAGAGCGAAGCGGGGTCGCGCCATGAAGGCTCCCGACTGGATCGACGCCTGGATCGGCGAGGCGCCGGTGCAGGGTTGCGACGGCCCGCATTGGCACGGCGAGCTGCGCCGCGGCACGCGGTTCACCCACCTGCGCGTGGTGGTGCCGGGGGCGGCCACGCTGCCCGACCAGCAACTGAGCGACGCCACGCGCACCGTCTACCAGGGCATGCGCGAAGCCCTGGACGGCGCGCACCCGATCCGCTTCTGGAACTTCGTGCCCGGCATCCTCGGCACCGCCTCCCGGCGGCGCGATCGCTACATGGTGTTCAACGCCGGGCGACACGAGGCCTTCGATGACTGGTTCGATGTCAGCGACCCCGAGGCGTTCGCCGCGCTGATGCCGGCGGCCACCGGCGTCGGCATCGATGGCGACGACCTGCTGATCGACTGCCTGGCCGATCGCGTGCCGGGCGTGGCGATCGAGAACCCGCGCCAGACCGCCGCCTTTCGCTACTCGGCCCGCTATGGGCCCCGCCCGCCGTGCTTTGCGCGCGCCACCCGGGTGGCGTTTACCGAGCCCTTGACGGGTGGTGCACCGGACGAGGGCAGCACGCACGATGCGCTGCTGATCTCCGGCACCGCCAGCATCGTCGGCGAGGACTCGTTGCACATCGGTCGCCCGCTGGATCAGCTGCACGAGACGCTGACCAACCTGCAGGCATTGATCGAGGCGGCCGGTGGCAACGGGCTGTCGGATCTGGTCAGCGCGCGGCTGTATCACCGGGAACCGGACATCGATCCGGCCGTGCGGGCCGCGCTGATCCGGCGGCTGCCGGATCTGCCGGTGGAGCTGTCCCGAGTGACACTGTGCCGCCCGGATCTGGCCATCGAGATCGAGGCGGTGGCGCGGTTCGCCGGCACCCGGTCGTTCGACCGACTGGCCTTCAGGGGTTCGGTCGAGCGCTGACCTCGGCGCGCAGCCGCTCCAGCACCTCGTCCGAATGCGCACCAATGCGCTGCGCGCACGCGGCCTCGTCATCGGCAGGCTTCAGTGCCAGCGCGGCATCGACCAGTCGGCGCAGCTGCCGTTCGTCGACGATGCGGTCCTCGAGCAGCACGCGAAGCTCGTCGTCCGTCAGTGCCGCCTTGGCCTGCGTGACCAGCTGGTGCAGGTCGCGCCGATCGGCGTAGGGCGCTCGTGGCAACCGGTCGGTGTCGCGCACCGCCTGCGCGAGCTGTCGCGCATCGGCGCTGCGCCTGGCAGCGACGCTCTCGAACAGGGCCTGCACGGGTCGCGCGGCGGTCTGGCCGGCCGCATCGGCGTAGTGCTCGGCGGACTCCTGGCAGCTGGCCAGCAGCTCGTCGATCGCTACCTGGGTGTCGTCGAGCAGCATGCAAGGTCTCCTTCTGGGGCGGATGTCGCGACCGAATCGGCTCGATGATACGCGTCGCTCCGACCCGCTACACGGGTAGCGTTCGTGCCGTGCTCAACCGGCATCCTCGACGTTGATGCGCCGCCAGATCGCTTCGCTGAACGAGTAGCCGGCGAACAGCAGCAGCCCGACGCCTGCCGCGCCGAGCAGCCATTGGCCGGCGGGCAGGCCCTGCAGGTAGCTCAGCGCATCGCCCACGCCGGGTGGCTCGTTCTCGTCGGGAGTCTTGTCCCACACCCGCTTGGCCAGCAGCAGCGCCACCACGCCCCATAGCACGCCGCGCGCGCTCAGCCCGATGATCGAGACCGGGTGGACGATGCGCATCACTCGCGCCGAGGCGTCGAAGTGATCGGCGTAGCGGCGGCGCACCGCCTTGGCCACGTGCGCGATGCCCACGCCTGCGAACGTCAGGCCCATCACCACCAGCAGCGGCGTGGTGCCGAACAGCGCGGCGATCCGGTCGGCCAGCGACGGCCCGCCCTCGTCGCCGGCGCCGACCAGTCCGAGCAGCGAGGCGGCGTACAGCGCCAGCGCCCCGTGCGTGAAGGCGCTGCCCAGCAGACCGCCGCGAATCGCGATGCCCTGCGCCGACCAGCCATGATCGTCCGTGTCGAGCAGCGATTGCACCAGTCGCCAGGCCACGTAGCCTGCCAGACCGGCGATCATCATCACCACCATCGTCCGACCGAAGGGTTGGCCCAGCAGCACCTGCAGTGCCCCTTCGGAGTCCTTGTTCGGCGCCGGGCCCAGCGCTGCCAGCAGCGCGAACGTGCCGATGACCACGTAGACGACGCCGCGCGAGGCGTAGCCGATGCGTGCCACCGGCTTGAACCAGCTGGCCGGCAGGTGGGGCGAGGTCATCGTTCGGCCGACTTGCCCAGACCGCGACGCCGATGCGGATCGTTCGTCAGGTAGTGCGCCGCCAGCCAGCATCCGCTTGCCCAGGCCAGGCCTGCGAACCAGCCGGCGATCACATCGCTGGGCCAGTGCACGCCCAGGTAGACGCGGCTGGTGCCGATCAGCACCGACAGCAGCAACGCCGCACCGATCACCAGCGCGCGCATCCGGTCGCTGTGAAGAAAGCGCGCCAGCACCGCCGCCAGCGTCAGCCAGGCCAGCATGCTGACCATGGCGTGGGCGCTGGGAAAGCTCGAACTGAAGGTCTTGTCCAGGTGCTCGACGAAGTCGGGCCGACCGCGCATGAACACAAGCTTCAGACCGGTCGACACCACGCTGCCGCCGATGATCGAGCCGAGCAGGAACAGGATCGCGGCGCGCTGACCGGATACGGCCAGCGCCGCCAGCGCGATCGCCACCACCAGCCCGATCACCGGATAGCCGCCCAGCGCAGTGATGTCGGACACCGACTCGATGAACCAGTCCGGGCCACGCACCGCGCCGTCGGCGCCGCGCAGCGACAGCAAGGCCTGCCGGTCCAGCGCATCGCCCAGCCCCTGCGAGACGACCAGCGCCAGTGCGGCGAAGCCTGCCGATCCGGCCAGTGCGGTGATCCAGGCCAGGCGCACCGCGCGACGCGCCGCATCATCGGAAGGGCTGTTCATGCCGGTGTCCGGTTCCTGTCCTGAAGGTCGACCCCGGCCGGGCGCAGCACGCGCACGGCACCGGGATGAATGGCGATCCGCACCGTCGGATCCAGCTCGATCAGCTCGCCATCGCGCAGCGCACGGCGTCGCCGATGGCGCGCAAGCCAGCGTTCGGGGAAGCCGAGCTCGACCGTGCGCGCGGTCGTGGCGGCAACGTGGTCGTTGTCCCGATGGCTGCCCAGCACGATGTCGATCACCAGGCGTGCCGCCGACCACGGTTGCAGTGTCGTGGCGCGGTACACGCCCAGGGTGCCGCCGTCGGGCGCATCGGCGAAGGGCAAGTGGCCTGTCCCGAACGGGTTGTTCGACACCGATAGCGCCGACAGCCGCAGCGAATCGGCCCCGCCGCCATCATGGCTGAGCGTCACCGGAAAGCGTGGCGGATCGATCACCACCGACAGGAACGCGCGCGCGGTGGCCAGCAACTTGCCGAGCCTGCCGCGTGCGATCAGCGCGTTCACCCCTTCACGCAGCCGCACCGCATCGGCATGCAGCCCGACGGTGTACTGGTGGATGAACGGCGTACCGTTCACCGTCGCGATGTCCATCCTCGTCTCCTCGGCGGTGACCAGCGCATCGATCGCCTCGTCCAGGTCGGCGGGCATGCCGAGCGTGCGGGCGAACAGGTTCATCGTGCCGCCGGGCAGGACCGCGAGCAGCCGATCGTGCTTCCAGGCGATGGCCGCGGTAGCGGACACGCTGCCGTCACCGCCGGCGACCAGCAGGCAATCGCCGCCTTCGGCGATGGCAGCCTTCAGGGCGGTATCGATCGGCCGGCCGCTGGTGTCGATCGAGAGCAGCGTGTAACGCGATCGATCGAACGCTGCCATCAGACGACGTTCGAACAGCGCGATGTCGCGGCCCTTCAAGGAGCCGCTCTGCGCGTTCAGCACGACACTGACCGTGGTGGTGGGCATCGGGTCAGCCCTGGTCTCGCTCGACCCGGTCGCCGGAAGGCGCGTCGGACTCGACCTGCTCGCCCAGCACGCCCTCGATCCACAGCCTTTGCACCAGCACCTTGACCACCACTGCCAGCGGCGTGGCGAACAGCAGGCCGAGCAGCCCGAACGCGGCGCCGGCGGCTAGCTGCGCGACGATCACGATCGCCGGCGGCAGCGTCACGGCGCGCTGCTGGATCAGCGGGGTCACCAGGTAGCTTTCCACCGTCTGCACCGCCAGGTACAGCCCCAAGGTGTACAGCGCGGTCGTCGGACCGACGGTCAGCGCGGCCAGCATCGCCGGCACCAGCGACAGGATCGGACCGACGTTCGGCACGAACGAGAGCAGGGCGGCCAGTACGCCGAGCGTGATCGGCGAGGGCACGCCCAGCAGCGCAAGCCCGATGCCGCTGAGCAGACCGACCACGGCCATCGAGGCGAGCCGGCCGACCAGCCACCAGCGCAGGCTGGTCGCCAGGTCCGTGAGTACCGTGCCCAGGCGCGCCCGACGCGCCTTAGGCAGGATCGCGGCGAACGTGTCGACGTACAGCTTGGGCCACAGGCTGGCGTAGACCGCGACGATGATGATGACGAACGCGCCCACCAGCGCCCCGACCAGGCTGGAGACCACCCCCACCGCCTGGGACAGGAAGCCGCCGAAGCGGCGCGCAAGCCCGGCCCCGACGTCGCCGCCCGACACCGCCTCCGGCGCCTTGGCGACCAGCTCCTCCAGCCACGGCACGCTTCCGGCCAGCTCCTGCAGCCCCTGCACCCCTTCGGGCAGCGTCTCGCGCAGCCCGTTCAGCCCCTGCGCGAACTCCGGGCCGAGCATCACGATGCCGAGCAGCGCAAGCACGAACACCCCCGCGCACACGATACCGGTGCAGGCATCGGCGCCCAGCGGTGCGCGCTCGGCGATGGCCTGGCCGAGCCCGCGCAGCGCCACGGCGAACAGCACGCCGCCAAAGCACAGCAGCCAGACATCGACCAGATGCCAGGCCGTCAGCGTGGCCACCACGAAGGCGGTCACGATGGCCGAGGCCAGCGCGACCCTTCGAGCGAACCCTGTCTGCGTGCTGTCCAAGTCGAACCGACCACCGCGTGACGCCGAATCCCTCGGCCCATCGGCTCAGCATAGGGCGGCTGGATGGGGCTGCGGGGCGCGACGGTGACATGTGCTCGGTCAGGCCGACGCGGCCGCGGCGCAATCGCCCGTCACCGCCTGCCTCGGGGTCGGATCGGTGTGGTGGGCGCAGCGTTCGACGTAGCGCGTGAGCCGGGTCCAGCTTCGGGGCGACGCCCGGTCAGCGACGCGTCAGTGCGGCACGTCCAGCTGCACCGTCTCGCCGCCCTCGTCGCCGTGCACCGAATCGCCGGCACGGATCGTCACGCTCGGCACATCGGCGGGGATCGACAGCGTCAGCGAGCGGGTGAACGGCTGCTCGTTCTCGTGCGGGTGGGCCAGCTCGCGCGTGCCCAGCACGGTGCCGTCCGCGTCCAGCACGTCCCAGCGATCGGCGTAGTGCTCCCAGCCGGTGTCGTCGTGGGCCACCGTGGCATCGATGCGAAAGCGGCCCTCGCCCAGCGCCTGGATCGTGGCGCCGACCACGGCGGCGTCGCCGGCCAGGGCCGCCGGGGGCGTGCCGGACATGGCGGCCAGGGCGGCCAGGGCGGCCGGGGCGGCCGGGGCGGCAAAGGCCGCTACCTTGGCCATGCCCGACCGGAGGGCGCGTCCGACAGGGGCGGCCGGGGCAACACGGGGGGTGGGAACGCGACGAATCATGGGGCTGTGCCTGCGGTGGAACGAGTGCATCGCTCCGACCCTATCGCACCGTGTGGGTTCATCGCGTAACGTGCGCTCCCATGAATCGTCTCGACCCCACGGCCACCGATGCGCTCGCGCAGCGGCCGGTCGGCCCCGTGCTGCAGTTCTCACTGCTGATCGTGCCGATCGTGATGACCACCTTCTTCTTGCTGTACGCCCTCACCGGCTGGGTGCTGGAGGGGCGGCACCACGTCAACTGGTCGATCGAGGCGCCGTTGGTGGCGATCTGGGTGGGTCCGGGCATCATCGCCTACAGCGTGCTGGTGGCCACGCTGGTCAAGCTGCGCGGCGGCGCCACGCGTCATCCGCTGATGGTCTCCAGCCTGGTGCATGGGCTGCTGGCGCTGCTGCTGATGCTGGGCATATTCGTGGCGGCGGCCGCATAGGCCTCACGGCCCGACCGCTGCTTGCCGCTAACCACAGACGATGCGCTTCGACTTTCACCCCCAAGGACTGTTCGCGATGGACCACCTGCGCCTGAAGGCGCTGTGGTTTTCTCTGGGCGTGCTGCTGGTGTCGCTGGTGGTGGTGCTGTCGCTGGTGAGCCTTGGGCCGATCGTTGCCGGCGTGACCTTCAACGACAAGGTGGCCCACGTGGTGATCTACGCCGCGTTGATGGGCTGGTTCTCGCAGCTGTTCCGGCACGACTTGACGCGCTTGCTGCTGGCGCTGGGCTTCACCGCGCTGGGCATCGGCGTGGAGTTCCTGCAGGGCATGGTGCCGCACCGCCAGTTCGAGCTATTGGACATGTTGGCCAACAGTTCGGGGGTGCTGTTGGCCTGGGCGCTGGCCTACACCCGCGTGGGCAACACCCTGCCGGCGATCGAGCGGCGGCTGATGGCGCTGCGCCGGTTCATGCGTCTACTGCTTCGTCGTCTGCTGCAGCGCTTCGCCAGCGCCTGAGCGCTGCAATGCGCGCCTCCCGGATCGCCTCCGGGATCCGCGCCTTATCGGCGGTGACGGCGGCGATCCGGCGCGCATCGATGTCGCGCCACACCGCGGCAGCCTCACGCAGGTAGTCGGCCTGGGGGTAGGGGCGGGTGGCCAGCTCGTGGCTGGCGCTGCCGCGCCCGCGCGCATCGGCGGTGCACACCAACAGGAACTGCTCGAAGCGCTCGGGGCGCCGCTGCGCGTCCAGCGATTGCAGCAAGTCGGCAAGGCTTGCATCGCGCAGCTCGCGCACCCGGTGCGCATGGGTGTGAAAGCGGGTGCACAGCAGCGCCAGTTCGCGCGTGCGCACCGGCACCCTCAGCCGCTCGCACAGCGCCTGCACCGGCGCCACGCCGAGCTCCTCGTGGCCGTGGTGCGAGGGCCACTTGTCCGGCGGCGTGCAGGCCTTGCCCAGGTCGTGACACAGCGCGGCGAAGCGCACCTCACTGGTATCGCTGAGCGAGGCGGCCTGCTGCAGCACCAGTAACGTGTGCTCGCCGCTGTCGATCTCGGGATGGTGCTTCTCGGGCTGCGGCACGCCGAACAGCGCGTCCAGCTCGGGCAGCAGGCGCACCAACGCACCGCAGTCGCGCAGCGTGTCGAGGTAGGCGCGCGGGACGGGTGCGCGCAGCGCCGCCTCGGTCTCCTGCCACACCCGTTCGGGCACCAGATGATCGACCTCGCCGTCATCGACCATGCGTCGCATCAGCGACAGCGTCTCGTCGGCGATGGTGAAACCGTGATCGGCGAGGCGCGCCGTGAAGCGGGCGGCGCGCAGCACGCGCACCGGATCCTCGATGAACGCATCGGAGACGTGGCGCAGCGTGCGCGTGGCGATGTCGGCCTGTCCGCCGAACGGATCGATCAGCGTGCCGTCGGCGTCTTGCGCGATCGCGTTGATGGTCAGGTCGCGCCGGCCCAGGTCCTCCTCCAGCGTGACCGAGGGGTCGGCATCGACCACGAAGCCGCGATAGCCGGTGCCGGACTTGCGTTCGGTGCGCGCCAGCGCGTGCTCTTCGTGGGTGTCCGGGTGCAGGAACACCGGAAAATCCTTGCCCACCGCGCGATAGCCTGCCGCCTCCATCGCCGCCTGCGTCTGACCCACCACCACCCAGTCGCGGTCCTTGACCGGCAGCCCCAGCAAGGCGTCGCGCACCGCGCCGCCGACCAGGTAGGTGTCCATGGGGGTGTTCATGGGGGTGTCCCGGGGGTGTTCATGGGTGCGTTCATGCGCCGATGCTACACTCGCCGCCGCCGCGCGCAGCCCCCGCCATGGCCCGGATCGTGAACCTCCACCCGATGCGAATCCTCCACGTGCCCGCCGTCCCGATGGTGGCCCGAACGGCCCTGCTGCTCGCCGCCCTGCTGCTGAGCGTGCCGCTGCTCGCCGGCTGCACCACCGTCGGCTACTACTCCCAGGCGATCGGCGGGCACCTGTCGCTGATGCGTGCCCGCCAGCCGATCGATGAGCTGCTGGCCGACCCGGATACCGACGAGACGCTGCGCACCCAGCTGCAGACGCTGACCGAGGCGCGCGCCTTCGCCATCGATGCGCTGCAGCTGCCCGACACCGACAGCTACCGGACGTACGCCGCCACCGGCAAGCGCTACATCACCTGGAACGTGATCGCCGCCGGCGAGTTCACCGTCTCACCGACCACCTGGTGCTTCCCGGTGGCAGGCTGCGTCAGCTACCGCGGCTACTTCGACGAAGCGGATGCCGAAGCCTATGCGGCAGAGCTGGCCGAGCAAGGGCAGGACGTGACGCTGGGCGGGGCGAGTGCCTATTCCACGCTCGGCTGGTTCGACGATCCGGTGCTCGACACCATGCTGTCGCGCGACGATCTGCGCTACGTCAGCACGCTGTTCCACGAGATGGCTCACCAGAAGCTGTACGTCAAGGATGACAGCAGCTTCAACGAGGCCTACGCCACCTTCGTGGAGCAGGACAGCGTGCGCCGCTGGTTGATCGCGCGCGATCAGGCGTCACGCATCGACGGTTACGACGCTCGGCTGGAGCGGGGCGAGCAGTTCGTCGCCCTGCTGGCGCAGACGCGCGCCGAGCTGGTCACGCTGTACGCCACCGAGCAGCCACCGGCCAAGATGCGCACCGGCAAGCGGGCGACGTTCGAGCGCATGCGCGAGCGCTACGCGGCGTTGAAGGCGTCCTGGGACGGCTACGCCGGCTACGACGGCTGGTTCGCCCGCGAGCTGAACAACGCGCGGTTGGTGTCGGTGGCCACCTACCGGCGGGATGTGCCGGCGTTCGCGGCGTTGATGGAGGATGCGGATGGTGATCTGACTGTTTTCCACCAACTGGCGGCAGAGGTTGCTGCGCTTGCGGATGCGCAAAGGGCGGAGCGCATGGATGACTTGCGTGAAGCGGGGCAAGCGGCTCGTTGAGGTGTTGCCGGAGCGGGGCCCGCCAATGAAGGCACACCTTGTGGACAGCGTCGAACGACTCAGTCGGTGAACTGCACCGCCAACATTCCCGCGGCGGCACTGGCGCGATAGAACGTCGAGAACATCGCGATCGTGTCCATTGCCTCGTCGGCGGTGGGAATGTCGAGATCATCCGTGGGAGGAAAATGCGCATCGATACGTGCTCGGGTGATTTGCTCGAGCCCATCGGCGATCTCGACGGCCTTGGCCGGTTCGGTGTAGCAAGCCGTGATACCCGAGCTGCTCTGACCTTCCGGATGGAACGGCTTGTCACCCCTGAACGCCTTTTGTACCCAATGCACGTCTTGACCGTTCTCCCCGACGACGTCGAAGAGCTGGTTCTGGCGCCAGCGCTGATCCTTGCCCAGGTCAATTTTCAGCTCATGCACTATTGGATGATCAGCCAATAGCTTTCGACTGAGGTTCAATAGCTCGATCTCAAGCGGATCAGGAGACCTGTACAGGTCTGTCTTGACGTGAAACAGGGCGCTCGAATCAACCAGAGGTGATCGTTGGGCGTCCAGAAGATGGTCGGTCAGCAGAAACAGCCACTCGACCAGTTTCGGTTCTTCGCGAAGTCGCGTGACCAGTGCGCATTGCGGCGGGAGTACGAAATGAAAGGACATGAGTCCCATATATCTTGGCTTTTCCGGTCATTCATGCATAATAAGAGCGTATCGAACTTTTACGCTGAATCGAAATTTTATAGTTAAGTTACTGAATCGGCTGCAGCTCGGATAACGATCTGATAGTCCACAGGCGTGACTGAGAAGCGAACCCCGACAACAAGCAAGCCCCGCGACGGACGCAAGCTGGATCGGCGCGCCATGGAGCACATTCGGTTGCGAGCGGTGGATCAGGTGATCGATGGCGGCGAGCGGGTGGTCGATGTCGCCCGATCGCT
>ENA-ORXU01001972-ORXU01001972.1-marine-metagenome-genome-assembly--contig:-NODE-1972-length-14959-cov-2.984881_pt1 | contig 14959 bp, 8 predicted proteins | sample MGYA00237869_ERZ511484 | MGnify/ENA metagenome assembly ERZ511484
CCGACGGACTCACCTTCCATGACCCGCCACACCAGCACGAGGCCCAGCGGCTCGGCGGATCACAGGCCCATCGGTATCCGCCGGACTCACACCCGATGACCCGGCTCGACCCACCACCACCGGGCCGGCAAGGGGCAGAGCGGTTCGTGGCCGAACACATGTCCCACCTGGTCTGCGACGAGATCGCCGGCTCCACGGCCTTCCGAGGGGGACAAGCCGCGGCCGACGCAACGCTCGCCGCCTACGACGTGACGGGCTACGCGGCCCGCCGCAATCAGGTGCTCCCCGAGAGCGACCGGGGGGCCTCGCGCCTGTCTCCCTACATCCGTCACGGACTGGTCACCCTCGGCGAGGTCTGGGACCACGTGACCGGCGGTCCGGCTCGAGACGTCTCCAAGTTCAGAGACGAACTGATGTGGCAGGAGTACTCACGCCATTGGTACGCCCGCCTCGGGGAACGGACCCGCCAAGGGGTGCGCCACCGCCAGATCCGTTGGACGGCAGGGGTCGAGTACGACACCTCGATGGCCTGTGTCGACTTCTGCGCCGATCAGCTCGCCACGGAAGGCTGGTTGGTCAACCAGACCAGGATGTGGATGGCGAGTGAATGGACGGTCCGGCGCAACGGCGTCTGGCACGAGGGAGAGGACCACTTCTTCCGCCACCTGCTCGACGGGTCCAGGGCGGCCAACCGGTTGGGGTGGCAATGGACCACCGGGGTCGGCTCCCACAAGCACTACGGCTTCTCGCGTCGTCAAGTGGAACGTCGCGCGCCCGAGCTGTGCGCCGGCTGTGGCCGAGCATCCGACTGCCCGATCCAGCACTGGCCCGACGCACCCCCGCTCGGGCCGGAGGTTCCCAATCCCGATCCCAGCGGTCGGCCCGGAGCCCAATCCGGCGCCGACGCCGCCGCCGTCCAGCTCGAGACGGCCTTCGAGCCCGACCCTGGTTCGGAGGTTTCGCGGGCTCCGGGCCAGCTCCGCCTCGGCGAAGTACCCACGACCCCGATCGGCTTCGATCCCGTCCGCTCCGGCCCCACGCACACCGTCGGCGATCGGGATGCCGAACGCGTCTGGTTGACCGCAGAGTCCCTGGGTACCAACGATCCAGCTCTCGTCGCTCACCCAGAGATGGGTGCGGTGTTCGTGTTCGACGAACCGCTCCTGGCCCGTCTTCGGCTGTCGTCCAAGCGCCTCGTCTTCTTGGTCGAGACACTGGCAGAGCTCAGTGTCGAACGAGAGTTGGAACTGCACCTGGGATCGGTACCCGAATGTCTGACCGGCACCCAGCTCGCGGTGACCTTCGCTCCCGTGCCCGGTTTCGAGCGGCTCCGCCGGTCGGTCGACATCGCAGCACTCCACCCCTGGCCTTGGCTCGCGCGACCGACGAACCGCAGCGTGCGCAGCTTCAGCGCTTGGCGCAAGGGGGCCAAGGTCAGACGCTGACACCCGAGAACCCGGATGACTCCAGCCTCGCAATCCCACGCGGTCGGGATCGTCAGCGGTCACCCGGGCCCATCCCCACAACCTTCGGTACGGCCTCTCTCGCCCGAATGGTGATGTCACACTCCGTTGACAATCCACACTCAGCATGTCACCCTCTGTGGAATTCGCGCCGCTATCGGCTGTCTCCCCTCGCCTCCACCACTCGACTGGACCCTCGATGCGACTTCGTGTCAGCCCTCGCGCCGGGGTCTCCCTGGCCACTGTGACCCTGCTGCTGCTGGCAGCGCTCGTGGTGGTGCAGCCCACCCGGTCGGCCGAGGACGCAGGCGCGTCGATCAACCAGGGAACGAGCTTCGATCCGAGCACCCTGGACGAGACCCCCTTGCAGTCCCACGGAGTCACCAACCCATCAGGCGGTCCCCAGTATCCAGCGATCGCCGCTGTGTTCGACTTCGCCGAGATCGGCGACCGGATCTTCGTCGGCGGCCACTTCCCGACGGTGCAGGAATCCTGGAACGGTCCGAGCCACAACCAGTCCTACGTCGCTGCGTTCGACCGGGACTCGGGTGATTGGATCAGCACTTGGACACCCACGCTCGACGGGGCCGTCTACGCCCTCGATGTCTCCAACAACGGCACCCTTCTCGTCGGCGGTGAGTTCACCACGGTCAACGGCGCAACGCGAGAAGGAATGGTCGCCCTCGACCCGATCACCGGATCGGTGGACAACACCTACGCCGCTTCGGTCGAGAACTGGTGGGGCGGCGGCGCGCCGGCCGTGGTCCGCAACTTCGAAAAGGTCGGCACCGACGTCTACGTGGTGGGCAACTTCGACCACGTGAGGGTCGGGGCCAACACCTACCGAGTCTGGTCGAGCGCCCGCATCCGGGCCGGTTCGGGCCAGCTCGACCCGACCTTCCTGCCCAAGGTCCGCTTCGGAGCCTGGGACGTGGCCGTCGACCAAGGTCGAGGACGTGTGCACCTCGTCGGCGACTTCGACGAGATCGACGGCAACACCGACCACAAGCGCCACGGTGTGGTGGACCTCAACGGGACCCCGCTCACCAACGGCATCGCCTACCACGAGGACAACTCGAACAACCAGAACATCCAGACCGGCGTGGCCATGGCCACCGCCAACCGGGTGTGGGTAGGCGGGGCTGAGCACATCACCCAGGTCAAGAACGCCGGCAACATGAACCGCCTCGGCTTCCTCACCTGGGGCATGGGTTGTGACACCTTCCAGCCCGCCAATTGCGGCAACGGCACCTACCCCGGGGGCGGCGACGTCCAGGTGATCGACGAGGTCGACGGATGGATGCTCGTCGGCTGTCACTGCTGGAACCGCACAGCGGGTCTCGATGACGCCGAGCACTACTCGAGCTTCACCGGTCAGCGCACCGGCAACCGTCTGCTCGGTATCTACAACGCTGCCAACGCCCAGATCCAGCCCTTCATCCCCGAGCTCCGGGAGCGCTACTACGGAACGTGGGGCGTGCACGTGGATGCCAACGGCTGCCTCTACGCCGGCGGCGACTACACCGCCGACTCCAACGGGGTCTGGGTCGGTGGCTTCGGGAAGTTCTGCGCCAACACCGAGGCTCCCTCGGTCAGCGGTTCCTCGGCCAACGGAGCGGTCGAGTTGACCTGGACCCAGCCCATGCCGTCGGGTCACCTGCCCATCGAGGAGTACAAGGTCTTCCGGGACGGCAACTACATCGGTGCCGAGCCCGGCGATGAGCTGACCTTCACCGACCCCTCACCCGCCGGACCCGATCACGACTACCAGGTGGAGGCGGTCGACACCCACGGACGCAAGGCGATGAGCACGACCGAGAACGTGACCGTCGTTGCCCCACCGGCCGACACCCAGGACCCCTCCGGCCCGCTCGGCCCCGACGCCACGACCGACAACACCAGCGTGACCCTCACCTGGGAAGCCTCGGTCGACAACGTGGGTGTGAGCGGCTACCTGGTCCACGACAACTACCAGTACCTCGCCTACGTGCCCGGGGCGAACAGCCTCACCTACACCCACTCCGGGCTCACCGCCGGAGACCTGCACCGCTATCAGATCAGGGCCAAGGACGCTGCCGACAACGTCTCGATTCCCTCGATCCGGCTCGACGTGATCGTGGGTGACGGGGTGAGCGTGCCCGACAACATGCCCTTCGACGTGACCCTCACCCAGAACGGCACGAGCGTGGAGGTGGACTGGGAGCCGCCCACCAACCCCGGCGGCATCAACGGCTACCTCGTGCACCACAACTACCAGTACGAGGCATACGTGCCCGGCGTTGCCAACCACGCCTACACCGACACCGGCCTCACCGTGGGTACCACCCATCGCTACGAGATCCGCTCCCAGGGCAACGGCGTGACTTCCCTGCCCACCGAACGGGTCACGATCACCCTCCAGTGACCTGACCCCGTGGGTGGAGTTCGCTCCACCCACGGTCCGATGTGGCCCCGCACCCATCGAGATACGGTCACTCCATGGTGACCTCAGACCGCTCTGTGTCGGAGACCCCCGCTGCGTTGCGTGACTCGGTGCTGCTGAGCGCAGTTGCCGGCATGGGTGTGCTCACCTTGGTCGTCACCTTGGTGGACAACAACTGGGAAGGTCCCGACGGACTCGTACTACCCCTCCTGTTGCTCTCGACGATCACCCTTCTCGTTCACTCCGAAGTGTTCCGTCTTCAGTTGGCGATCCTGTTGCCCGCTGTCGTGGGCGGCCCCACCCTGTTGTTCTTCCTCGGGTGGGCCGAAGGCTCGATGTTCTACCTCTCGCTGGCGGCGCTGCTGACGATCCATGATCTGGGCAGTCGGCGCCTCGCCAACTCGATCTGCGGGTCGCTCGTGATGGTCCCGGTGGTCGCCGGGCTCACCAGCCACCCCGAAGCGGGCTGGGGGTTCTGGTTCCTGGGGGTGATCCTCGGCTGGCTCTTCGGACTGATCGTGCGCCTCAACAAGGACCTCGTGACCGAACTCGAAGCGAGTCGGGCGCACTCGGCGGAACAGGCGGTGCTCGAAGAACGCCGGCGGATGGCGAGAGACGTTCACGACCTCGTGGGCCATTCACTGACCGTGGTGTTGCTGCACGTGACCGGAGCCCGCCGAGCACTGAGGCGCAATCCGGCCGCAGCGGAGGAGGCACTGGAGTCCGCCGAACGTGTCGGGCGCGAGTCGCTGGCCGAAATCCGCCGAAGTGTCAGCCTGCTCCGAACCGACGAGGGCATCGAGACGCACCCCTCACCGACCGCCGCCGACGTCGAGCAGCTCGTGGCCGAGAGGAGAGTCGCTGGGCAGGCCCTGAGGCTCCGAGTGGTCGGCGACCCCGAACGCGTGGGCGCCAGCATCGGCTTGACCGCCTACCGGCTGGTCCAGGAATCATTGTCGAACGCAGCCAAGCACTCACCTGGATCGTCGGTCGAGATCGAACTCATCATCACCGAGGACGAGTGCCGGATCAGCGTGGAGAACGAGCTCCTGGCCGCCCCGGACAAGCGCCCTGCGGGCTACGGCCTGATCGGCATGAGAGAGCGGGTACAAGGGGTTGGGGGCAACCTGGTGGTCGGCCCCGCCGGCAACCAGTGGCGCGTCGATGCGGTCTTGCCACTCGAACGGGCGCCCGTCGAATGATCTCCGCCGAGCGAGCAAGTGCAAAACCCCCGTGGGCAGGAGGAGTTCGGACATGAACCAAGGCGAGGTGATTCGACTCCTGTTGGTCGACGATCAGGAGTTGGTCCGAGCAGGTCTGACCCACGTCCTGACTCCCGACGACGGTTTCGAGATCGTCGCTGTGGCCAGCGACGGTGCGGAGGCCTTGGTGCGCCTCGAGGAGCACGAGGTCGATGTGGTGCTGATGGACGTCCGCATGCGGGGTATGGACGGGGTCGAAGCGACGCGTCGGATCGCCCGGGAGGAAGGCGCCCCACCGGTCTTGATCCTGACCACCTTCGACGAGGACGAGGTCTTGGTCGGAGCCCTGGAGGCGGGAGCCGCTGGCTTCGCCCTGAAAGAAGCCACGGCCGATGACCTGATTCGGGCGGTCCAGGCAGTTGCGGAGGGAGGCGCCTGGCTCGACCCCGAGGTCACCCCGCGCGTGCTGGAGGTCTATCGCTCGCAGGCGTCGAGTCGGCGGGCCGCCGATGCCTCGATCGAGGAACTCACCGAACGGGAGAACGAGGTGCTCAGGTTGATGGCGACCGGGGCGACCAACCGCGAGATCGCCGACGCCCTGTTCGTCTCGATGGCCACGATCAAGACCCATGTGGGCTCGATCTTCTCCAAGCTCTGCGCCCGAGATCGCGCCGCCGCGATCGTGTATGCCCATCAGCACGGCTTGGTGGGCTGAGTCGCCCAGGCTCAGGCCGGGGGTGAGTACCCCCATGGGATGAGCCCGAACTCTCCCACGGGCTGAGGTGGTTCGACACCTCGGGGCGATGACCTCGGGGAGGAGCCGGCGCATCATCAGCACATGACGAACACCATGAACCGAGACGCCCCGGTCGTGCAGGTCCAGGGCCTGACGAAGGCCTATGGAGACACCAAGGTGGTGGACAACATCGGCTTCGACGTCGAGGCTGGGGAGATTTTCGGCATTGTCGGGTCCAATGGGGCCGGCAAGACCACGACGGTCGAATGCCTCCAAGGTCTTCGCCATCCAGACGCCGGCTCCATGAGCATCTGCGGGCTCGACCCGCGGTCCGACAGCGCAGCGCTCAGTGGTCTGGTGGGAAGCCAACTCCAGGACTCGGCCCTACCCGATCGACTCAAGGTGGGTGAGGCACTTTCGCTTTTCTCGACCGAACGCGCAGCACCGGTCGAGGAGGTGCTGCACACCTGGGGGCTCGCGGACAAGGCCAAGACAGCGTTCGCAAACCTCAGCGGCGGTCAACGCCAGAAACTGTTCGTGGCGCTCGCCCTCTTGAACCGACCCCGAGTGGTGTTTCTCGACGAACTGACCCAGGGCCTCGATCCTGCGGCGCGTCGGACCGTGTGGGACCTGGTGACCAAACTCAGAGCCGGCGGCACCACCGTGATTCTGGTCACCCACTTCATGGATGAGGCCGAGGCCCTGTGCGACCGGATCGCGATCATGCGCCAGGGTGCCCTTGTTGCGCTCGGCACTCCCGACGAGCTGCTCGCCCGCTTCGGCCATGCGTTCAGAATGTCGTTCACCGCCCCGGCCGGGCTCGACCCCCACTCCCTCGACGCCCTCACCGGAGTAGCGGAGGTGTCGAGGGTCGACGGGCGAGTCGAGCTGAGGGGTTCCACCGAGATGATCGTCTCGGTCGGCGGCGTGCTCTCGAGCTGGACCGCGCCGTCCGACCTCACCGTGTTCCAACCAAGTCTCGAAGACGTACTCGTTCCCATCCTCGGAGGTTCCCGATGACCACGACACCCACACACTCATCCACCTCGTCACTCACCCTGCTCGGGCGCTTGACCTGGACCGAGCTCAAGCTGATGGCGAGAGAACCGATGGTGCTCGCCTTCGTGTTGGCCTTCCCCGTGTTGTTCACCCTGATCCTCGGCGGCGTGTTCGAGCGCGACGACGAGGCCTTCGGCGCGCTTCCGTCCGACTACTACGGGGTCGCCTACATCGCAGTCGCGATCGGGGCGGTCGGACTGACGGCCATGCCGGTGCAGGTGGCTGCGTACCGGGAACGAGGCGTGCTTCGCAGATTCCGCGCGTCGGGAATGGCCTCATGGCTGTTTCCTGCCGCCATGGTGATCGTGGGAGTGATCATGTCGATCATCGCCGCCGTGCTCGTCGTCATCACCACCAAGCTCACCTACGGACTCGCAGCGCCTGCGAACTGGGTCACCACGATCATCTACGGACTGCTCGCCACCATGTCATTCGTGAGCTTGGGTGTTCTCCTCGGATGGCTGATGCCGAACGCTCGCTCGGCCCAGGGGCTCGGAACGTTGGCGTTCTTCCCCATGTTCCTGCTCGGTGGTGGCGGGCCACCGCCAGACGCCCTGTCCGATGTGATGAACGACATCGCCAGCTTCTTGCCGCTGACGCACGTCATGAGAACCATCCAGGAACCCTGGCTCGCCCTCGACGGCGGCGGAACCAACCACCTGCTGATCTTGCTGGGGGTCGGGTTCGCATCCACCGTGGGGTGGATCTCCCTGAGCCGACGGGCTGCTGTCTGACACCGAACTGCTTGAGACCGCACCGCCCAGAGACTGGACGCTTCTGAGACCGGGGTGCGCTCGAACTCGGGGGCGGCGACGCCTGGGACTGCCACTCCCGAGCCGAACGGCTCAGAGGTGTTCGAGGACTGCCTCGCACGAGGAGGCGGCGACGCCGCCGTCTTCGTCGATGTCGAGTCGGGTGATCACACCCTCCTCGATCACCGCTGCGTAGCGCTTGGATCGGGTGCCGAGTCCGAAGCCGGTGCCGTCCATCTCGAGACCCATCGCAGCGGCGAAGGTGCCGTTGCCGTCGGCCAACATCACGATGTCTCCCGCTTGCTGGGCCTCGGCCCAGGCGCCCATCACGAAGGCGTCGTTGACCGAGGTGCACACGACCGTGTCGATTCCCTTGGCCGTCAATGCATCGGCCTTCTCGATGAAGCCGGGCAGGTGGACCTGTGAGCAGCCAGGGGTGAATGCCCCGGGCAGCCCGAACAACACCACGCGCCCCTTGCCCAAGAGCTCGGCGGTGTCGACAGGCGAGGGCATGCCGTCGGCACCGGGAACGTGCAGTTCGAGCTCGGGGATACGGTCGCCGGTCGTGAGGGCCATGGGAACTCCTTGAAGATGCGCTTTGTCGGTTTGACGATGCGCCTTGTCGGCGCACGAGACGTTTGCCCGTGCACCGACGAGCGTAGAAGCTCACCCCGCGATCGACCTGTACCGATCCGCAGTCTGTCGGACCCCTCGTTCAGGGTGAGGTGGCTGCCACCGGCGGTCCGCTCCTGAGGATCCGTTCCACCTCAGCGGTTCCGAATGCCGAGGGGTCGGCCACGCCGAGAGGATCGATCCCCGCTCCTCCGCTCTCGAGCGCCGTGTCGGTCTCACTCCCGGGCATGGAAGGACCGCCCGGGCCCGGGAGTGTCGGTTCGGGCACCGATGTCTGCGGCACGGTGGTGCCCGGCACTGATGTGTCGACAGGTCTCGGAGGAAGGGTCGGCACCGTCGTGTCCGGAACGGACGACTCCATCGGCACGCTGGTTTCGGGAACAGTCGGCTCGGGCACCGTGGTCACCGGCAGGATTGTTTCCGGTACTGCGGTCACCGGCACCGTCGTGCTGGGAATGGTCGGAACCACGGGATCCACCGGCCAACCCTTCACCACACCGAGGTCATCGATGCGCTGGGCGCCATCTCCTGAACCGACGACGATTCGACTCTCGTCATCGCCATCGAAGGCGCTGACGAGGGCGGGTTCACCGTCGAGACCGACGGGGCCGATCTCGATGAAGGTGATGTCGGAGGTGTCGGAGTCGGTGAGCTCGGCACGGGCTGCCCCGAAGAGGTCTCCGGTGAACAGTTGATCCAGGCCGTCCTCGTCGCGCTCGACCACCGTCAGCAGACGTGGCGTTGCGTTCTGCCCCAGGTTCCCGGAAGCGAGGGCCGAAACCCGCACACCGGGACTGGAGAAGAAACACAGATCCGGGTTCAGCTCACCACCGCCGTCCCAGCGGCAGAGCTTGGCGCCCTCGGGCCCTTCGGTGGCCACCACCAAGACTCCGCTCCCGTCGGGGGCGAGGTCGCCGATCGTCAGAGCGGTGACGCTGTCGGTGGTGCTGAACAGCTCCGTCCAACCCGACATCAAGCCATCTTCGGTGGACTCGGAGCCGTCGACCTCCACGTTGCCGATCCCGTAGAGGACGCTGCCGCCCGTGGCGCCATCCACTGCGACGACGAGCTCGTCGCCGTCGGAGCCGTCGAGATCGCCCGCTGCGAGAGCGATGATCTCGGTCTCGAGGGGCGCCGGACGCAGGAGGCGGCCCCTCATGCGGGAGGGCTCGATCCGAGCGCTCACCAGATAGTCGGCGATGCCGGGACCGAAGCTCATCTGGCCGATGTACTCGTCGATGCCGTCGCCGTCGAGATCCCCGATCGTGAACGGGTCGAGGCTGAGACGATCCTCGCTCAGCACGGTTCGACTGAGTGAGCGGGCCTCGCCGCCGGACGTCATGAGCAGGCTGTGTACGCCGTCCTGGTCGAGGACCGTGACGATCTCGCTGTCGCCGTCGCCATCGGTGTCGCCCACGCCGAGGCCGGTCACGCGTTCGTTCTGGAGGGGCACTCCGATGAACTTGGAGCGGCCCTGCTCGGTGGCACCGAACACGTTCTCGGATGCACAACCGTCCCTCAGACACTCCACCAGCTCGATCTGGGTGTCGGGGTCGCGGGAGAAGGGAAAGAGTGCCACGTTGTGCCGCAAGACGTTGCCCGAGGAGACCACTTCGCTGGGCTTGGTCCACGCCGAAAAGAAGGCGTTGAGCCCCGAATCGGTGATCCTGTTCCGATAGAACTTGTTGTCGTTCGCGTCCGCCCGCAGACGAATCGGATCTCCCGACACACGCTGGATCAGGTTGCGCGCCACGGTGTTGTCCGAGGCTCCGAACACCAGCCTCACCGCACGGGCATAGGCGGCCGGACGGCCCGTGTTGGCCACGTCGGTGATGACGTTGTCGACGATGAAGTTCTGTCGCGAGTTCACCAGGTTGACCGCCGCTCGTCCCCGACACCCAGGACAGTTCTGCTCGTCGTTGTGGGCGGTACCGAGCATCTCGATCTGGTTGCCTTGGACACGGTTGCAGCCGTTCCAGTTCTCCCGCTGACCCACACGGCCGTGGAAGCCGATCGCTCGATCCGCGTAGTGGCGAATCGTCAGGTCCTTGATCGTGACGTTGGTGCACTCACCCGACCGGCTGGTGAGCAGGAAGAAATCTCGCACCCCTCGACCGTCGAACACGGCGCGCTCCCCGTCGTGACTCTGGATGCGAACCGAACCAGCCGCGCTGGTCTGGCTCCACACCGTGGTCTGGCTGAGATAGGTGCCGCCACGTACACACACGACCCAGTCGGTCTCCGGACGATCGGCGGCGGCGATCCAATCGTGGGCGCCTTGGAGCGACTCGAACGCTGTGTCGACCCCGTCTCCCGCTGCATCGGAGCCGTCCGGTGCGACTTCGAGCACGTCCGGACCCTCAAGGGCACAACCCATCTCTGCCGGCGGCCCGTCACCGAGCCCCCGGGCGACCGTCGGGGTGAGCGCCAACATGCCCAGAAACCCGATCAGGATCATTGCCAACTTGAGTTCTCGCATGTCCAGCTCTCGATCGCCGCCAAACGGCCGAGTGTACGGACTCAGTGCGCGACCAGGGGTGAACCGAGGCATCGGTGCACCCCTGGTCGACAGACCGTTCAGCAGTGCGCCCACCCGTTCTCACCGGGTGGGTGGGCACACTGCTGTCGTGGCGCGGCGGGCCCTCGGGGCCCCAAGTGTCAGTCCAGGTGTCCGAGGCGACGACGAGCTGCAACCAACAGCAGGCCAGAGAGACACAACACCAGACCGAACCAGGCGATCGACCTTGAATCGGCGCCGGTCTTGGCCACGGTGCCCGCGGGGGCCGAAGCGGCAGGGGTCGAGGGCTCGGCGGTCGGAGCTGCTGGCTGGTTCACCGGATTGACTGCTTCGACTCCTGCGACTTCGAGCACGGCGTTGACCAGTTCGAGCTCAGCGCCGTCAGCTCCGATGGTGACGGTGCCGTCAGCGGGCACCGACTCCTGGGTGAAGCGAGAGTCGGCGAACTCGGTCACCTTGCACTCGGCCCCGATCGGGATCCCCGCGATGGTCAGGGGTCGGTTCACCGACACCGACTGGGAGCCCTCGGGTCGGAAGGTCCCTCCGAGGAAATCGCCGGTGCAGACCACGTCGAGACCGAAGCCTTCGGCGTCGAACTGGGTACCGATCGCACCGGTGACGGTCTTGGTGACCACCAGGTCGGCCAGGGGGGTTGCGGTGTTGGTGATGGTCAACTCCTTGGTCTCGTCCACCACGAACACGATTGCGCCGGGACCACCGTCCCCACTTGCGGAGTAGGCGGGTGCCTCGAAGCGGAGATCGTCGTGACGCTCCTCGATCTCACAACGCGCGCCGGTGGGCAGGCGGTTGAGCAGGAGCGGTGTGCCCGACGCCACGGCGAGGGGTTCGGCCGAGGTGAAGGATCCGTCGACGAAGTCACCCTCACACGAGAGATCCACATCGAAGAACTCTTCGCTGAGGTCGGACTCGGGTGCTCCTTCGATGACCTTGAGCACTCGGATGTTGCCGCTCGCCCGACTGTTGGTGAGCGAGAAGTTGACCACGCCTCCGCTCGGCACGGTGCGGACCATCGGCCCTTCGACCGCCCGGATCCACTTCACGCCGGGGTCGCGTTCCTCGACGGAGCACTGGGTTCCGGGAGCGACCAGTGGCAGCTCGGGGTGCACGAGGCGTTCGCTGGCGTTCGCTCCCCCTTCGGACCCGTCGATGTCCACCGAATGGACCCCGACGTAGCCGTTGTCGCAGGTCACGTCGAAGGTGAAGCGGCCGCTCAGGTCCACCGGCCAGTCCGGCGAGCCGACCACTGTCTTGGTGATCTGGATCGAGCCGACGGTGTTGGTCACCTGCACCCTGGCCCCATCCGGGCCGATCAGGATGCTGGCGCCTCCTCCACCGGCCGGTGACCAGGTGGTGTCGAAGCGCTCGTCGTCGAGACCATCGACCACGCAGGTCGAGCCCACCGGCAGGTTCTCCAGCGTGGCGACCTCGGTGCCGCTCACCTCGATTCCGGAGAAGGTGATGGGTGAGACGTCGAAGTCACCCGTGCACTCCACGTTGAGGTCGAACACCTCGTCGGACAGCTCGGCGCCGGCGGGGAGCCCGACGAAGCGCAGGTCGATCGTCAGGTCGGCGGTCTTCCGGGTGTTCTCGAAGACCACGTCCACCACACCGGACTCCGGGATCGTCACCGGGAACTCGACCGTCTCGCCGATCTCCCATTCGGAACCGGGGAAGAGTTCGGCCACGAAGCACTCGGTCCCGGGTCGCAGCAGTGCGATCTCGGGGTGGGCCACAGTGGCCGATGCGCTGGACCCGCCGTCGGGAACGCTCACGGCGACCTCGTCGCGGTAGCCGTTGTTGCAGCTGATGGCGAAGCTGAAGTCGCCCGAGATGTCGACCGGGATCCCGACAGGACTCAGGGTTCGCTTGGTGATCGAGAGCCGCCCGGTGGTGTTGGCCAAGGAAATCGTTGCCACTCCCGGACCGATCTCGATCTCGCCTGCGGTCCCCGCTGCATCGGCCGGGGAGTAGGTGACAGCGAACCTGTCGTCGCTCGCCTCGACCACTCGGCACACGCTGCCGACCGGGATGCCCGTGATGCTCAGCGGCTCGGCGACCGAGACCGACCTGTCGTCGAAGCTCACGCTCCCATCGACCAGGTCGCCGGTGCAGTTGACGTCGACGATGAAAGCGTCGTCGTTGGCGTCATCGCCAGCGGGCACCCCGCCGAGACGCTTGGTCACCCTCAACTCTCCGGTGCGGCGCTGGTTGGTGAATGATGCGACCACCACCGATCCGTCGGGGATGACGACCGGCGTGGCTGCAGCACCGGTTTGGAGCCACTCGGGACCGGGGAACTGCTCGGTCACCCAACAGAGCGTTCCGGGCCGCATGATCGGCAGGGTCGGGTACTCCACACGAGCGGTCGAGCGCTCATTCGCGGTGGGAACTTCGATCGCCACGCTGGTCGAGAAGCCATTGTCACAGCTCACCGAGAAGTCGAACTCGCCACCCACGTCGAGATCGAGGTCGCTGATCGCAGAGGTGGTCTTCTCGATCTCGAGACGACCGGCGATGTTGGTGATTTCCACCGCGACACCTGCCCCATCCACGTACACCCGAGCCGCGTCACCCGAGGTGGCCGATGGCTGATAGCGGGTCTCGAAGCGGAGGTCGTCCTGCTCTGACACTTCACAGATCGATCCGATCGGGATGTCCTCGACGGTGAGGGGCTCCACCGGGGAGACCTGCTCGCCGACGATGGTCAGCTCGGATCCGACGAAGCCACCGGTGCAGGTGATGTCGACGTCGAAGGTCTCGTCGCCGAGATCGAGATCGTCGGGCAGGCCAGACACCGACTTGGTGATCACGACCGAGCCGACGTCTCTCGAGTTGGTGAAGGTGGCGGTCGGGGCCATGAAGGACGACACCACGACGTTCACCCCGTTCGGCGTGTCGAGCGTCCAACCCGCGGGAGCTGCGAGCTCGGTCACCGTGCACTGGGTACCGTCGGGCAGCAAGGGCAGCTCGTCGTAGGAAAGCGAACCTTGAGCCCCGTTGGGTGTGGGTTCATCGGCAGAGACCACCACGGTGCCGGTGTAGGCCGCACCGCAGTCGACCTCGAAACGGAAGTCGCCGGTGGGGTCGATCGACGAGTCGGTCACCACCGTCTGCTTGGAGATGATGATCGAGCCTGTGGCGTTGGCGATCACGACCGGATAGGCAGTGGGCGCAGCGATCGTGACCTCGGCGGCGGAGCCCGATGTGGTGGGCGAGTAGGTGGAGGTGAAGCGGCGGTCGGGATCTTCGGTGACCCGGCAGATCGCTCCGATCGGCAAGCCGTCGATGAGCGCTGGTGCGTCCACCGAGAAGGCCACGTCCGATTCGACCATGGATGTACCGACGAAGTCACCGAAGCAGATCACCTCGGCCGTGAACTGCTCGGCAGAGAGATCAGCCGACTCGGGAACGCCCAGAAGGGTCTTGATGATTTCGATACTGCCCGTGCGGCGTTCGTTGGTGAAGGACGCCTCGGTGATCTCGCCAGAGCGAACGGTGAGGGGACCTTCACTCGACTCGACGATCGTCCAGTCGGGGCCGGGAGCTTGCTCCGACACGTAACACTCAACGCCCTCGTCCATCGCCCCGAGCGAGGTCGAGCCGGTGGAACTGCCCGTTGCCGACGGCACATCGACGGTGACGGTCTGACGGAAGCCGCCGCTGCAGCTCACGAGAAAGGAGAAGCGGCCGCCCAAGTCGACCGAGGACCCCTCGGGACCGGTGGTGGTCTTGATGATCTCGATCGTGCCGGTCTCTCGTTCTGGCGACACGGTGCTTGGCGTCGGGCCGGGCGAGGAGGAGTCTGGTCCCGTGGAGCCAGGCGAGGAACCGTCGGGCGTCGTGGTGGAGGAGCTGTCGGTCGAGCCCGACCCCACCGTCGTGGTCGAAGCAGGGGGTGGGACGGTCCCCGGCGCGGAGGTCGTCGTCGAACCATCCGAACCGTCCGAGGTGTCCGAGTCGGAGGTGTCCGGACCGGTTCCCGCTGTAGTGGGCGCCGGCACGGTTCCGGGCCCCTCAGTAGTCGTCGAACCATCCGAACCGGTCGAGTCCGAGCCGGTCGAGTCCGGACCGGTCGAGTCCGGACCAGTCGAGTCCGGACCAGTCGTGTCCGAGCCGTTCGAGTCCGAGCCGTTCGAGTCCGGACCGGTCGAGT
>ENA-ORXU01001973-ORXU01001973.1-marine-metagenome-genome-assembly--contig:-NODE-1973-length-14958-cov-16.897520_pt1 | contig 14958 bp, 10 predicted proteins | sample MGYA00237869_ERZ511484 | MGnify/ENA metagenome assembly ERZ511484
AGCGGCGGCGGTGCGCGAGAGCGCGGCGCGCGCGCTTCGCCCGCGCCGCTCGCCGAACCGCTCGTGCGCCGGTGCGCAAGGATCTTCTCGATCACGGCACGGTCCTCGATGCAGGCGATGATCCGAGCTCCGACGCACCGACGCACCGACGCACCGACGATCCGCGAGTCAGGAGCGGTGCCCGGCCGGAGTCCAAATCAGTGGATCAGCCGCTCAGCGGACGGCAAGCCGCGCGTCGTGCTCGGCGACGAACGCATCGAAATCGTATTCGCTGCCGTGCAAGGCCGTGCTGAACAGGCGGACGTAGCCTGCGGTCGCGACGGCGGCAAGCACTTCTTCCTCCGTCGCCCCGCTCGCCTTTGCGTTGGCCGCGTGCGCATGCACGCAATAGGTGCATGGAATCTGCGCCGCGACCGCCAGGGCGATCAGCTCGCGCACCTTTGGCTCGAGCGCCGCCGATTCACCCGACAGGGCGCCGTAGCCCTCGAGCAACGGGCCCAGCACCGTGGGCGGGATGGTGGTTCGGAAATAGTCGGGCGGGCCGTCCGCATGCGCCAGCGCGCTACCGGCCAGCAGGAGCAGCGAGCAGATCAAAGTTGTCGTCTTCATCGCGTTCGTCCATCTTCGGGGAGTGAGCGCAGATCCTCTCTCGCCACATTCTCCCGACCGACGATTTCAGACGGATTTCGTACGCACGCTCGAGCGGGTTCATCGGGCTTCGGCAAACGCGGCTGTCCGGGCGGCGACGAGTAGCTGGCGGGTGCGCTGCCAGACCGGCAGGCTCCGCCCTCCCCGCGGGAAACAGGTGCGTTCCGCGCGTAGTAGCGTCAGCACCTCCTGCGAGCGCCCCGCATCCAGCAGCGTTGCGCCGAGTGTCTCGGCAATTCTCAGGGCGAACAGCGATGCGTCCTGGCGCCGTGCGATCTCGAGCGCGTCACGGAGCGCGGCGAACAAGGCCGACGGATCGGCGCGATCCCCATGATCGGACAGCGCCAGCAGGCGCCGGCATTCGGGTGCCAGCCAGGAGGTCATCCACTCTTCAGTTTCGTCGAAGAGCCGCTCTCGCGCGGCGGGTGCGTTCGGGTCGCGCTCGGCGCTCAGCACGGCGTACTCCAATGCGCGGAAGTAGCCCCTGTAGAGACAGGTCCCGGATCGCTCCAGCACCCGGCATGCCGATCGGATCAGGGGCAAGGCGTGCGCCGGCCGCCCACGACCGAACTCGACCGATGCACGTACGCCGAGCGCGACACCTTGGGCGAGGTCCAGCCCATAGCGTTCCGCGAAGTCCAGGGCCACCCGTGCGGTGTCGTCCACCGCGTCGGACTCCGCGAGATGTTGAAACAGGATCGAGCGGCTCAACGCGAAACCCAGCGTGTTCGTGTCCATCTCTTTCGACGCGAGCAGCTGGTCAACCGAGGGCACCAGCGCGAACGCGCGGTCGGCGTCGCCCCGCAACAACGACGTCATGGCCCAGCTGAGGCGCATCGACAGCTCCAGATCGGTGCCATAGCGTGCGTTCAAGACGGCACGGCGTGCAGGCTCGAAGAGGGTCGTCGCGCTGTCGAAGTGCCGCTCGGCCCGCACCAACTGGCCAAGCATGTAACGGTTGATCCCGAGCAGCCTGTGCGCCAGAAACCGCTCCTCCGCGCTACCGCCAAGCGCGTCGCGCTCGATCTCGACGGCTCGCTCCAACGCTTCGGCGTAGTGACCCGCGAAGAACACGGCCGCCCAGCGGCCATACGCGACCGGATAGCGCTCCGGACTGTCGCTCTCGGCCGCGAGCAACGCATGCGCACGTTCGAACCGCGATGCCGTCTGCGGGTGGGCAAAGCCGTAGGCGCCGATGCTGGCGTGCGCGGAGCGGACCAGCAACACGATTCGCAGCGCCGGCTCGGATACCGGTTGAGACGCGAGCACATCGATCGCCCGATCGAAGCACAGGATGGCTTCTCGGAAGGCCGATCGCTTGAGCGCTCGCTCACCGGCCCGATTCAGGTGCTTGAGCGCGACTCGTGCCTGCCCGGCTTCCTGAGCATGATGGGCCAGCAGTTCATCGTCTGCAGGATTGCAGGTGGCCAGCGACGCATACAGTTCGCTATGGCACTGCTTGCGAGCATCGGGATCCATGCTGTCGTGAGCGGCCTGCCTGAGCAGATCGTGGCGAAAGTGGAATCGTCTGTCGTCGCCTGCTTCCGACAGACCGAGCAGCTCGGCGCGGACCAGCAGCTCCAGGGCGCGGTCCAGGGAAGCAGCATCGAGCTTGCTTATGCGGGCGAGGCCGGCGCGCTGGAACCGCAGGCCGATACAGGCGGCGCGCTGCACCGTGTGCCGTGCCGGCGTGTCGCGTCCGACCCGTGACAGCAGGGCATCGAGCAGACTGGGCGCCGCCGTGCGGACCGGGCCCTTGGCGTGTTGCACCGCGCGCGTCCACTCGCGGATGAACAATGGATTGCCGGCCGTGGCATCGACCACATGCTCGATCGCCGAGGTACCGAGGGCATCCGCGCACGTTCGTCGCGTCAGTCGGCGCGCATCGTCCGCGCACAGCCGGTTCAGCCGCAGGACCGTCACCCGATCCATCTTCTCGAATGCCGGACTGTCAGGCGCGCGGCTGGTTGTCAGCAACAGGACCGGTCGATGCCACGCGTCGCGCATGAACTGAGCAAGCCAGTCCGCCGTCGACGGATCGATCCAGTGCAGGTCCTCTACGAGCAGGATCAGAGGACGCCGCGACGCCTCTCGCAGATAGTGTCGCGACAGCAGACTGCGTGCGTGGATCCGCACCTGTTTCGCGTCCTGACGCTCATCCGAGGAAACTGCCGCGCCAGCGGCATCGGGCAGCAACAGATTCACCACGCCATCGAGCAATGATGCTTCGGCGGCGTCATCGACCGAAGCGAGCTGCGCCCGCAGGCGGTCGCGCCGAACGTCGTGCGGGCGACGTGTCGCGCCTTCTTCTTCGCCGCAGAGGTGCTGCACCACGGGCCAGAACGCGTCGGCCGTGTGCTGCGGTGAACACTGGAGTACGAGGACACTGCAGGGCTCCTCCGCGACGCTGCGCATCAGGTGTCGGGCCAGGCAAGTCTTGCCGATGCCAGCGGGGCCGCTCAGGACGACCCATTGCGCATCGCCGCGACGAGACCGTTGCCAGAGCTCGTCGAGCAACCTGCTCTCGACATCGCGGCCGACCGGCGCATCCAGCGTCCTCGCCTTCGGGCTGATCTCCTTCACATCCGCTACCAGCCGGATCAGGACCTCGCCCGTGTCCGGGTCGGCCGCCGACAGTTGGTAGCCACGCTTGGGATAGGTGCGCAGCAAGCTGCGGCAGCGAGGTCCGAGCGCGCGGCGAACGTCCGCCATGCACTGGCTCAGCGAGTCGTCCGAGACCACACGCGCCGGCCAGAGCTGGTCGAACAGTCGCTCGCGAGACACGATCCTGTCCTGGTGGCGGAACAGGATGTCCAGTGCCCGAAATGACTGCGGTCGCAGCGGCACGACATCACCCGCCGACGTGACGAGAACCTGCGAGTCTCGGTGGAGATGGAAAAGCGCCAAGAGCCAGGCTCCATTCGGCCGTCCGCAGACGCTACTGCAAGCGGCGCAAGCGGCGCAAGCGGCGCAAGCGACGGTGCGGCTCGCGATCGGGTCGCGTATGAAGTTTACCCGTGGCTTCGGGACGAGCGCGGCGAGTCGAGCGATGAAGTCCAGCGGCTCGAGGACGACGTGAGTGGTGCCGTCGCGCCAGGGGCTTTTGAGGTGGCAGCGGACATTGCCGCTGCTGGTGAGCGAAAGGCGCTTCTCGGCGAGCGCCGGACGAGTGATGTAGCGGCAGAGGCGCTTTTACGCCCTTCGGGTGCGAGCTTACCGCGCTCCTTCGCTCCGGTGGCGACGCCCGCGCGCAGCGAGAAGCTGCCGGCCTTGCCAAGCTCACTATCGTCGAGCGCCTCTTCGGTGGTCGGCGGCAGCGTCTGCAGCGTGAACGCCTTCTTCCCACGTCGCGGACCGCACCCGAAGGGCATAAAAGCGCGATGCGATAGGTGATCGACGCAGCGCGCAACCGCTCGAGCGCGGCAGCTTCAGTGTCCGCGTCGCCGACGAGCCAGGCGTTCGGCGCGGCCAAGTGACGAAAGCGCAGCGTCCCGTCGGGACAATCGTTATAAACACCGTCGAGAACGAGCATGTGGAAGTGCACGTTGAGGTTCAGAGCGCCACCGAAGCGCTGGATCAACGTCACGGCACCCGTCTGCGCGCGCTTGCGCGAGAGACCGGCCTTGTCGATCAGATGCACGGCGAGACACCGATGGACGATGCCGAGCACCTCGCCCATGATCGCCGGCTTGTTGGCGAAGAGGAACCGAAGCGCCCGTGGCACGCTCAGCACCCATTGGCGCACCGGCTGCTCGGGGAAGACCTCGTTGACGAGGAGCGCGGCGCTCTCGGCCATGCGCCGCGCGCCGCAGCTCGGGCAGAAGCCGCGGCGCTTGCAGCTGAAGGCGACGAGGTGCTCGGCGCGGCAGCCGTCACAGGCGACGCGAAGGAAGCCGTTCTCGAGTCGTCCGCAGGCGAGGAAGTTCTCGAACTCGCGCGCGACATGCCGTGGCAGGGTCGATCCCTGCGCCGCGAGATGCACCTTAAAGACGGGATAGTGCTCCTCGACGAGGCGGTAGAGAAGGGTCTGCTCGGGCCGATGGCGCGCATACTCGGGCGTGCCACCTTTGAGGAAACCGTGACAGCCCCATGCCACCCCATTCGGTCGAGTTGCCGCACTGATCAGCTTCGGGCGAAGCACGAGCTTGAGACGCTCTGACGGCTGGCGGTAACGGGCCGGGCACGACGGGAATAGCTTCCGACAAGCGAGCGTTTTATCGGCGCTCGGAAGTGACTGAGTCGGGGGTACCCTTTCGCGATGAACCAGACGCCGACACGGCTCGAGCGTCGCCCGGCGACGCGACGCAGCCTGGACGCGGCCCGCAAGTACGCCCACGCTTGCCCATCGCCTGGCCGCGATCCGGCTGATGCACCTCGGTCAGGGTCTGTCCTCCCCGCACAACCCGCTGGCCGTGATGGAGGTGATGCGCGGACTGCGGCGACATCGGGCGCGAGCCGGCCGGGAGCCCGAGAAGAAGGCGCCCATCGTCGACGCGATCGTCAAGCGGCTGGTCGACCACCTCGATGTGCAGACGCGCCGCGGTGTCCGGGATCGTGCGTTGCTGCTCTACGGGTTCGCCGGTGCGCTGCGACGATCGGAGCTGGTCGGAATCAACGTCGGGCACATCGACGCCCATGAGCGCGGGTATCTGCTGACGATCCCGTTCTCCAAGGGGGACCAGGAGGGGAGAGGTCAGACCATACCGATTCTCGCCCAAGTGGAATCGGCCTACTGTCCCGTGGCCGCGCTACAAGCCTGGATCGCGATCGCCCGGATCGACGCCGGTCCGGTGTTCCGTCGATTCCACCGAGGAGACGTCGTCGGCGACACGCGCCTGGGGGATCGCGCGGTGGCGGAGATGATCAAGGACCGCATCTACGGCTTGAAGGACCCGGAGCTGAACTACCACCGCTTCTCCGGCCACAGCTTGCGTCGCGGGTTTCTGACCAGCGCCGGGAAGCAGCGCGCCGATCTGTTGAAGCTGATCGCGCAGTCCCGGCACAGCCGCGTGGACACCGTGCTGGGCTACATCGACAACCCGGCCCCGTTCGAGAACCATGCGGCCGAGAACCTCCTGCTCGACGCCGGCGAAGCCGATACGCCATAGGCGAGTGATGTCGTTCGGCGATACTGAGGTCAACTGTCTGAAAAATCTGTGCTTTCTGCGCTTCAGAATCATTAGCGCCCAATTTGGTCCGAATTCTCCAGTTGCCCGCGATGGACTGCCCGGTGCAGGTGCTGTGGGGCGCCGAGGATGATTGGGTGCCACCGGCCTGTGGGCAGGCCTTCGCCGACCGCGTGGCCGGGGGTGCGCTCACCCTCGTGCCCGATGCCGGTCACCTGTTGCAGGAGAATGCACCGGAAGCCATCGTGGCGGCAGTGCTGGCCCCCGCGTGCTGAGGGTAGCGATGCGCGTGCGCTAACCGGCCCATCCCAACCCGGTGGCGATGCAATGCATCGACAGCAGAAGCGGGGTGCGCGTCCACGACTGGCCCGGATCGGCGCGATGGCTCTTCAGCAGACCGACCTGCCAGGCGTTGCAGCGATCGATCAGCGGCGCTGCATCGGCGATGCGGTGGCGAAAGCCCGGGAAGCGTTCCGCGATATCGATCTGGCCGGTGATCGCGAGCAGGTGACGCACGGTGAGTTCGTGCTCGGTGCGGATCGCCTCGAAAACCCGGTCCCGAACGCTGGCGTCCTGGACGAGCCCGGCATAGCGAGCGGCAATCGCCAGGTCGGTCTGATGCAGTGTCTTCTCGACCTCGTTGATGACCAGGCGAAACACCTTGAGCGTGGCGAACATCGATCTCAGCGGCTCGAGGCCGCCGTCGGCGATGCGTCTGTCCAGCGCCGAGCCCAATCCGTACCAGCCCGTCAACAGGTGCCGGTTCTGGCTCCAGGCGAAGACCCACTCCACCGAGCTCGGCGCCGATGCACCGGTCCGGGCGCCGGGCGCAGTGGCGGGCGAACCCACGCGCAGCGATGAGAACTCGCGCACCGGACTGGCCGATTGGAAGTAGTCCTGAAACCCGGGCATCGTGATCAGCTCGCGGTAGGCGCTGCGGCTGTCCTGCGACAAGGTCTCCATCACCTCGTCCATCCACGGCTCCCCCTGCTGCACCAGGGCTCCGGGCGTGGCACCCAAGGTGTGGGCGAGCACGCCAGCGCCCAGAAGCTCCAGGTGCGTGCCCGCCGTGCCGGGGTTGGCGTAATTGGCGGATACCGCTTCACCTTGTTCGACCACGCGCAGGCGCCCGCTCACCGTCCCGGCGGGCTGCGCGGCGATGGCCCGACCGGTCGGCGCCCGGCCGCGGCTGAGCGCACCGCCACGGCCGTGCACGAAGCGCAGCGGCACCCGGTGGCGGCGGCTGACCGTCAGCAACGCGCTCTGCGCCTTGTGCAACGCCCACACCGAGCTCAGCTGACCGCACTCCCGATTGCACTCGGCGTAGCCCAGCATGATCTCGACGACGCCCGAGCGGTCCGCCAAGGTCGAACGCCCCTGCGGATCCGACAACAGCTCGTCCAGGATCGCCGGCGCCGCCGACACACTCTCGAGGGTCTCGAACAGCGGCACGATCGGCGGAAGCCCCTCGGTCGCCGTCAGTGCCTCGGCCAACCGCACCACGTGCATCACATCATCGGACGAGGACGTACCGGACAGGAGCAGCGTGCCCAGCGCGTCCGGATCCGGGCGCGGCTCGGCTAACAGCTCGAACAGCGCGACGGTGCGGCGTTGCTCGTCGGCGGCATCGTCATCGCTCGGCTGCGCGCCACTCACCAGCGCCGCGGCGGCCCGCTCGATCGCACCGGCGTGCGCGCGGATGTCGAGTGCTGCGGTGCGGAACCCGACACTGTCGATCAGATGGCCCAGTGGCGCGACATCGCTATCCGCCACGCCACTCGCACCGATCGCGCGCAGGCCCTGCTCCAGCGCCCGCACATCGTCGATCAACTCCCCCGGCGTGCCATACGGCACCGCCTGGCCCTCGTCGCTGTCGCGACGGCCGGCAGTTTGGCGAAGCCGCATCGCGCAGGCGACGCAGAACTGCCGGAACGGCTCGTGCGGATTGCGGCGCCTGATCGAGGCCGCCTGCCCGGTGGCCTGCAGGCAGGCGTCCAGCCGGCCGAGGAACGTCTCGTCCGGTGGACTGACCTGATCGCTGATGCTCAGCGTTTCGACCAAGCGATCGAACTGGGCGGCGTGGTGCTGGATCGCGTTGTCACGATAGCGTTGCAACGCGTGCCGGATCGTCTCGGCCGTGACGTCCGGATTGCCCTCGCAATCTCCGCCAATCCAGGTGTGGTACGTCAAGAACGCCGGCGTGGCGGCGCCGGCGTTCGGAAAGTGCCGACGCACCGCATCGGTCAGCCGCTCGCCCGCCTCCTGCGTCTCGCTGAACAGCGTCTCGTTGAACAGGTGCAGGCACCACGACAGCTCCTCGTCGAGCGTCGGCCACTCCAGGCGCAGCTCGCCGGTCATCCACAGCAGTGCGATGGCGTTCTTCAGTCGCACGATGAGCCGCTCGCGCTCGCGCGGTGTCACGCCGTCCGCTTCCAGCTCGACCAAGGTTCGATAGATGCGGCGATGACTCTCGAGGATGGTGACGCGCTTGGCCTCGGTGGGGTGCGAGGCGATGGTCGGCACGACCTGCAGGTCCGCCAGTGCCGCGGCAACGTCGGCATCCGTGCAGCCTCGGCCGGCCGCACGCGCAAGGGTCCGGTGAAACGAGCCGACCACCGCATCGGCACCGCCGGCCGCCTCGACCAGGCGCAGCTTGCGCGTCTCGGCGATCTGCTCGGCGATCGCGCTGAGCTGGAACCGGATGCCGATCGACTGCAGGGCCTTGATCAGCAGCGCCCCTTCGTGCGCGTCCAGCGCACGGGCCGAGGCCAGCACATCGTGCAGGCGCGGCTCCTGGGCCTTGAGGAAGTCGGCGAACAAGGCGTGCAGCATGACCTGCAGCTCGTCGCGGTAGCGCGCCGTCACCGCCGGGGTGTGCATCGGCGACACCGCCTCGCTCTGCTCCCTGGCTCGATCCGCACCGATCGGCTCGCCAGTGCCCGAGCCCGGCGTTGCATTCATCCGATCGTCTCCGTGCGCGCCCATGCCGGCAGCCTACTCTTCTTGGGAGGATCTGCCATCGGCACGCACCTGCACCGGCGTTTCTTCGTGCGATGGCACCATCCGCTGTCGGTGCGTCGCCGCGACGTGCCGCCCCATACCACCCGTGCCGCCTACGAACCGACAACACCGTCTCCAGATGCCATGCCTTGCCAGCCTTGCCCTGATCGTCGCGGCGGTCCTTGTCACGTTGCCAGGCGGCGCGCTGCCGGCGCGGTGATCCTGGGCGTGGCGCACGAGTTCGAGCGAACGGCCGCGCTGCGCGAGAAGCTGCCGTGAACGGCACCATCGAACGGCTGCTTCGCACGGTGGAGCGTCCATCGAGCGTCCTGGCGGTCGTGTTCCTCGGTGCGTTCCTGGAGACCACCGTGCTGCCCATCCCGTTCGAGCTGCTGCTCGTGCCGCTGATGCTGCGCTACCGCGTGATGGTGTGGCCGATCGTGTTGGCCGCGCTGGCCGGCTGCATGGCCGGCGCCTACGCCGGGTACACGGTCGGGCTGGTCGCCTACGAAGGCTTCGGCCAGACGTTGCTGCAATGGCTGGGCGCCGAATCGGCGATGGAAAGCTTCACCGCACGGCTGCAGGAGAACGGCTTCCTGTCGGTGTTCCTGGTCGGCTTCACGCCGGTGCCGGTACAGGTGGCCACGTTGGGGGCAGGCTTTGCCTCCCTGTCGCTCGTCACGTTCACGTTGGCGATGTTGCTGTCGCGCGGGTTGAGGTACGGCGCGCTGGGGTTTCTCGTCCAGCGCTTCGGCCAGGATGCGCAGCGGTTGCTTCGTCGACATCGCCGCAAGGCCCTGGCGGTGGGCATGGTGTTGACGCTGGTGCTGGCTTTCGTGCTGTTCGGACCCTGAAGCACCGGCCGGAGACCGGTGTCGACCCCACAGGGACACCCTGATGCTCCGGCTCAGTTGCGATCCGCGCTGGCATCGCGCAGCCGCTGGCGCAGCGTGGCGCTGCGCTCGAGCAGATGGCGGAACCGGGTTTCGTCCAGCATCAGCAGCGTCGACGGCACCAGGGTGCGCGCTTGCAGGCGTCGGTACCTGCCGGGCAGGAACGTCACCGCCCCGAACATCTCACCGCGTCCCATCCGCGTCGCACGACCGAGATGCTCGATCTCGACGGCGCCGGACACGATGAAGTAGACCCGCTTGTCGATGCGTTCCTTGTCCACGATGACGGTGTTTTCGCGGGCGTAGCGGGTCCGCAGGTGGCGGGCCAGCTGTCGCCGGCTCGGCTCGTCCAGCTCGGCAAACAGCGGATGCTGCTCCACCAGCTCGGTGCGTTGCACCACCAGGTCGAGCTCGAGGCGTTGTTCGGCGATCGCGCGTCGCGAGACGATCTCCTGGAGTAGCGCGGTGTACAGCTCGTCGCCGACGAGCGCCTGCTCTCGCAGCACCGCGTACTCGCGTTCCTCCAGGCGCAGCGCGGTGCGCTGGATCATGCGCCGCGACAGCTCCTCGGCGTAGCCGGGAAACTGCAAGCTGAGCCCTTGCAGCGCCGTGTCCACCCGACGCCTGCGGCGGTTCAGCATTTGCTGCAGCAGGTCGGCCACGCGGCGTCCGTGCAGCCGTCGGATGCGCGCATCGACGAACGCCTCCAGCTCGGAGAAGATCGCTCGCTGCGACACCAGCACATCGAAGCGTGCCTTGCTCAGCCGTGCCAACGGCCCCGACCAGCCGAGCCGGTTGTACAGCAGCAGCGTCGGTCGATGGGTCCGCCCATAGCCGATGCTCTGTCGGGCGGCTCGTTGGTAGCCGGTGCGTCCCGATGTGCGAGTGCTCTCGATCAGTCGGTCCGCATCGGCGATGGCGCGCTCGGCCAGCCGAAGCGGAAAGGTGCGTTCCCGGATCCGCGCAAGGATCGCGTTGCGCTCGGCCACCGCCAGCGCCACCAGTCCGAGCGCGATGCGATCCCGGGCGGTCACCACCTGATCGTCCTCGGCGCGGTGGATCGCCTCGTCCACGCGCACCGCGAACCGCTTGGCCTCGCTGCGCACGATGTCGCGGGGCAGCTGGAAGGTGCGGGTGGTCGCGCCCAGGTCCTCGCGCACCGACTGCAGGGCGACGGCGACCACCTGATCGGACAGGGCCCGATCTACCGGTGACAGCTGGTCGAGCCCCAGCCGTCCGATCACCCAGCGCAGCGTGGTGCCCTGGAACAGCAACGTGAACAGCGTGAAACCGGTGGCCAGGATACCGACTAGCCGTTGCACCTCGGCCGGTACCGACGGGCTTTCGGTGACCGCCAGGGCCAGCGCCAGCGTCACCGCACCGCGCAGGCCGCCCCACAGGATCGCCGCCCGGTACGGTCGCTGCACCCGGGGTGACAAGCGCAGCGCGGTCAGCGCCGGCAGCAGGCCGAACAGGATCAGCGCGCGCGCGGCGATGGCGGCGACGGTGACCACCAGCACCAGCAGGACATCGTCCAGGCGGACCGCTTCGAGCAGCCGCGGGATCAACAGCGCGGCCAGGATGAAGATCAACGCCCCGGCCCAGTGCGCCAACAGTTCCCAGGTCTCGACCAGGTTGGTCCAGGACACCGGTGGCACGCGGCTCGGTCCGGACAGCTTCAAGCTCAGACCGGCCGTGACCACCGCGATGACGCCGGAAGCACCGACGGTCTGCTCGGCCACGATGTAGGCCAGGTACGGCAGCGCCACCGACACCGAGATGATCGCGCGATCGTAGCGCGCGAACCAGGTCATGATCTGCACGGCCACCCGGGTGGCGACCAGGCCGGTCAGCACGCCACCGAAGATCAGCACCGGAAAGCGCGACAGGGAACTGCCCATCGTCGGATCGGGCACGTCCAGCATCACGTAGCTCAGGAACACGCCGAACAGCGCGATCGCGGCGGCATCGTTCAGCAGGCTCTCGCCCTCGATGATGCGCGCCAGTCGGCGCGGCGCGGCGATCGAGCGGAAGATGCTCACCACCGCCGACGGATCGGTGGTGGACACGATGGCGCCGATCAGCAGACAGGCCGTCAGCGGCAAGGTGCTGGTCCAGGTCAGCGCGTAGCCGACCGAGAAGGTCGCCACCACCACCGCCACCACGGCCAGCACCAGGATCGGTACCCAGTCCTCCAGCATGCGGCGCAGGTTCATCTCCAGCGTCGCCTGGAACAGCAGGGTCGGCAGGAACACGTACAGGAACACGTTGGAGCGGATCGGCAGGCCGAGTATCGCCTCGGCGACCGGGTTCAGCGCGTCGGTGAGTTCGGTGTCGAGCAGGAAGGTGGCGCCGCCGCCGATCAGGAGGCCCAGCGCGGCCAGGATCGCGGTGTACGGCAGACCCAGGCGAGCGGCCAGCGGTTCGGCCGCCGCGATCACCAGGAACAGGGAACTGATGATCGTTGTGAGGACGACGATGTCCATGATGATTCGCATCGGCCACACACTTGCCGCGGCCCGGCAAGGCATCGCGGCGGCTGCACCGTCAGCGAATGCTCAGCAGCTTTGCATACGCGTACTCGTCGCGCCAGCCGTCGGTCAGTCGTACCGTGCGCCGGTGCAGGCCCTCGCGTTCAAAGCCTGCACCTTCGTACAGGCGGATGGCGCGTGCGTTGTCCACCATGACCGTCAGCTCGAGGCGGCTGACGCCTTCGCTGGCCGCGTGACGCTCGATGGCCTCGAGCAGAGCCCGACCGCCGCCGCGGCCGGTTCGAGACAGCCGGATCGCCAGCACCAGATGCAGCACGTGTCGATTGCGCTGCCCCTGGCGACGCTGGGCACCGATGAACCCGCTCAAGGGTTCGCCGGGCATGCGCGGTGTCGGTGCCGCACCGCTACGCGGGTATCGCGTGAGCGTTGCATCGGCCGGATCGTCGACCAGCGCGTACAGCGCGCCGATCGCCGGATCCCGGTTGGCCAGCCGGGCCCGCAGCGCGACCAGATCGACCGGACGCTCGCCCGGTTCGAACATCAGGTAGCGGGTCTCGGCGTCGAGGGTGGCCAGCAGCGAGACGAAGTCTTCGGCATCACCGGCATCGAGCGTTCGGATAGGCATGCGTGGAATGACACCCTAGCCGATGCCACGCTGCACATCGCCCAGCGCCGCGGTGACCGCATCGAACATCGCATCGATGCCGTCATCGTCGATGATCAACGGCGGGCAGAACGCGATGGTGTCCCCCGGCACCGCCCGCACGATCAGCCCGTGCTCCCGAGCGGCGGCGAACACCCGCTGCGCGATCTTGTGTTCGGGATCGAAGGCACGCTTGGTGGCCTTGTCCGCCACCAGTTCAATCGCCCCGATCAGTCCGACCGAGCGGGCGTGCCCGACCAGCGCGTGATTCTGCAGCGCCTGCACCCGCTCGGCGAAGCGCGGGCTGACCGTGTTCACGTGCCCGAGCACATCGTCCTCCTGATAGATCCGGAGGGTCTCCAACGCGACGGCGCAGGCCACCGGATGACCGCCGTAGGTAAAGCCGGTACCGAACGTGCCCAGCGTCGTGCTGTAGTCGACGAAGGCGTCGTACAAGGCACCGGTCACCAGCACCGCACCGATCGGCTGGTAGGCCGAGGACAGCTGCTTGGCCGAGGTGACGATGTCGGGGCGGATGCCGTAGGTCTGGCTGCCCCACATCGATCCGGTGCGGCAGAATCCGCAGATCACCTCGTCCGCGATGAACAGCACGTCGTGGCGCTTGAGCACGGCCTGGACCTTCTCGAAGTAGCCCGCAGGCGGAATCAGCACGCCGCCTGCGCCCATCACCGGTTCCGCGATGAAGGCGGCGACGTTGTCGGCACCGGCGGCCAGGATCTCGTCCTCGATCTCCTGCGCCAATCGCGTCGCGAACGCCTCGTCGGTCTCGTTGTCCTGCGCCTCGCGGTAGGCGTGCGGGGCGGTGACATGCGTGACCGCAATGGCCGGCAGGTCGAAGCCGTCCTGCGCGTACGGCAGACCGGTCAGGCTGCCCGCGGCCACGGTGACGCCGTGGTAGGCACGCCGGCGCGCGATGAAACGCTTCTTGGATGCACGTCCGCGAGCGTTCCAGTAGTACCAGGCGAACTTGATCGCGGTGTCGACCGCTTCGGAACCGGAATTGACGAAGAAGGCGCGCTCGATACCTTCCGGTGCGATCTGCACCAGCTTCTCGGCCAGCTCGATCGCCGGCACGTTCGCCCGGTGCGTGAACAGGTGGGTGTAAGGCATGTCGGTCATCTGGCGTGTCGCGGCGTCCACCAGCCGCTGCTCGCTGAAGCCCAGCGAGGTGCACCACAGCCCTGACACGCCCTCGATGTAGCGTTGGCCGGCATCGTCGAACACGTGGATGCCCTCGCCGCGCTCGATCAGGAACGGGCCGATGTCGGCATGGTTCTTCAGATGGGTGTACGGGTGCAGCGAGTAGCGTCGATCGCGTTCGGCCAGGGAGGAATCGGATGTCATGAAGCGTGCTGTCGGTGAAGGAACTCGTGCCGGGCAAACGCCAGGCGACCCGCGCCCTACTCTATCCCGGTCTTCGGTGACACGGCCAACCCGAGCAGCGCGCGCGTCTGCCGCGCGGCGTGTGCAGGTAGTACATCGCTTACCGTCGTTACGAAGACCAGCCTAGGTACACGCTTGCTCGGTACGGGTCGGACGTGGATGCAACGGGTGCGCTTCCGTGTCGGGCAACCCCCTCTCGGTTGGTTACTGGGCGTAGGGCTGAGGCTTGAGTCGAGGTTGCTACCGATTGCGCGAAATTCCGCCACGATGGTATAACAGAAGAGCGCAGGCGCTGAGGCTCTGGACGATAGCCCACGTTGCCTGTAACACTGGTATAACTCAAGGAGCCGTCGAGTGGAGCTGCGACGGACGATGCTCGCCACCTCGGTTGCTCAGTAACCGGTCATTTGACGGCGTTACTGGACAGGGCGGTGCGGGTCTGATCGGACCTGTCGGATTTCGGATCGGTCTCCCATGTGCCGTTCACACGCGCACACGCGTCCGCCTCACCATGCTACGCGGTGACGGGTCTGGCTAGCAGGTGGGTCGAGACCGAGCAAACACTCGGCGAACGCGCGGCTCGCCCGGCCCCCCGATCAGCTGGAGTCGTGAAGATCCGAGCGCCGGGGGTTGGCACCGAAGTGCTCCTTCCACAACCGGGGCGTGAGTTCGGCGACCCGGCTTGCCGGGTGCGTCGAGACGCGCTGCAGGACATCGACCAGGTAGTCGTAGGGGTTGATGTCGTGCAGCCG
>ENA-ORXU01001974-ORXU01001974.1-marine-metagenome-genome-assembly--contig:-NODE-1974-length-14956-cov-6.958062_pt1 | contig 14956 bp, 16 predicted proteins | sample MGYA00237869_ERZ511484 | MGnify/ENA metagenome assembly ERZ511484
ACCTGGCAGACCGCCGACAAGATGAAGCGCCAGCGCGGCCGCCTGAAGGGCGAGACCGGCGACAACGACAACCTGCGCGTGCGCCGCTACATCGCCAAGTACACGATCAACCCGGCCATCGCGCACGGCATGAGCGCGCACATCGGCTCGATCGAGGTCGGCAAGCGCGCCGACCTGTGCCTGTGGCACCCGGCCTTCTTCGGCGTGAAGCCGGAGATGGTGCTGCTGGGCGGCAGCATCGTCGCCGCCGCCATGGGCGATCCGAACGCCTCCATTCCCACGCCCCAGCCGGCGCACCTGCGTCCGATGTTCGCCTCCCTGGGACGGGCGCTGGACGCCAGTGCGGCGACCTTCGTCTCGCCGGCCGCGCTCGACGAGGGCCTGGGCGAGCGGCTCGGGCTGCAACGGCAGCTGCTGGCCGTGGGCAATACCCGCGCAGGCATCGGCAAGCGCGACATGGTGCTCAACGATGCCATGCCGCACATCGAGGTCGATCCGGAATCCTACGACGTGCGGGCCGATGGCGAATTGCTGGTCTGCGAACCGGCCGACGTGCTGCCGATGGCACAACGCTACTTCCTGTTCTGATCCTCCACCTCGGCGGCTGCAACTCGGCGGCTCTGCGCCGATAGGCGCACTTCACCCTCACTCACCCGCGAAACCGACATGCCCACCTGCACGCACGTCATCGAGGCGGCCGCCGGCGCCGACCAGGAATCTGTCGACACCATCACACTCGACGAGACCGATCGCCGGCGCCGGCGTCTGTTGCTGACCAGCGATGGCGGCATCGAGATCATGCTGGACCTGCCCGCGGTGCGATTGCTGCGCGACGGCGACCTGCTGGCCCTGGACGATGGCCGACTGGTGCGCGTCGCCGCCCAGGGCGAGGCGCTGTACGAGGTGCGTGGCAGCGACGACCGCGCCATGCTCACGCTGGTGTGGCACATCGGCAATCGCCACCTGCCGACCGAGGTGCGCGACGATCACGTGCGCATCCGCGCCGATCCGGTGATCCGTGCCATGTTGCTGCAACTGGGAGCCCGTGTCAGCGAGGTGCGGGCGGGGTTCGACCCCGAAGGCGGCGCCTATGCCGGCCAACACGAACACGCGCACGATCCCGGATTCGCCGCGGAACCGGCACACGGTGCCGACCCCGGTTCGCGGCCCGAGGCGCTTCCGGCCGCCCCCCGCCGCAAGCCCGGCGGCAGTCGCTCGCGGGCACGCAGGCTGTGAGCCCGCCCTGCCCGAGCGCTGCGCAGGCCGCCCAGCGGCTGCAACTGTGGTTCTCGCCCGCCATGCCGACCGGCGCGTTCAGCCACGGGCACGGCATCGAGTCGGCGATCGCCGATGGCGACATTCACGATGCGCAGTCGTTGCAACGCTGGCTGGCCGGCGTGCTGGCGCGGGGCGCCGGGCGCAACGATGCGATCCTGACGGCGGCCGCCTGGCGTTCGGTGACCGGTTCTCCCGCCGGTGGCCGGGAGGCCGACACCGGTGAGCGGACAAGCGCGCCGACGCTGACCGACATCGACGATCTCGCGCGTGCGCTGTGCGCCGGTGCCGAACGGTCCAGGGAGACGTTGTCGCAGGGGCGCGCCTTCGCCGATGCGGTCGCGGCCTGGCAGCCGCCAACCAGGGCGTCGCCGGCGCCGTCCGCACTGCGCCAGCTGAGCCTGCCGGTGGTGATCGGTGTCGTGAGCGCGCAGCATTCGCTGCCGCTGGCCGCCACGCTGGTCGCGGCCCTGCAGGCATTCGTCGGCAACCTGGCCTGGATCGCCGCCCGCCTGCTGCCGCTGGGCCAGAACGCCACGCTGCGCATCCTCGCCGCGCTGGAGTCGCCCGTGCAGCGGGTGGCCCGCCTGGCGATCGAGTCGAACCTGGACGATCTGGGCGGCAGCACGATGCTGGCCGACCTGGGATCGCTACGTCACGAAACCCTGCACACTCGCGTATGCCTGACCTGAACCCCTGCGGCCACATCCCCCCGATCAACGGCCCGCTGCGCGTGGGCATCGGCGGGCCGGTCGGCACCGGCAAGACGACGCTGACCGCCCGGCTGTGCGAGGCGCTGCGCGATCGCTGCTCGATCGGTGTCGTCACCAACGACATCTACACCCGCGAGGATGCCGAGGCCCTGGTACGCCTGCAGGCACTGCCCTCGGAACGCATCGTCGGGGTGGAGACCGGCGGCTGCCCGCACACCGCCATCCGCGAGGACGCCTCGATCAACCTGCGCGCCATCGAGCAGCTGCTCGAACGCGTACCGGACCTGGACCTGGTGCTGATCGAGTCCGGTGGCGACAACCTGGCCGCCACCTTCTCGCCCGAACTGGCCGATCTGACCGTGTACGTCGTCTCGGTCTGCCAGGGCGAGGACATTCCACGAAAGGGCGGTCCGGCGATCACCCGCTCGGATCTGCTGGTGATCAACAAGACCGAACTGGCCCCGCACGTGGACGTGGACCTGGCCACGATGCGCCGCGATGCGGACGCGGCGCGGCCGGGCCGCACCACGCTGTTCACCGACCTGCGCAGCGGCAGCGGCGTGGCCGAGGTGGTGGATTTCATCGTGCGGCACGGCGGCCTGGTCGCCCGGACGCCCGCCGCGACGACGGACGCCCTGGCGGACGACGTCGATGCCTGCGTGCCGTCGGGTGGCGCCACCGCCGCCGGTGCGCCCGCGGCGTCGCGCGGTTAGACTGTCGCCATGAGTGCCGCCCTGGTCGCCGACGATATCCACAAGCGCTTCGGCGAACTCGAGGTGCTGCGCGGCATCTCGCTCAGCGCCGCCGAAGGTGAAGTGATCTCGGTGATCGGCAGTTCGGGTTCGGGCAAGAGCACGTTCCTGCGCTGCCTGAACTTCCTGGAGATCCCCACCAGCGGCACCGTGACGCTGGGTGAGGAATCCATCCACCTGCCGGCAGGCCATGCGGGCACCCTCGGTGCGGCCGACAAGCGACGGGTGCAGCGCATGCGCAGCCAGCTCGGCATGGTGTTCCAGGGCTTCAACCTGTGGTCGCACCTGTCGGTGCTGCAGAACGTCATGGCCGGTCCGCTCAAGGTTCAGGGACGATCGAAGGCGCAGGTGCAGGACGAGGCCATGGCGCTGCTGGAGCGGGTCGGCATCGCCCAGAAGCACGACAGCTATCCGGCCGACCTGTCCGGCGGGCAGCAGCAGCGGGTCGCCATCGCGCGCGCGCTGGCCATGCGACCGCGCGTACTGCTGTTCGACGAACCGACCTCGGCGCTGGATCCGGAGCTGGTGGGCGAGGTGCTGCGCGTGATGGGCGATCTGGCCGCCGAGGGGCGCACCATGATCGTGGTCACCCACGAGATGGGCTTCGCCCGGGAAGTGTCGCAACGGGTGGTGTTCCTGCACGATGGACGCATCGAGGAACAGGGTGCGCCGGCGGACGTGTTCGGCCATCCGGAATCCGAACGGTGCCGCCGGTTCCTGGCCAGCGTGCTCTAACCAGCACGAATTCCCCCGAGCGTCCGTGAAGAAGGTTAGCTTTCGTAAAATGCGTGATCATGCGCACTTTGAAACAGCACGTTTGACTAGGGTGAGCGCCGGGCGCACGCGGTGCCTGTCGCGTTCATCGATCTCTTCCCCAACCGTATCCGGAACTCACATGAACACCGTCCGATTGCTCGTCCCCGCCCTGGCCCTCGTCCTGGGCAGTGCCGCCGCCACCGTTCACGCCGCCGATGTGCGCATCGCCACCGAAGGCGCGTACGCGCCGTGGAACTATCTCGATGACAGCGGCCAGCTGGCAGGGTTCGAGATCGACCTGGGCAACGCGCTGTGCGAGAGGGCGGGCGTGGAATGCGAGTGGGTGCAGAACGAATGGGATTCGATCATTCCCAACCTGCAGGCCGGCAACTACGACGCGATCATGGCGGGCATGTCGATCACCGACGAACGCATGGAGACGATCGACTTCAGCGCCGCCTACTACCCGCCGGACCCGTCCGCCTACATCACCACGGCCGGCAACGAGATCGACATCGACAACCTGGAAGGCAAGCGGATCGGCGCACAGGGTGCCACCATCCAGGCCGCCTACGCCGAGGAGAACTTCAGCCAGGACAACACCATCCTGACCTTCGAGACCCCCGACCAGTCGATCGCCGACCTGATGGCCGGCAACCTCGACCTGGTCATCGCCGACGGCTCCTACCTGAAACCGATCGTCGAGGGCAGCAACGGTGCGATGGAATTCACCGGACCCGACGTGATGATCGGCAACGGCGTCGGCATGGGGCTTCGCAAGGGCGATGACGAGCTGGCCGCCTCGATGGGTGCCGCCCTGGAGGAGCTCAAGGCGGACGGTACCGTCGATGCGCTGATCAAGGACTACTTCGACGCCGGCCCGTTCTTCGCCGACTGATCGCGCACGCGTCGCGCGCTGCTGCGAAGCACCGGTGCTCGACGCACTGATCGCGTGGACCGCCGGTACCTTCGGTGAAGGTCCGGCGGGCACGCTGGCCTACCTGACCAACGGCAAGCACCTGACGTTCTACGCCAGCGTGCGCTTCACGCTGATCGCCGCGTTCGCAGGCGCAGCGGTAGCGGTGGTCTGCGGACTGCTCGGGGCGGCGGCCCTGCGCTCGCGCGTCGCGCCGCTGCGCTGGATCGGCACCGGCTACACCACCATCGTGCGCGGCGTGCCGGACGTGCTGTTCTTCCTGTTCCTGCCGCTGGCGTTCGAGCAGAGCGTGGAATGGGTCATGGCACAGCAGGTTTGCCCACCCGACGCGTTCGCCGAGGGCGGCCGATGGCCGCCTTGCCAGGCCGCGCAGTGGTTCCTGACCACGACCGACTACCTGGTGCTGGCCTGCGTCACGCTGGGCATCGTCTACGGGGCGTTCGCCGCCAACGTGATCAACGGCGCCATGAGCGCGGTGCCGCGCGGACAGCTCGAGGCCGCCTCGGCCTACGGATTCTCGCGCCGGCAGGTGTTCTGGGGATTCCAGGTGCGCCAGATGTGGGTGTACGCGCTGCCGGGGCTGTCGAACGTGTGGATGCTGCTGCTCAAGGCCACCTCCCTGCTGTCGCTGCTGCAGATCCAGGACATGGTGCTGTGGGCCAACCGCATCGGGGCGCCGAACTACATTCCGCGGGTGGGTGCGGTGCACGGCGACTGGCGCTGGCGCTACTACCTGGCCCTGTTCGTGTTCTACATCCTGCTCACGCTGCTCTCGGAACACGTGTTCCGGCGGCTGCAGAGGCGCGCCTCTCGCGGCCTGGCGATCGGCTGATGGACGCCTTCCTGAGCGATGTGGTCACGCTGGCGCGCCCGGCGCTGTTCAACCTGTACTTCGCGCTCGCCTCGATCCCGTTCGGGTTCCCGTTCGCGGTGCTGCTGGCGCTGGGCAAGGCGAGCGACAACCGCATCCTGTCGAGCCTGTGCAGCGGCTACCTGTACGCCTTTCGCGGCTCGCCGCTGTTCATCCAGTTCTTCATGATCTACTCGGTGATGCTGGCGTTCAACCTGGACTATTGGCGTCCGATGGGCATCGACCACATCGTGCTGCACCCGCTGTTTCTCGGACCGCTGGTGCTGGTGCTGAACACCAGTGCCTACGCCGGCGAGATCTTCCACGGTGCGCTGAAGTCGGTGCCCTCCGGACAACTCGAAGCCGCCCGTGCGATCGGCATGAGTCCCTGGCAGGTGTTCCGGACCGTGACCTGGCCGAACCTGATCCGCCTGGCCTGGCCGGCCTATACCAACGAGGTGGTGTTCCTGTTCCACGCCACCGCCCTGGTGTATTTCACGCTGCCGGTGATCGACGAGCAGAAAGACCTGATGAACAAGGCCGGCGAGCTGTTCGAGCGCGACTACAACGTGTTCCTGCACTACTCGGTAGCAGGGTTGTACTTCCTGGTGATATCGACGGTGCTGTTCGCGATCTCGGCGCTGATCTACCGGCGCCTGACCGCGCACCTGGCCCCCTCGAAGAAGGCGCCGATGAAGATGCGGCCGAACTACCTGCGCTGAGGCTGGGCCGGTGACGGGCCCCGCCGACCCGGCGGGCATCCCGGGCGCCGGGGGGCGCGAACAGGCCCGAACCGAGGACGGTGCGATCCGGGCGTCGGAGCGAGTGAGACGTTCGGCACGGCTCGTGCCCGGTGCGGGATCGTGCCGGGCGCGGATCCAGGTCGGACGAACGTGTGCTCAGTCCGGCGACGCCTCGCCCACGGGCCGGAAGAGGCCCACCTTCACCGCGTCCACCACGACGTTGGTCTCGAACCTCCTCACGTTCGGGTCCTTGGTGAACAGGCGACGTGCCAGCGCCTGGAAGGCGTTCATGTCCGCGGCCGTGACGACGAGCACGAAGTCGCCCCGTCCGGTGACGTAGTAGCACTGCTGCACCTCGTCGATCGCGAGCACGCGGCGACGGAACGCGTCGAGCAGGTCCACGCGCTCGTGGACGAGCTCCACCTCGACGATGAAGGTCATGGCGCCCCGCAGCTTCCCGGCGGCGAGCACCGCGATCTCCGAGTGGACGAGGCCCGCCTTGGGCAGGCGCTTCATCCGGCGCTGGATCACCGATCGCGAGGTGCCCAGCCGATCCGCCAGCGCCTCGTTCGACTGCGTGGCGTCGCGCTGGAAGGCGTCGAGGAGGCGGCGGTCCAGCGGATCGAGATCGATGGGCATTCCGGTTCCTCGTCGCCTCGATATCGGGCGCACGTGCCCAGCCTACCGCCGAATCCGGGCCAAGCGCGTCGTGGCACCTCGTCAAGATGATCGGCACACGGCACACGAGGACCTTCCCATGCTCCCGAATCTCTCCGCGCGTCACGTCGACCCTCGCACCTACCCGCACGGCGTCGCCTTCATGGACGACCAGTACCTGCCCATGTCCGAGGCGAAGCTCTCCGTGCTCGACTGGGGATTCCTGCACTCGGACGCCACCTACGACACCGTCCATGTCTGGGACGGATCGTTCTTCCGTCTCGATCTGCACCTCGATCGCTTCTTCGGCGGCCTGGATCGGCTGCGGATGTCGATACCGCACGATCGCGAGGCGGTGCGAACCGTCCTGCATCGCTGCGTGGCGCTCTCGGGCCACCGCCGGGCCTACGTGGAGATGATCTGCACCCGCGGCACGTCACCGACCTTCAGCCGCGATCCGCGCGAGTGCACGAACCGGTTCATGGCCTTCGCCGTGCCCTACGGCTCGGTGGCCGATGCCGAGCAGATGCGGCGCGGTCTCCACCTCGCGTTCAGCGACGTCGTCCGGATTCCGGCCAGCTCCGTCGACCCGGGCATCAAGAACTACCACTGGCTCGATCTCGTGCGCGGGCTCTATCAAGCCTACGATGCCGGCGCGGAGACGGCGCTGGTGCTCGACGAGCACGGCCACGTCGCCGAGGGTCCGGGCTTCAACGTCTTCGTCGTGCGCCGGGGGGCCCTGGCGACGCCGGCGTCGGGCGTCCTGCCCGGGATCACGCGCCGCTCGGTCCTGGAGCTCTGCGAGGAGCTCTGCCTCGCGGCTGCGGCACGCACGCTCTCCCCCGACGAGGTCCGCGGCGCCGACGAGGTCTTCATCACGTCGACCGCCGGCGGCATCATGCCGGTCAGCCGGATCGACGGGCAGCCCGTCGGCGACGGTCGGGTCGGGCCGATCACCCGCACGCTGACCGATCTCTACTGGCGCAAGCACACCGCGTCCGGCTGGAGCGAGGCGGTGCGGTACGGGCCGGCTCCGGGAAGCGGGGCATGACCGCGCTCGACGGACGCCACTCGCCTGCGCCGGGACGGGGCGCGAGCTCGGGGTGATCCCGCGACGTGCGCGGGCGGCGCCGGCGCATCCGACGGCGACAGTGCTACCACTCGTGCGGCGACACCGTGCCGAGCACCTCGAAACCGTCGCCGTCAGGCCTCACGACCACCGCCTCGCCCTCGGCCAGCCGCACGCTCCTCGACGCGGTCGAACGCCAGCTCCGCCATGTCGCGGCAGCGCGCGAACGGGCTCGCGAGCACCTCGCCGACGGGGAGGCCACGCTTGCGAAAGGCCGCACCGATGCGTATCGAGTCCTCGATCCCGCGCTCGGACAGCAGGCGCTGCCGCTCGCGCGGCCACTCGATCCGATCCACGCCCGACCAGGTCGTCGCGGCGCGGCGGAAGTAGACGACCTCGCCCCCGTCCGCCAGCTCGGCGAGGATCGTCTCGACGCCGTCGTCCGCCCGCGCGGCGATCGCCACGAACGCGGCGCCGAGCATCGCCATCGATGCGGCGACGATGCACGCTGCCCTACGCGTCCGGGCCTGGACGCCCATCACGCTCATCCTCGGCACCCTCCGAACTCGCGCACCGGGGACCGTGCCGGCTCGAAGCCGTGCTCGAGCCGGTGCGCGAGGTTCACGTTCCGCACCCGGGTCTCGATCCGGGTCTCGACGTCGGCGACGTATCGTCGGCACGTCTGGTCTCCGCGCCGGGTATCCATGGGTATCTGCAGTAAGATACCGTATCTTCCAGGAAGTCAGGGAATGGAACGCTACCCTCGCAGCGACCTCGCCCGGCAGATCAGCGACCTCGTCGAAGGCCGGGGGTTGTTCGACCAGGGCCGCGGAGGCGTGTTTCTCGCCGCGCCTCGGCGGACCGGCAAGTCGACCTTCCTGCAGCACGATCTCGCCCCTGAACTCACCGTTCGGGGCCACGAGATCGTCTACGTGGACCTTTGGTCGGACCGCTCCCGCGACCCTGCCGAGTTGATCGACGAGGCGATCGGTCGCGCGATCGGAGCGCGGCTCGGAGTCGTGGCGAAGGCGACCCGGGCGGCGGGCATCGAGGCGCTCGACATCGCCGGGGTCATGAAGATCGACACCACGAGGATCGGCCGGCACGATGGCTCGACCCTCACCGAGGCGCTGCGCGGGCTGCGCGCCGTCGCGGTCGGCCCCGTCGTGCTGATGGTCGACGAGGCGCAGCACGCGCTCACCACGCCACGAGGGGAGAACACGATGGCGGCGCTGAAGTCGGCGCGCGACACGCTGAACGCGCCGGGGGAGGCGAACCTGCTGCTGGTCATGACGGGCTCGGACCGTGACAAGCTGCTGCGCCTGGTCAACACCCACGCCTCCCCCTTCCTGGGCAGCGCCATCCGGGACCTGCCTCCGCTCGGCGAGGGCTTCATCGACTTCGTCACCCGGTACATCGAGCGCGAGCGCAACGATCTCGCCCCGGTGGACGCCTCCGCCCTCGCCCTCGCCTTCACCCAATTCGGACACCGGCCCGAGGTGTTCGAGCGCGCCATCGTCGATGCGCTGAGTCCACTGGCGCCGTCATCCGGCCGGTTCGAGGGCAAGGTGCTGGAGATCGCGGCCGGAGAGCGGGCACGCGAGCGCGCGGCGATGGCCTCCACTTGGCGAGCGCTGCGCCCGCTCGAGCAGGCGCTGTTGTGGCGCATGCTGGAGACCGGCGCTCGCTTCCGCCCCTTCGACGGGGACGCGCTCGGGTTCTACCGCGAGGCGCTGGACACGCTCGGGGAGCCGGCCGTGCGTGTCACCAAGTCCACCGTTCAGAAGGCGCTCGGGACGCTCCGGGACCGGGAGCAGCCATTGGTGTGGAAGTCGGCTCACGGGGAGTACGCGATCGATGATTTCGGGATGCACGCCTGGCACGCGTCGCTGGCCGAGGACGATCGATGGCCGCCGGAGTGAACGCAGGCCCCGGGGCACCATTCCCCGCTCCACGAGTCCGGACACCAGCGGCAGCGCCGCGCCGGAGCTGCTCGACGGGTGACGATTCCCGTCCGCGCGGTGCCACGCGCAGGCGCCGATATCGCCGCGCGGATTCGAAGAACAGGGGCTGAGACCGCGAAGTCGGCTCACATCGAATCGGCCAGTTCGCCGTAGGACACCATTACGTGCTCGCGGTACGCGGGCCGCTTCACGAGGTCACGATAGTAGCGGGCGAGATGCGGCAGCTCGGCCCGCCGGATCTTCAGGTCGTGGTAGCGGAACAGTATGTGGCCGAACTGGATGTCGGCCAGCGTCAGCACCTCTCCCACCAGGAACGCCCGCGTCGCCAGACGCTCGTCGGCAATCGCGAGACGACGTTCGAGCTCGACGACGGCCCGGTCGATCGCCGCCGGGTCGCGCCGCGCCGCCGGCACCCGCACCGCAGGCCAGAACACCGGCCCGGTGAAGGCTTGAGCGATGTTGAGTTTCGACCACTCCGCCCACTGATCGACGCCGGCGCGTTCGAGCGCGTCCGCCGGCCAGAAGGGCCCGGACGCGTAGCGACCCGCCAGGTAGCGCAGGATCGCGCCGGACTCGAACAGCGGCGGACCGTCGCCGTCGCGGATCGTCGGCACGGTGCCGTTCGGATTCATCGCACGGTACGCGCTCGTGTCGACGACGCCGTAGGTGAACCCCGCATCGATGCGCTCGTGATCGATGCCGAGCTCGGCCAGGCACCAGAGCACCGCCTGCACGTTCGATGACGACTTCCTGCCCCAGACCGTCAGCATGCGTCCGTCCCGTCAACTCCGGCGTCGAGTATGCCTTCGTGCGCCTCCGATGCCTCGGCTTCCGGGCGAGCGGCCTTCCTCGACGGCACCGCGAGGTGCACACTCGACCCCTCATGAACATCCTGGCGATCTCCGGAAGCACCCGGGCGGGCTCCACCAACACCGCCCTGCTGCGCGCGATGGCGGCACGCGCGCCGGCGGGCGTACGCGTCGAGCTGCTCGAGGATCTCGCCGACTTCCCGATCTTCTCGCCCGATCTCGAAGGGGACCGCACGCCGCCGATCGTCGAGGCGTTCGCCGCGCGCGTGCGCACCGCGGACGCTCTGCTCGTGGCGAGCCCCGAGTACGTGCGCGCCATCCCGGGTGGGCTCAAGAACGCCATCGACTGGCTCGTGTCGCGCGACGAGATCGTCGACAAGCCCGTGGCCCTGGTGCACGCCTCGCATCGCGGCGACGACCTGCTGGAGTCGCTCCGACGGGTGCTCGGGACGGTCAGCTCGCGGTTCGACGAGGCGAGCTTTGCGCGCTTTCCGCTCGTGTCGCTCGACCGGACGGGCGTCGCGGAGCGGCTGCGCGAGCCGGCCCACACCGACCGGATGGACGCGTTCTGGACCCGCTACGTGCGGTTCGTGGCGAACGGGGCTACATCGCCTGCGGCCGTGCCGGGCTGGGCCTGATCCAGCTACCCGCCTACGATGTGGCCACACCGGGCAGCGTCGCCGGGCGTCACCACATCAGATCGTCCGGCACCTCGTAGCCCGCGTACTCGTCATCGATCTCGTCGCGCGTGTCGCGGTCGTTCATGACCACGATCCGGGAGGCGTCGCGCTCGGCGATCTTCTTGGCCACCGCGCGCGGCACCAGCTCGTAGCGATCGGGCTTGCCGTCCAGTCGCACCACCGCCAGGCGTCCGGCCACGGCGGCCGCCCGGTCATCCTCGTTCAGGTGCAGGGTGCGGATCGCACCGCCGTCGGTGAAGCCGTAGTCGGTGTCGCCACGCCCGGTGACGCGGTTCAGGTTCACCAGCTCCACGATCTGCGCCTGCACCTCGCGCGCCTCGCGCACCGCCTGCCGCTCGGCGTTCAGCGCGCGGTCCTTCTCGACCTTGAGCGCCTGAGCCTCCCGGGCCAGCACGGTGGCCTCGTCCTCGACCAGCACGCCACGCTGCTGCTCGCGCTGCTTGTGGCCCTGCGCCCGCTTCGCCTTGGCGGCCTGCTTGGCGTTGGCGAGCCCGGCCTTCTTGAGCTGGTCCTGCAGCGTGTTTCCCATGGTGCGTATCGGTCGGGTTGTCGTGTGTGTGGAGGGTATTCGTGAAGGGTCGCGGGTGGCGCACCGGTCCCGGGCCTTGGCTCAGGCAATCGCCCGATCGACCAGCACGATGGCCTGCCCGTCCGGAAGGTGCAACCGGCCCCCCTCCAGACGCGCCCCCGGGGACAGCAGCACGGTGGCGCCGTCCGGATCGATGTCGCGCGTGAGCGCATCCGCGAGCGCGGCCTCGTAGGGCGCCCCGGCCATGTTCGCGACCGTTGCCAGCCGCGTGCCGGCGCGCTCGTCGTCCGCCGGTGCGATGCGATGACCCCGATAGACCGTCTGCGCACCGTCGAGCATCTCCACCGCGTCACCGCCCCGGCAGTCCGCCATCGTCCAGCGCTCGGCGATGCGCAGCTCGCGCAGGACCAGCATGTAGGCGCAGTGCGCGGGGTCCAGCGCGTCCAGGGTGTCGCCGACGTTGCACAGCGCGTGCACGTCGGCCATGAAGTCGGCGGCCAGCAGGTGCAGCCCGGCCGGGCCGTTGAGCATGCCCGCCGGCCCGTCCAGCCGCACGGCGATCTCGTCCAGGTCGTAGCCGGTTTCCTCGACCAGCGCGTGCAACCGCTCCAGGCAGGCGCGCAACGCGTCCATGGTCTGGAAACCGTGCCGGCGCGTGCGCGCGAACGTACCGGGCCGGGCCCAGATCGCCTCGTCGACCTGCCAGTCCAGGAACCCGCGCTCCTCGGCGACGATCTTCGGCCCGTAGACGTCGTCGGTGGTGCGCATGAAGCCCCACGGCGTGCGGGTGGTGGCGTTGATGAAGTCCATCGGGATGCCCGGCAGCAGGGCGTGGCTGATGGCGGCGATGGCGGGATTGTCGTAGGCGGCGTCCAGGATCTGCGGCAGCGTGTCCCCCAGATGGCGGTTCAGCGGCTCGTCGGTGTCGATCTGGGTGCCGCGGCGCACCGTGTCGTGATTGGCGCACCCCGAGATCCAGTGTCCGCCGATGTCGCGGATCTGCTCCACGCGCCAGAACTTGTCGCGCCAGAAGCCCTCCAGCATCGGAGTGTTGTGGGCGAAGATCAGCGGCCCCCACTGCCACACGTCCGGCTGGTCCTCGATGACGTCCCGGTAGGTGGAGGCGGTCGGCCAGTCCTCGCGCGGCCAGGGCCTGCCGTCCTCGAAGATCATCCAGGGCTTTCTGGCGTGCTCGCCGATCTCCTGCACCACATCGCTCATGGACTGCAGGTAGTTGTCGTCGTACTCCACCTCCCCGGAGGCGGGGTTGTAGAACTTGAAGTCCTGGGCACCGTCGATGCGCAGCCCGTCGCAGCCGGTGTTCATGCGCCGGCGCTGCATCTCCAGCAAGATGGCGCGCACGTTCGGGTCCTGGTGGTTCAGGTCCAGCCCGTACATGTTGGGCCCGGAGAAGAAGCGGCTCGGCAGCACGTCCACCGACTGGTTGTCGGCGTGTCCGTAGACCAGGTCGAAGATCAGCATCACCGGCTTCGGCATCGCGTGCAGCGCCTCGGCCAGTTCCACCAGCTCGTGCGGGCGGCGCGTGGCCAGCAGGGAGGGGTTGGTGGCCGAGGAGGAGGCAACCATGTTGTCGTAGCCCCAGTTGAGGTTGTCGGGGCGACGCAGCAGCACGCCGACGATGCCGGCCAGCTCGTCGACCGTGTCGGTGACGGTGAAGGTGGCGAGCTCCGCGGGACGTTCGATGGTCGGGTCCACCGGCAACGGCTGGATGGCCTCGTAGCCGGCGTAGACCGCCTCGGCGGCGGTGAGCGTCTCGCCGGCGCGCAGCCGTTCGCCGAGCCGCCGGTACACCGCGGTCAGGTCGGCGATCGTGCCACCCGCCGTGGCGGTCGGCACGTGCAGCTCCAGGATCGTCGCCGGCGCCGAGGGCGTGCCGGCGAAGTGCGCCAGGTCGCGCCGTTCGCGCTGCATGGACACGATGTCGTAGACCTCCGCCGGTGCGAACGCGCCCCACGGCAGGCTGTGCGCCACCAGATCCTGGCGCAGCATCTCCGTGCCGTCACCGGTCACGGCGCGCAGCCGGTACAGGGAGCCTGCGCGTGTCTTCGTGCCGGGCACCACGTTCGCCACCACGGCCCACCACCACTCGCCCACCGGCTGCAGGGGCAATCGTGCCCGGTGGAAGTTCCCGGCCACGCGATCGGCACCGAAGTCGACCGGTTCGAGCGGGGTGAACAGTTCGAGCGTGACCGCGTTCGCGGTGATGCGCGCCTCGGACACCTCCGGCGCCCAGAAGCCGAAGCGGGTCAGGCCGGTGTCCGGATCATGGTGCGCGCCGAGCAGCCGCGCCATGCGCTGACGGCGCACGAACAGCGAGGCATCGGTGTCCGCCTCGATGGCGGTGACCTCGTCGAGCAACGTCTGCGTGGCAGCCGCGTCGATCGCGGGCTCGGGGGTGCGTTTGGACTTCGACATCACGATCCCTGGAAGCATTGCCGCCGACGAGGACATCGACGGGTGCGAAGTCTACTGCTTCAGCTTGTACCCGGTCCGGAACATCCAGTAGACGATGCCCAGGCACAGCGCGAAGAAGGCTGCGATCATCGCCAGCGACAGCGCGACCGGCACGTCGGCCACCTCGAAGAAGCTCCAGCGAAAGCCCGAGATCAGGTAGACGACCGGGTTGAACAGCGTGACCTTCTGCCAGAACTCCGGCAGCATGTCGAGCGAGTAGAAGCTGCCGCCCAGGAACACCAGCGGGGTGATCACCAGCAGCGGGATCAGCTGCAGCTTCTCGAAGTTGTCGGCCCACAACCCGATGATGAAGCCGAACAGGCTGAACGTGATGCAGGTGAGCACCAGGAAGAACACCATGATCAGCGGGTGCGCGATGCGCAGGTCGACGAAGAAGGCCGCGGTGATCAGGATGATGATGCCGATGATCAACGACTTGGTGGCCGCCGCGCCGACGTAGCCCAGGATGATCTCGAAGAAGGAGATCGGTGCGCTCATGACCTCGTAGATGGTGCCGGTGAACTTCGGGAAGAAGATGCCGAAGGAGGCGTTGCTGATGCTCTGCGTCAGCAAGGAGAGCATCATCAGCCCGGGCACGATGAACAGCCCGTACTCCACGCCGCCGACCGTCTCGATGCGCGAGCCGATGGCGCTGCCGAACACCACGAAGTACAGCGCGGTGGACAATACCGGCGAGATGATGCTCTGCATCAGGGTCTTCCTGGT
>ENA-ORXU01001976-ORXU01001976.1-marine-metagenome-genome-assembly--contig:-NODE-1976-length-14926-cov-3.257054_pt1 | contig 14926 bp, 14 predicted proteins | sample MGYA00237869_ERZ511484 | MGnify/ENA metagenome assembly ERZ511484
GTCTCGCTTGCGTCCGGAGCCGATCCGCTCAGCGGTGTCGACGGTGGACGGGCCCATTCGGGATCGACACCGACCTCACTCCAGAATCGGTCGTCGTCGACGTCGAGCGATCCCGTGACCGGGGGCTTCTCGCCCGCGGCAGGGCGGTGGCCGGTGGTGGCGCCGGTCGCGGTCGCTCCACCCGCAAGGGGCAGTGGCTTGGTGAGGTCGTCGCCAGCGGAAGTCTGTGGCGTGCTGCCCGGCTTCGATCGAGCGCGGTACCTGCCCAGCTTGCGGCGGGATGAGTCCGACGATTCGGCCCCTGCGGTCTCCATCTGCCCAGGTGCCGGCGCTGCCCCCGGTGACCCGCCTTCGGCGACTGCACCTCGCTTGCGCCGAGGCAACCGGGGAGCGAACGAGCCGACCTTGGCCACCGCCGGGATGTCGCGCCGACTCGCCACCGCCTTCTGTCCGGCCAGGTAGGACATGCCGGCGAACACGCCGACCACCGCCACCACGGCGAAGCCGACCCGCAGCGGCACGGGAAGCACCACCGGGGCGATCGCTCCGATCACCCACATGATCTGGAACCGGGCCTCGAACCTGGCGAAGAAGCGCGCCCGGTTCGATTCGGGCGCGTCGCGCTGCACCAAGGCATCGAAGGCCTGTTTCGCCAAGCTGGCCGAGACACCCACGCCCAAGGCGGCGATCATGGCGCCCGGCAGGCCGCCGAGCAGTGCACCGCCGGCGCCTGCGGCGGCCACCAAGAGGAACGCTCCGGTGAGAATCCGCTCCTCACCGCTGACCCTGCGGAGCCGCGGAGCGACGCCCGCCCCGATCAAGGACCCGAGACCGCTCAGACCGACCACCACGCCGAGCTCCCATGGTGTGGCAGACGCAAGTTCCTCGCCCGCTCTCGTTCGCCGCACCGCCCGTCCGAAGGCGGCGCCGGCGTCGGGCACGCTGCCGCCTCGGAGATTGAAGGCGAGGAGGAAGGTCATGAAGCCGGTGACAGCCCTCAGCAAGCCCATCGCCGACACGCCGAGACGAATGGCGGCCGAGGACAGCTCTTCGCGTTCTTCCTCGTCGGCCGGTTGTTCGGCCACCACCACCCCGGGAATTCGCGCGGCCAGCACGGCGCCGACCGCGAAGGCGACCGCTGCGCCACCCACGACATAGCTGGGGCCACCGAGGGCACTGAGCGCTCCACCCGGAATCGCGCCGAGCACTCCGCCCACACCGCTCAGCAGGGCGAGCTTGGAGTTGGCTTTCACCAGCCCTTCGTCATCTGCGACCGTGGTCGGCACGACCGCTGCCTTGGCCACGTGATAGCCCTTGCCGAACACCAACATGGCGAAGGCTTCGGGGAACAGCGCCCAACTCGTCAGGTGCTGGGTCATCAGACCGGCGAGCAGGACTCTCGCCCCACCAGCGATCACGATCATGAGCCTGTGCCCACCCTTGGCCCGATCGATCGCTGGGCCGATCAAAGGTGCAACCAGGCCGAACGGAGCGAGCGTCAGGGCCAGGTAGAGAGCGACGCGCCACCGAGCAGCCGACGGGTCGATCGAGAAGAAGAGGGAACCGGCGAGGGCGATCGCCACCATCGTGTCGCCCATGACCATGACCATGTGGGCCTGCGCCAGACGATTGAAGGGGCCCTTACCCAGGCTGAAACGACCTCGAGCGCGTCGATCGGCCGATCTGGCCCACGGGCGCGCGCCTTCCTCGGAACCACCTTCGTGTCCGGCTCCTTGCCCGGCACCGTCGCGGCCGCTGGCTGAGGAGCCTGGCTCGCCGAGATCCTGGCCTGCTCTGGTCATCGCCTCACCGATCGTATCGATCGAAGCGCGCTCGGACCTGACATTGGAGCTACTTGTTGGACGCCGAATCGTTGAACTTGTACCCCACGCCCCGCACCGTGACGATGAGCTCGGGTTTGGAAGGATCACCTTCCAGCTTCTGACGCAATCGCTTGATGTGGACGTCGAGGGTCTTGGTGTCGCCCTCGTAGTCCCAGCCCCAGATCCGTTCGATCAGGACCTCCCGCGTCATCACGCGTCCTGCGTTGGCGAGGAGGAGCCCCAAGAGGTCGAACTCCTTGCGCGGCAGGGCGACGAGTTCGTCGTTCCGGGTGACCTCCCGTCGGGCTCGATCGAGCGCTATGCCCATCATCTCCATCGACTCGCCGTCGTCGCTGGGTTCGGAAGTCTCGGTCGCCTCGAACCGCCGTAGCGCAGAGCGCATACGGGCCACCAGCTCGCGCATGCGGTAGGGCTTGGTCACGTAGTCGTCCGCCCCGACCTCGAGCCCGACGACGGTGTCGATCTCCTCGTTGAGCGCCGTGACCATCAGGATCGGGACGCTCGACTTGCGTCGGAGCTCACGGCACACGTCGATCCCGCTCATCCCGGGCAGCATCACATCCAAGAGCACGATGTCGGGCGCCACCTCGTCGAAACCGGCCAATGCGCTCGGGCCGTCGGCCATGTGCTCCACCGAGAACCCTCGACTCGACAAGCCGATCGTCAGCGCGTCGGCGAAGGACCGTTCGTCCTCGACCACCAGCACCTTGATCGGAGCCCGTTCCTCCTCGGTGGTCACACCTCCACCCGTTCGGCGAGTCGCGCCTGGCCGGCCACCGCCGAGGGGATGCTGAGCGTGAAGGTGGAGCCCACCCCCTGTCGAGACGTCACCCTCACCTGGCCTCCGAGGTTCTCCGCCGCGTGACGCACGATGGAGAGACCCAAGCCGGCCCCCCCGTTGTCGCGCGACCTGGACCGATCGACCCGATAGAGACGTTCGAAGACCCGATCCAGGTCGGCAGACGGGATCCCGACCCCCTGATCGATGACGCGGATCACCACCTGGCCAACATCCTCTTCGGCCAGGATGCGCACCCGGTCCCCGGGGGTGGAGTAGCTGATCGCGTTCTCCACCAGGTTCTTCAGGGCGAAGGTCAAGTCGTGGGTGGCACCGAACACGGTTGCTTCGCTGCGCGGACCCAGGTCGACACCGACCCCGCGTTCGCCAGCGAGACCGCCGAGTTCTCGGACCACCCGATCGATGACCGAGTCGACCTCGATCTCTTGGCCAGCGAGGCCGGCGCCGGCTTCCACCTTGGCGAGTTCGAGCATGTGATCGATGATCGACACCATACGCCTGGCCTCGCCTTCGAGGCGGCCGAGCAGCTCCTCTCGAGTGGAGCCATCGGTCTCGGCAGCAACCTCGGCCAACGAAGCGAGCGCTCCGACGGGCGTCTTGAGTTCATGGGACACGTTGGCGACGAAGTCCCGACGGAGGCGATCGACCTTCACTCGGTCGGTCACGTCGACCACCACCGCCACCGCCCCGGCGGCCGACCTGGCCCCATCGACGCGTCTCGCGATCACCCGGAACCAGCGGTGAGGGGGCCCGTGGACCTCGACGTCGCGCTCGGTCAATCCCTGTTCGAGGGCGACGCCCAGGCTCTCGACCGCCGCAGCCCCGACGAGGGCCAAGCCGTGACGAGCCCCCATGTAGCGACGCCCGGCGGCATTGGCCAGCACCGGCGTCCTGTCTTCGTCGACCACGATGACGCCGTAGGACATCGCACCGATCGCCCCGACGAGTCGATCGCTCAGCTCGGCTGCCTCCTCGGCCCGGGCCAACTCGTCCTTGATCAGGCTGGTGAGACGCGAGAGTCGAACGCTCGGAGAGCCGCCGAGACCTACACCCGCCCGCTCGGCCCGCGGGGCCTGGACGTCCTCGATCCTCAGGGGCGCAACGGCTTCTTCGGATCTGAGCGCAGCGCCGTCGACCAAGGCCTCGAGCGACGCCAGCCGTTCGGCCACCGAGCGACGCTGGACGAGGCCTGCCGCGAGTGCAGCGCATGCGATCGCCAGAGCGAGCGAGACCCCGAACAGGACCATCAGACCGGTGCGTGGGACTGTTCGATCGCCAGCTGTCGAGCCCTGGCAGCACCCGCGTGCTCCGGCATCCAGCCGGTCACCAGGTAGTGGACCCGCTCACCGATGTTGACCGCGTGGTCGCCGATCCGTTCGTAGTAGCGGCCGATGAGGGCGAGTTGGACCACGGCCTTGACCCCCGCCTCGTCGGCCGGTTCGGACTCGAGCACGGCGGTGATGAACTCACGGTGCAGGTCGTCGAGCACGTCGTCCACCTCGTCGAGCACGCCGGCGAGCTCGGCGGATTCCTCCACGTAGGAGTCCAGCGCCATCCCGAACAACAGGCCGGCCTGCTCGCCCATCTGCTCGATCAAACCCCGGAAGCGCGGCGAGATCTCGTGAGTGACCAGGCGGTGGGCGGCCTTCGCCACGTTGGTCATCAGGTCCGCGGTCCGCTCGATCTCGGCGCTGAGCCACAGAGCAGTGACCACCGCTCGCAGGTCGTGGGCGACGGGCTGTTGGAGGGCGAGGATCTGGTAGCACCGCTCCTCGATCTCGATCGTGGTGAGGTCGATCTCGTCGTCGCCTGCGATCAAGGAGCGGGCGGCTTGGAGATCGTTGCTCAGCAGGGCAGTCGTACCTCTCGGGATCGTCTCGTGCACCCGTCCGGCCATGTGGACCAGGTCGGCGCGCACCGCGTCCAGTTCCTCTCGAAAGCTGCTTCTGGTGTCCATCAGGTCACCTCTCGTCTCGGTTCAGGGCGCTCTTTGTCGTGACCGGCGTGGTGACCGGCCAGCTCAGCCGAAGCGGCCGGTGACGTAGCTCTCGGTCCGTTCGTCCGACGGGTTCGAGAAGATCAGGTCCGTGCGATCGAACTCCACGAGTTGGCCGGTGCGGCGCTCGCTGTTCGGATCGACCTCGGTGGTGAAGAAGGCGGTTCGGTCACTCACGCGGGCCGCCTGCTGCATGTTGTGGGTCACGATCACGATCGTGTGCTCGTGCTTGAGTTCGCCCATGAGCTCTTCGATGCGCCCGGTGGCGATGGGATCGAGCGCTGAGCAGGGTTCGTCCATCAGGAGGATCTCGGGGCCGGTGGCCACGGCCCGAGCGATGCACAGGCGTTGCTGCTGGCCACCCGAGAGTCCGAGCGCGGAGGCGTCGAGTCGATCTTTCACTTCCTCCCACAGCGCTGCCTTGCGCAGGGAGGTCTCGACGATCTCGTCGAACGAACCCTTGGGCACTCCGGCGATCTTGGGGCCGAAGGTGATGTTGTCCCGGATGCTCTTGGGGAAGGGGTTCGGCTTCTGGAACACCATCCCGATGCGTCGCCGCACCTCGACCGGATCGACCTTGGCGTCGTAGAGGTCGACGCCCCTGAACGAGACCAGACCCTCGACCCTTGCGCCCTCGACCAGGTCGTTCATCCGGTTGAGGCTCCGCAGAACGGTCGACTTGCCACAGCCCGACGGGCCGATCATGGCGGTGATCTTGTTCTCCTCGACCCCCATGTCGACATTGCGAACCGCCCTGAAGTCGCCATAGAAGACGCTCACGTCGGCCACCTGGAGGACCAAGGGGCCGAGCTGGTCGCCGGAGCCATCACCAGGGGAAGGATCGGTCGTCATGGGCATCATCGTGTCACTCCTCGGCGCCGTCGCAGCCCTGTCCCGCATCCTTGCCGTCGAGGGAGCCGGTGTGGGAGTCGTCATCGTCCAGACCTCTTTCGTTCAAACCGGTTTCGCAACAAGATGGCGGCGGAATTCAAGATCAGTACGAACACCAGCAGCACGACGATCGCTGCTGCGGTGTTGGACACGCTGAACTCCTCTTGGGGTCTCGTGGCCCATGTGGCGATCACGATCGGCATGGCGGTGAAGCGCTCGCCGAACTGGCCGACCTCGAAGAAGCCGGTGGAGCCACCGAGGCGGCCGGTGACCGCCCCCACCAGGATCAGGGGAGCTGCTTCGCCCACCGCTCTCGACAACGACAGCAGGGTCCCGGTCAGCACACCCGGGGCCGCGTAGGGCAGCACGTGGTGGCGGATCGTCTCCCACTTGGTGGCGCCCACGCCGTAGGCACCCTCCCTGATCGAGGACGGCACTGCACGGATGGCCTCTGCGCTGGTGATGATCACGATGGGCAACACCAGCACCGCCAGAGTGAGCCCGCCTGCCAGGAGGGTGTTGCCACCCGACGAGGAACTCGTCCGCTTCAGCAGGCCGACGAAGATGGTGAGACCCAGGATCCCGTAGACCACCGAGGGCACCCCGGCCAGATTGCGGATGTTGACGTCGATGAAGTTGCTCAGCCGGTTCTTCGGGGCGTACTCCTCCATGTAGATCGCCGCACCGATGCCCACCGGGAAGGCGAGGAAGGTGACCATGATCGCGATCCAGAACGTCCCTTGTAGGCCTTGACGCACCCCGGCCTCGCCGGCTGAGGAGCGAAGGCCTGAGCTGAGGAAGCTCGAAAAACGGGTGGTCAACACCGACCAACCGTCGGTCACCACCCCGATCACCAGTGCCACGAGGATGGCCAGGGTCAGGGCGAGGCCGAAGGCGAGCACGAACTTGAACAGGCGCCCGCGTACGTCGCTACGAGCTTCGAGTTGGGCGGCGACCCGGGCTGCGGTTCCGGCCGAGTCGCCCAGTGTGGTGGTGAGTGCCATCGGTCGTCCTCTCAGTAGGCCTGGCGCACTCGGCGCACGAAGCGGTCGGCGATGGTGTTGAGCGCCAGGGTGATCACGAAGAGCACGAAGCCCACGAAGAACAGGCTCTGGAAGGTGAGACCCTCCCCCACCACCGAGTCGGTACCTCCGGCGACCGAGGCCATCGCAGCCGTCATCGTCATGCCGGGATCCCGGGGGTCGTTGGTGAAGAGGGCGCCGTCACCGCCGCCACCAGCGATGAACACGACCATGGTCTCGCCGATCGCTCGGGACACGGCGACGATCAAGGCCGCCACCAGACCCGACACAGCGGCGGGCAACACGATCGAGAGGCTGGTGGTGTGCTTGCGAGCGCCCAGTCCGGCGGATGCTTCCCTCAGCGCCGGGGGCACCGCGGACAGGGCATCTTCGGAGATCGAAGCCACCAAGGGGATGGTGAGCACCCCCACACCGATGCCAGCGGCCAGGAGGTTCTGACGACCTGCATCGAAGAAACGATCGACGAACTCTGGGGAGATGAACTGGAGGGCGAAGAAGCCGAGCACCACCGAGGGGATACCGGCGAGGATCTCGAGGACGGGTTTGAGGAGGCGTCGGACACCCGGCTTGGCGTACTCCGACATGTAGATCGCTGCGGCGAGCCCGAGGGGAGCGGCGACCAACATGGCCACGACCGTGACGATCAGCGAAGCCAGGATCAGGGTCTTCATGTCGTAGAGGCCACGGCGGGGAAACCAGCCGATCTCGTTGACCGACGACCAGTCCACCTGGGTGACGAAGGTCCAGGTCTCCTTGACCAGGGAACCGACGATCAGGGCCGAGATGACCACTGAGGCGAACGCGGTGGCGAACAGGAGCGCCCCGACTCGGCGTTCTCTGCGGCGCCGCTTGGGCGAACCGACGAGATCGTCAAGGCTCAACAGACCTCGGGTGGCCCCGACGTTCGCATCGCTCATGTGTCCTCCGCATCCTGCTCGTCGTCACCAGCGAACCAGACCGCCCCGATGAGCCACGAGTGTGCAGCGCCCGAGACGGGCAACCTCTCGTTGTTCCAGATCGATCCAGATTCGGCTTCGGGGAGTGGTCGAACGCTCGAGCTCGGCCACTCCCCGAAACCCCGGGACCCGAAGGCCCCGGAGTCGGGTGTTGGTACAGCGCCGGGTCAGCGACCGGTCCAGGCGGCCTCGGTCTCGGCCTTGGCGTCGTCGGTCAGCTCGACGTAGCCCACCGACGAAACAGCTTCGCCGAGTCCCTCGCTGACGTAGTAGTCGATGTAGGCGGCGAGGCCGGCGTTGTCGGCTGCGCTCTCGTTGTTGACGTAGATGTAGAGGTCACGGCTGACCGGGTACTCGTTGGACGCAATGCTCTCGGGGGTGGGCGCCACGCAACCATCGCCACCGTCGATCTCGAGCAGCTTGACATCGGCGGCTTCGGCTGCGAAGGCGTAGCCGACCCAACCGAAGCTCGAGTCGCTGGCGGCGACGTTGGAGATGATGACGGTGTCGTCGGAGCTCGAGGCATAGTCGGGGCGGGTCGTTGCGGCTTCGTCTTCGCTGATCGCTCCAGCCTCGGCCTGGGCCTCGCCGATACCTTCGAGCACGATCTCGATGAAGGAGTCATAGGTGCCGGACTCGGTGCCCGGAGCGGAGATCTCGAGGGGTGCATCGGGGAGCTCGGTCGAGGAACCGAGCGCCGAGGCGAGGTCGGACGCATCCGACCAGTTCTCGAAACCGGTCGACTCGGGACCGACCAAGGCGTAGAGATCGTTGAAGTTGAGGCAGTCGACCGCCTCGTTGGCGGGGCTGGTCATGACGGCGATGCCGTCGATGCCCACCTTGAGTTCGGTGAAGGTGATCCCGGCTGCCTCACAGTCGGCAGCCTCTTCGTCCTTGATCTGGCGGGATGCATCGGAGACGTCGCTCTCTCCGGCGCAGAACTTCTTGAACCCGTCACCCGTGCCGGGGCCTTCGACGTCGACCGTCACACCGGGCTCGACGTCTTCGAAGAGTTCGGCCACCTTCACCGAGATCGGCTCCACGGTGGAGGAGCCGGACACGAACACCGAGCCTTCGGAGCCACCACCACCACTGTCGTCGGAGCCATCCGAACCCGAGCCGCCGTCGCTGTCGGAACCACAGGCGGCAGCCATCACAGCGAACGTCCAGAGCACGACGAAGAACCAAACCATCTGGGGGGATCTACGAGTCACTTGTTCCTCCTGAGAAACGGACCCGACCGGCCAGTCGGGTCACAGGGAGTGAAGTTAGAGATCCCGGACAGAATCGGAACATCAGCGAGGTGAACGGGAGGTGAACACTGACGCAAGCGATGTCGCAGCCGTCACATCGGGTGGGTCGGGCGCCACGGGAGAGGTGAGCCACGCCGAGCGGGTGAGCCACATCAGGCCCATGAAGACGGGCTGGTGGTCACTTCGGCTCGGTGAGCACATCACGTCTGGGGGCTGGTCTCCAAGAGTCCGAGCAGCCGTCGATCGTGGTCGTACGACAGCTCACGGCTGGCGCGCTTGAGCGACACCCAGACCACCTCGTCCACCTCGTCGTTGACGGTGAACTCCGTTTCGACGGCCACCGTTGCGTGGAAGTAGCGCACTCGCTTGGCCCGGTCGAGTCGGTCCCGGTAGTGGACGTCGGCCAAGGCAGAGCCCAGCTTCACCACCACGCCGGTCTCCTCGAACACTTCTCGGATGGCGGCGGTCTCGTCATCTTCGCCCGGATCGAGCTTGCCCTTGGGAAATGACCAGTCGTCCTGCTCGGGTCGGTGGATGATCAGGATCTCGGTGCGACCCTTGCGACCTGTACGCAGAATCAGCGCCCCTGCGGCGCGAACTTCGACCAGTTGCTCCACTCGTCCCTCTTTGGGCATTCCGGAAATGCTACTGGGGCCTCCCCCGCAACCGCCCAAACGACGTAAGGAGAGCCCCGGGTCAGCGATCCTTGCGCCGCTGGTAGATCTCCGAGCGGAGTGCCTGCTGTGGATTGGGGTCGTCGGGTTCGCCGAGCAGGGACCACTCGTCGTCGATGAGTTCCCAGATCCGCTGGCCATCGCGGGTCAGGATCGAGAAGATGTCGTCGATCCGGCGGAGCGAGGTTTGGTCGACGAGCTCCACCAGTGACTCGACGCGCCGATCCAGATTGCGTTGCATGAGATCGGCCGAGCCGATGTAGGTGATCGGCGCACCGGGCCCGCGGCCATTGGCGAACCGGTAGATCCGTGAGTGCTCGAGGTAGCGCCCGATCACCGACCGGACTCGGATCTGCTCGCTCAACCCAGGCACGCCTGGACGCAAGCAACAGGTGCCCCTGACGATCAGGTCGACCTCCACGCCGGCGGCCGACGCCTCGTAGAACCACTCGATGACCTCGGGGTCGGTGAGGGCGTTCATCTTGGCCTCGATGTGTCCCTTGCCCGGCCCAGCTGCGATCTCACCCTGGATCAGGCTGGCCAGGCTCGCTCTCAGCTGGCTCGGGCCCACGATCAGGCGCTCGGCGGGCATCTGACGCCCGAGGCCGGTCAGGCTGTTGAACAACTGTCCCAGGTCCTCGGCCAGGGTCTCGTCGGCGCTGAGCAGGCCGATGTCCTCGTAGAAGCGCGCCGTCCGGGGGTTGTAGTTGCCGGTGCCGACGTGGCAGTAACGCCGGAAGGAATCTCCCTCGCGCCTGACCACCAGGGCGAGCTTGGTGTGGACCTTGAGCCCGACGAGGCCGTAGATCACGTGGACCCCTGCCTTCTCCATCCGTCGGGCCCAGTCGATGTTGGCCTCTTCGTCGAACCGCGCCTTCACCTCGATCACGACGGCGACCTGCTTGCCGGCCTCGGCCGCACGGATCAAGGCGTGGACGATGGCGCTGTCACCCGAGGTCCGATACAGGGTCAGCTTGATGGCCAGGACCGCGGGGTCTGCCGCCGCCTTGAGCAGAAAGGCCTCGACCGTGCCCCCGAAGCTCTCATACGGGTGGTGCACCAAGAGCTCTCCCGACCGGAGCACGGAGAAGAGGTCGAGCTCGTCGTCTTCCTGGTGGTTGGCCAGCCGGGCGGGCATCACCGTCTTCCAACGAGGAAACTCATGCTCGGGCAAGTCGATCTCGGCCACTCGATCGAGGCCTGCCAGGTGGAGGGGAGCGGTCCGGGTGTAGACGTCCTCCTCCACCAGATCGAGCTCGGAGATCAACATGTCGCGGATGGCGTCGCTCATGCCGTGATCGATGTCGAGACGCACAGCGCTGCCGAATCGTCGCTGGCGGATCTCGTGCTCGACCGCCTCGAGCAGATCATCGGCATCGGCGGCGTCCACGGTGAGGTCGGCATTGCGGGTGATGCGGAAAGAGTGGTGCTCCACCACCTCCATCCCGTGGAAGAGGCGGCCGACGTGGGCGGCGATCACCCGATCGAGGGCGATGAAGCGTCGTTCCTCGCCCACCGAGATGAAGGCCGGCAGCACCCCCGGCACCTTCACACGAGCGAACCTGAGGACCTCGGTGTTGGGATCGCGGACCTGCACCGCCAGGTTGAGCGAGAGATCGCTCAAATAGGGAAACGGGTGGCCCGGATCCACCGCCAACGGGGTCAGGACGGGGAACACCTTCCGATCGAACACCTCGGTCAGGTGACGAGCCGCGTCGGTGTCGAGGTCCTCCCAGGTGACGATCGAGATCCCGGCCTCGGCCAGCTCCGGCACGAGGACGTCGGTGAACAGGTCATCGGCTCTCGACTGGAGTTCCCGAACGCGTTCGCTCACCGCCTTGAGTGTCTGGCGCGTGGTCAGACCATCAGGGGTGCGGTTCTCGCGACCGGTGGCCTTGCGGTCGAGCAGCCCGGCCACCCGAACCCGGAAGAACTCATCCATGTTGGACGAGAAGATCGACAGGAACTGCACCCTCTCGAGGAGGGGCACGGTGGCGTCCTCCACCATGGCGAGGACCCGAGCGTCGAACTCGAGCCAGGACAGCTCGCGGTTGATCAGGCCCGAGGCCTCGACCCGCTCAGCGTCAGAGAGCGGGCTCGTCGCTGTGATCGGCTTGGCCTTGGGTGTGGACTTCGACTTCGACTTCGAACTGTCCGCCACAGCCCGATCAGTCCGACTCGTACCCGAGATCCCAATCGAGCTGGATGTTCTCGCGCTCGGCGTCCTTGATGCAGCGCTCACGGTTCCGGCGGAACTGGGGATCGTGTGGCGGAAGGAGCACCAGACGGGCCATCACCCGGGACCGGTAGCCGTCGACGAAGGCCGAGTCCCCGAAGTCCGACTGGATCTCCCAGTGGGGTGCCACCGGGCCGAGATACACGATCCGGGCATGGGCGACCGGCGGTTCGGTCTCGACGTCTTGCTCGAATGCAGTGTCGCTCACAGGGCTCTCCGTCGGCTCGATGCTCCCTGAGACTAGCCCCGTCCGCCCGAACGACCCACCCACGAGAGGTGCGCCTCAGCGGGTACCGACCTCGACCGAGATCCGTTGCCTGGTGTTGTTCCTCACGATGAACAGACCGACCTCGCTCCCGGGCTCCACTTCGAGCAGGGTCGAGCTGAGTTCCTCTCGGCTCGCGATCTCCTGATCGTCGACCGCCACGATGACATCGCCGCGCTCGAGCCCAGCGCTCTCGGCCGGCGACCCTTCGGTCACCTCCTCGACGAAGGCTCCCCCATCGATCTCGATGCCGAAGTTCTCGAGCGCCGCTTCACTGAGTTCGTCGACCGATGTGGTGCGCACCCCCAGAAAAGGCCCCCTGGCCGACACCTGACCGTCGGTGATCCCGTCGATCAGGGGAACGACCGAGTCGATCGCGATGGCGAAACCGATGTTCTGGGAGTTCTCGATGATCGCTGTGTTGACCCCGACCACCTGACCCGCCGAGTTGAGCAGTGGCCCACCCGAGTTGCCGGGGTTGATCGCCGCGTCGGTCTGGATCAGATCGTCGAGCTCGACCTTGTTGTCCTTGATCTCACGATTCTTGGCCGACACGATCCCTGTGGTGACCGTGGGCTCGCCCCCCAGGTTGAGCGCGTTGCCGATCGCGACCACGTCGTCGCCCACCCTGAGCGCCTTCGAGCTGCCGATGTCGGCCGGGATCCAGCTCTCGACCCCGAGGGCCTGGATGAGTGCGATGTCCTCGTCCGGGAGGCTTCCCACGATCCTCGCAGGAGCTTCCTGTCCGTCGAAGAAGCGCACGCTGATCTCGTCGGCACCCTTGATGACATGGGCGTTGGTGAGAATCAGGCCGTCTTCGGTGATGAGCACGCCCGAGCCGGCTCCGCCGAACAGGGCGCCCCGTGTGGCCTGACCCGTCTGGATCGAGACCACCGAGGGCTGGGCCTTGGCCAGAAGGGCTTGGAGATCGAGATCTTCACCTTCGATCTGACGGTTGGACCCGGGTTCGGGGAGTTCGACCGAGGGAGCGAGCGTCGAGGAGTCGCCCCTGTCGAGGCTCACCCAGACACCGGCACTGATCAGGGCGCTGGTGAGACCGACCAACAAGCTCGTGAACACCAGCGTGCTGACGCGAATGGGCTTCGAGGACCCGTCGGACGAGCCGGTCGGCGCGCCCTGACCGCCGGTCTCGACACGCTGTGTACGAGGTCTCGACCTCGAGGAGTCGAACACCGGAGGGACCGTCGGCCCGGCGGAGGGCGGTAGGGGATGTGACCCTTGGCGGGACGATGGCGCCTCGAAGTGGCCGGGCATCACACCCACACCACTCTCGGTGAGCATTGCGGGCGGACGAGTCGGATCTGAGGGCGTTTCGAAAGGACTGTCCATCGAGACGCGATCTCCGCGTGATCCGGGGGTCTCAGACGCGTATGGTGGTACTACCCCCGGCGTGACGGGACCGTCTGATGACATGCTTTCGGTTGCCTTTACCTCGATGGGTGTTCATTGGAGTCATCCAACAGGAGGCAAGGGTATGGAGTCGATCGAGTGGATGGAGGGCGGATCGTGCGCCGACCACCCAGCTTCGACGTTCTTCCCGAGCGATGGCGTCGGTGTGGAAGTCGCGAAGCGGATCTGTGCCGAGTGCCCCCAGCAGGGCACATGTCTGGAGTTCGCTCTTCGGAACCGGATCGAACACGGGGTCTGGGGCGGAGCTTCGGAACGCCAGCGTCGCCGCCTTCTGAAGCAGCGCAGCGTCAGCTTGGCCGTCGCATCGAAGTGAGTCACAGCTGAACCAACCCCGGCACCGACGGTGCACGGGCGTGCTCAGCAACCGATCGCCATCCACAACGGCGCCCCGACCGCCGCACCGGGGCGCTGTTGTCGTGTGCAGCCACCCTCGAACGTGCCCGCCCCTCACGGGGGTGGGTTCTCCCGTTCGGCCCGACGGCGCCCGCTCTTCGGCTTCGGCCCGCTTCCGGAGCGGTCGGAGACGCGACACAGCCGGCCTGAGCATGACGTGGGTCCCTCGGGGGGACCCTGTCCTACCTCAGCCGGCTGGGACTTCGCTCCCGCGCGGTCTGCGGGAGCGCTGGATTCGGGAGCGACGATCCGGTTGGAGAACCGGAGGTTCAGGAGGCGACGTCTGCGTCGTCCTCAGCCCCGTCGTCCATACCGTTCTTCAACTCACGCTGGGCCTGGCCGAGGGACCTGGCCAACTTCGGAAGCTGAGAGCTTCCGAACATCAGCACGATCACTGCGACGACCAGTGCGACTTCGTATCCACCAAGGACTGCGACCATGCGGGGCAGTGTAGCGCCGTGGTCGCCGAGGGTCTCGGCGGACTCCACGAGACCACCGAAACAGCCCGCATCGAGAGGACCAGCACTGAGCGCGCCGTCCGACACGAATGGCGAGCCGGGGCTCGGCTCAGGCGGTTTCGGTCTCGGGAGCAGCCTCGGCTCGGGCGAGGGCACGGGCTCGGCGGATGCGGCGACGCTCGCGCTCGCTCATTCCGCCCCAGATGCCGAACTTCTCGCCGTTGGCAAGTGCTGCCTCGAGGCACTCGTGTTGGACGACACAGCCTCGGCAGACTTCTTTGGCCTCCCTGGTGGATGCACCACGCTCAGGGAAGAACAGATCGGGATCGACACCCAAGCAGTTGGCGAGGTCTTGCCAACCCGGTTCGGCATCGATCGCCTGCAAAAGATCTACAGCTGTGACAGTCATGACACTCCTCTGTGCCCCCTATCCACCGCCGAATGCGGAGGAGCGGACCTCTGGGCTCATCGGCACGAACCCCGCCGGATGACGACCCTCGTGTAATTACACCTGTGTCATGATGCTCGCTCTGGCGCCGCAACGCAAGAGCGAGAGCACAGAGCGCGCGTGTCGAGTCACACGCCCCTTCGAGGCCCGACCGGACGACGCCCCTCGGCTCCCCGCCCGACGCTGCCGCACCCCGCCCAAAGCCCGAACGGACGGGGGGCCCGACGGTCCCGCCCGGA